>Ga0307997_10001428_pt1 | contig 11229 bp, 15 predicted proteins | sample Davwhametageno36_FD_203165 | JGI IMG/M metagenome (GOLD analysis project Ga0307997, IMG submission 203165) | Marine microbial communities from Davis Island wharf, Antarctic Ocean - #36 | ecosystem: Environmental > Aquatic > Marine > Unclassified | place: Antarctic Ocean: Davis Island wharf...
GCTTAAATTTCACGTGCCTGATCAGTGTTCAGTGTATTGATCGCCTGATCACCTACATAAAAACTTTCTGAAGGGCAGTCATTTGCCCAGATCACTTCGTGATAGTCGAACATGATTTGTACATAATTAACAAACCCGCCTTCAATCCGGCGCACGTTGCGATCGTTGACCAGCAGTTTTGCACTGATCAGCATCTCGTGGTCGCCACAAACCAGTTCCGCCATCGCACCCGCAATCAGCATGCGGTGGTTGGGTGATACGAGCAGGCGGGCAGAGCAGCCCAACGTACCTTCTTCAAATGCAATAGGTGCCATGTCACCATACGCTGGAAGAGTGCGCGCACCGACCCAGCGGACAGTTTGCAACCCGTGATCACGCGTCATAACGCGGTCGCCTGCGACAATATTCTCAATCGGGCGTTCACCCAAAGCCGTTTTGATCATTGATCCTGCGGTAAAACAGGCAAATTCGCTGTAAGGAGCGGGGTCTTTGCCCATATTGCTTTCGTCGGTAAAGACGTAGGTCTTGCTTGGAACCATTGGACTATTGATAATGAACGCAGTGGTATCGTTGCGACCTAAGTTGCTTGCACCAATGGAGATCGAATACCCCTCAAAACCAGCGTCGTCGGTTAAGCGGTAGTTAATGATGACAGGGGTGCCCGCAGCATATGACACACAGTCAAGCGTGATCGCGCTTGCCAGAACTTGATTTGTTTCGCCAGCTTCGTTGAAATCATCATCGTCGTCAGCCACCTTGATTTGAAAGGCGGTCGCCCCAGAATTAAGCGCGATATTGAAAGGTGGTTTGCCGTGCGCTTTTGCGCCTTGCTCGTCGGGCGGCGCGATGAGGTTCCCTGAGGTGTCAAAGTCGCTGATCTGGTAAACAAATTGCAATGAATAATCGGGCATGGTGCGTCATTCCTCTTGGCGATCTTCTTGTTACGCAAAGGAATGACGGGGCTACGGGGCAAAACTTGGACTTGTTCCCACCCATTTTGAGGCATTTTGCAAACAATCCGCCTTAATCTGCCTTATTGGTTCCAAAAAATGATCAATTGGGGCAGGGCGGTTTGATTTTACTTATATTTTGACCGTTCAACAGTTGCCATATTAGGCCACGTGTTGGGCCCAAGCGATGATGCCGTTGACGGAAAAAAATGTAGGTTCCCGAATTGAGTGGCAGAGCCTGCGTTTGCAGTTAAAAGAACCAGACAAGAAAGGGCGATGCGCATGTTTTTGCCTTTGTGTTTGTGCTTGACTTGAACCCAATATGGACGGATAAGCCGCCATCCGAGCAAGTGACTTGCTTGGTGCTATGCAAAATAACGCCCAATCGGGCGCGCCGTCCAAAGGTACAAAACGCCTGTTTATACAGGGGCCTCCATGACGCGGGACATTAAAGGAAAGACATATGTTTGCGGTTCTCAAAACCGGCGGCAAGCAGTACAAAGTTGCCTCAGGCGACGTATTGCGTGTTGAAAAGCTGGACGCTTCTGCCGGCGAAACTATCCAATTCAATGAAGTATTGATGGTGAATAACACTGTTGGCGCGCCATTTGTGGCAGACGCTGGCGTGCAAGCCGAAGTGATCGACCAGATCAAAGGCGAAAAGACCATTAACTTTGTTAAGCGTCGCCGGAAGCACTCTTCCGCGCGTAAAAAGGGCCACCGTCAGCAACTGACATTGGTCCGCATCGGCGATATCCTGGAAACAGGCGCTGACAAGTCCGGTGTTAAAGCTGCAATGGGTGGCGCTGGCGTTTCTTACGCTGTCGCACTTGGCGCACCAACATCAATGAAGGCCGCAGCCGCGGCTGCACGTGCTTCCCAGCCAAAAGCTGAGAAGAAAGCTGCAGCACCTAAGGCCGCCGCGCCAAAAGCAAAAGCAGCTGCTTCTACTGATGGCGACGATCTGACACGCATCAGCGGTGTTGGTCCGGTTATCGTGAAAAAGCTTCACGCATTGGATGTGACATCATTCGCGCAAATCGCAGCATGGACGCCAGAAGACGTGGCAGACATGGACGAGAAACTGTCTTTCAAAGGCCGCATCGACCGTGACGACTGGTTGGCGCAGGCTGCTGAATTCGCTAAAGGTTAAGGAGAGACACCATGGCACATAAAAAAGCAGGCGGTTCATCCCGTAACGGTCGCGACTCAGCTGGACGCCGTCTTGGCGTTAAGAAATTTGGCGGCGAAGCTGTCATCCCAGGTAACATCATCATGCGCCAACGTGGCACGAAGATGTGGCCAGGCATGAACGTCGGAATGGGCAAGGATCATACGATTTTTGCAACTGTTGTTGGCAACGTCCAATTCCACAAAGGCCTGAAAGGCCGCACCTTTATTTCGGTTCTTCCAGTAGCGGAGGCCGCTGAATAAACCGAACCTAAAGTAACACATTATTTAGGGGATCGGTGCAAACCGGTCCCCTTTGTCGTGTTAGCCCTGCAGCTTTTATTGTTGGGCTTACGCTTTCTTGAGGAGAGAAAAGCATGATGCATGAAACATTGAATACCCAACTGACCATTCCGGCGGACCGCTTTTTGATGCGCCCGATCCGAAAATCCGATTCTGGTCTGATTGAGACGTATGCATCCGACGTCCGTGTGGCCCGTGGCAGCCGTGCGATGCCGCACCCGATGCCGCCCGGCGCTGTTGAGGCAATGATCACCCGCGCGAATTCCGCAGACCGCGTAGAAGATGTATGGGTGATGGATGGCTCTGCTGACGGTCACGCCGAAGCGATTGGTGTCATAAGTTTAAACCGTATGGATCGCGATCAATCTGAAATATTTTTCTGGGTTGCGCCTGCGTTCTGGAACAGTGGCTTTGCATCCGAGGCTGTGCGGACCATGATTGCGGCCAATCCTCACGCTGCCAAGAGGTTCTTTGCAGAGATGTTTCAAGATAATCCGGGCTCAGCGCGCGTGCTGACAAACTGCGGGTTCGACTATCTTGGCGACGCAGAAGCGTTTTCCGTGGCCCGCGGCGCAACAGTGCCCACATGGACATATACCCTCAAGACAGGGCTATGACGGTCCCGGTGATCCAAACGCGGAGGTTAACTCTGCGCCCCATATTAATGGACGACACAGCTGCGATTACCCGTGGAATGGTCCATTGGGATGTTGTGCAATGGCTGACTGCACCACCATTTCCATACGCACATGACGATGCTGTGCATTTTGTCACTGAAATTGTGCCATCTGGTTCTAACTGGGCGATCGATGCTGGTGACGGCCTGATTGGGGCAATCGGGGTTGCACCCGACTTGGGCTATTGGCTGGATGTGGAATACCACGGCCAGCATATTATGTCAGAGGCGACACAAGCCATCGTCGCTTGGTATTTTGAGAACACCAGTGACGACCTTTTGTCTGGGCATCACGTTGGCAATGGCGCGTCACGCGCTGTCTTGCAAAAGCTGGGGTTCGACGACACGCACATCGACACCGACCGACAAACAGCGGCCCAAGAAGATGTGCAAGTGCAACGCATGATCCTGAGCCGTGCAAATTGGGACGTCCGTGATGCTTGATTTATCCTACCGCGACCTTGGGCCTGCTGATTTTGACGCGGTGCATGCGACGGCCAGCCATTGGGACGTCGTGCGGCAGCTTGGCAGCTGGCCGTGGCCTGCCGACCCTGCCTTCACCCACACACGGTGCGTTCCATTCGCGGGCCACGGCTTCGTCTGGGGGATCGTACTGGACGCGCAGCTGGTCGGATCTGTGGCCATGACAGGTGGTGAGCTGGGCTATACGGTTGATCCGGCATTTTGGGGACGTGGGATCATGACCCAAGCGGCCTGTCATGCGGTAGACCATGCTTTTGCCACGTATGACTGGCCGCTTGTTCGTGCTGTGACTTGGCAAGATAACGCGGGCTCAGTGCGTGTGCTGAGAAAACTGGGGTTTGCACATTGGCAAAGCCGCTTTGAGCACGCCAAAGCCCGTGGCATTCCAACATTATCCTATCATCTACGTCTTAGCCGCGATGCGTGGCATGGCTTGAGAACCGCTGAACAATAGACTAACCCCTGCGCAAGATAGCCCTGAAAGGCCACACCGATGAAGTTTCTTGATTTTGCGAAGGTTTATATCCGCTCTGGTGCGGGTGGTGCTGGCTGTATTTCGTTCCGACGGGAAAAGTTTATCGAATATGGCGGCCCAGATGGTGGCGATGGCGGTGCTGGCGGTTGTGTGGCCGTTGAGGTCGTCGACGGCCTGAACACTTTGATTGATTTTCGGTATCAGCAGCATTTCTTTGCCCAAAACGGACAACACGGCATGGGCAGTCAGTGCACAGGACGTGACGGGATCGACAAGGTGCTCCTTGTGCCTGTTGGCACTGAAATTCTGGATGAAGACCAAGAAACAGTCATCGCGGACATGACCGAGGTCGGTCAGCGCGTTGTGATTGCAAAAGGCGGCAATGGTGGTTGGGGCAACCTGCATTTCAAATCAGCGACAAACCAAGCCCCACGTCGCGCTAATCCTGGTCAAGAAGCGGTTGAGCGCACGATTTGGCTACGGCTCAAGCTGATTGCGGATGTAGGACTATTGGGCATGCCCAATGCCGGTAAATCCACGTTCCTTGCGGCCACGTCTAACGCGCGCCCAAAGGTTGCTGACTATCCATTTACGACCCTTGTGCCAAACTTGGGTGTTGTTGGTATTGATAACGTTGAATTTGTTGTGGCCGATATTCCGGGCTTAATCGCTGGCGCCAGTGAAGGCCGTGGTTTGGGTGACTTGTTTCTTGCGCACGTCGAACGCTGTGCGGTTTTGCTGCATCTGGTGGATGGCGCATCCGGTGATCCGGTCGAGGATTACAAAACGATCATTCATGAACTTGAGGCGTATGGTGGCGATCTGGCTGACAAGCCGCGCGTCACTGTATTAAACAAGATCGACGCACTTGATGATGAAGAACGTGCATTCATCAAAGAAGAGCTAGAGGCAGTGACCGGAACACCTGTAATGCTGATGTCTGGTGTCAGTCGTGAAGGCGTGCCTGATGTGCTGCGTGCGCTGCGTGCCGAGATTGACGACAACCGCCTGCGCCACCGCGTAGCGGAGGAGGCGGAACTGGATCAGGAGGATGCCCCTTGGCAGCCTTAAAAGACGCAAAACGGCTGGTTGTTAAAATCGGATCGGCCCTTTTAGTCGATGCGGCGACAGGATCATTGCGCCGCGATTGGCTAGCGTCATTGGCCGAAGACGTTGCTGAAATTCGCGCCCGTGGCACTGATGTTATCTTGGTATCATCGGGGTCTATTGCGTTGGGGCGGATCGTTTTGGGCCTGCCTGCGACGACATTGCCGTTGGAACAGTCCCAAGCTGCTGCTGCCGTTGGTCAAATTCAACTGGCCCGCGCCTATGAAGAGGTGCTTGCGCCACACGGCATAACCACAGGGCAAATTCTTGTCACGTTAGAGGATTCCGCTGATCGCCGCCGATATCTAAATGCCCGCGCCACGATGCAAACGCTTTTGTCACTTGGCGTAACACCCATCGTGAACGAGAACGACACTATTGCGACAGATGAAATCCGGTTTGGTGACAATGACCGCTTGGCTGCCCAAGTTGCCGTTACAATTGGGGCGGATCAATTGGTTTTGCTGTCTGACGTCGATGGGCTTTACACCGCAAACCCCAACTTAAACAGTGACGCACAACATATTGCAACTGTTGACAGTATTACCAAAAACATTGAAGAAATGGCTGGCGAAGCAGCATCTGTCATGTCCAAAGGTGGCATGAAAACGAAGGTTATCGCCGCCAAGATTGCGACCGAGGCAGGTTGTGCGATGGTTATCACTTTAGGATCACCGCATAACCCGCTTAAATTGCTAAATAATGGGGCTAAAGCGACGTGGTTTTATGCCCAAACGGACCCACAGACAGCGCGCAAACGCTGGATCGCGACGATGAAGCCGCGTGGCACTGTAATTGTGGATGCCGGTGCTCACCACGCGCTTTTAGCAGGTAAAAGCTTGTTGCCTGCTGGCGTAATAGGCGTTCACGGTGATTTTGGGCGTGGTGATCCTGTTCAGATCCGCACACAATCAGGTGAAACGATTGCAACTGGCCTTATACGGTACACAAGTATCGAGACGTCGCAAATTTTGGGCCACCAGTCGGATCAGATCGAACGCGTACTTGGGTACAAAGGGCGGGCAGCTTTGATCCACCGAGATGATATGATTTTATGAGGGATGTCATGGTTATAGCAGACGTAATGCAGAATATTGGCGTAAATGCGCGGGCTGCCGCTCGTGTGCTTGCAACGGCAACATCAAAGGCCAAAGAGACCGCATTGGTTGCTGCTGCTGACGCGGTATGGGCGCAACGCGCTGATATTTTGACGGCCAATGTGAAGGATTTGGCTTTTGGCGCCGACAAAGGCCTGTCACCTGCAATGATGGACCGGTTGATGCTAGACGAGGCGCGGATACAGGGCATGGTTGATGGCTTGCGCGCTGTGGCCGCACAGGCCGATCCGATTGGCGAAGTCACCGAAAGCTGGACCCAACCAACGGGGCTGCATATTAGCCGCGTACGCACGCCGATTGGTGTGATCGGTGTCATCTACGAAAGCCGCCCTAACGTGACTGCCGACGCCGGCGCACTTTGCTTGAAATCCGGCAACGCCGTTATCTTGCGCGGCGGATCAGAGAGTTTTCATTCCAGTGCTGCCATTCATGCATGTCTTGAAGCGGGATTGGCGGCGGCTGGCCTGCCAAAACACGCCATCCAGCTTATTCCAACCCGCGACCGCGCCGCAGTGACTGCGATGCTGCAGGCCGTTGAGCACATTGATGTGATTGTCCCACGCGGCGGCAAAGGGCTCGTTGGTCTGGTCCAAAAAGAGGCCCGCGTGCCTGTGTTCGCGCATCTCGAAGGCATTTGTCATGTCTACGTCGATGGTGCGGCTGACGTCGAAAAGGCCCGCCGTGTGATTTTGAACGCTAAAACCCGCCGGACGGGGATATGTGGATCAGCTGAATGTCTGTTAGTTGACCGTGCGTTTTACGATGCACACGGTGATGTTCTGATCCGCGATCTGATTGCTGCGGGTGTTGAAGTACGCGGCGATCAATCCGTGGCCAAAACCGCAGGAACGGTTGCAGCCAGTGCAAATGACTTTGGCCATGAGTTTCTTGATATGATCATCGCGGCCAAGGTTGTTAACGGCGTTGACGAAGCGATCAATCATATTCGCAGCTTTGGTAGCAACCATACGGATGCTATTTTGACCGAAGACGACGCTGTTGCCGACAAATTTTTTCACCAGCTAGATAGCGCGATTCTGATGCGCAATGCATCGACGCAATTTGCTGATGGTGGCGAATTTGGCATGGGTGCGGAAATTGGAATTGCGACTGGCAAACTGCATGCCCGTGGTCCCGTTGGCGCTGTTCAACTGACAAATTTTAAGTATCTTGTTGTTGGTGACGGAACAGTGCGCGCCTAAAAACGGACCATTATGGCGTCTGCTTCATGGATAATAGTCAGCGCGCGCCCAGCGTCTGATATCACCGATGGTAAAAGCGCGAATTGCACTTGCGATGCTTTATGGTCGAATTGAGAGTCGGGGTTTGTCAATCCTTCCCAAAGCACCGGATCAACAGCTAGGCGCGGTCCTGAGCCAGTTAAGGTATAGTTATCGCCGTCGTTCACAATTTGAATTTCACCACCTAGTGGAAGAGCCGTTTCAATGCACTGCAGCAAAAGGAACGCGATCCGAACCAGTTGTCGAGATTGATCGGTATCAATTTTCCAGAAATAAGTGAACCTGCCGCCCTGCGCTGTCGCGGCCAGGACAGAAATTACCTCTTGGCGGCCGATAACGTTGTCCATGCTCGCGGCCCCATACGCGATTCGAAAAAATCGAATGCGCGCGTTGGCATTATGAACGCTATCGGCGATCAAATCGAGCTCGGGGCTGCCGCCAGCAGACGCGGACATGGTCAAGAGCTCGACCCCATTGCCGATTGCCCCAATTGGGCTAATAAGGTCGTGACAAATACGTGACCCAATGAGTGCAGCAATATTATCGGTCATTGCATGCCTCTGAGTTTAAAGGGATTTTGGACTGTGGATATGACATCTATTCTGGAGCCAGGCATGTTGGTACGCCATCCAAGCCAAGGCGATTGGGGGATCGGGCAGGTGCAGTCCAATATCAACGGAAAGGTAACCGTCAATTTTCGTGAAACGGGGAAAGTCGTCATCGATGGCGCGCGCGTCATGCTGATCCTTGTTCAAAATAGTGAATTAACAACCTAAGGTAGCAAGGTCGCCCTGCCTGTCAATCATGGTTAAGGTAACGTCGGCCAAAAGCGTTGCCAATTCGTTAACAGAAACCTAAAACGCTATCACAGGTGACTTTGAAAAGGGCCATGATGCTACCTGCCAATTCGTCTTTTGTGGTCCGTCGTGCCAGCACCTCCGCTGATCTAAGCGCCGCCCAGCGGTTACGCTACGCAGTGTTTGTGGATGAACTGGGTGGTGACGGCCGCGATGTGAACCATGAAACCAAGCAGGAATGTGATGCGTTTGATGCCCATGCAACCCACCTGCTGCTAGAGGACACCGCCCGTCCTGCGGATGATCGCGTCGTCGGCGTTTATCGTTTGATGACAGCGGATCAGGCGCAGGCGGCCGGCGGGTTCTATTGTGCCACTGAATTTGACTTATCAGCGTTGATCGGGTCTGGCCGCCGCTTGCTCGAGCTTGGTCGGTCCTGTCTTCATCCGGATTATCGGGGTGGGACTGCAATGTTGCATCTTTGGGCCGGCCTCGCCGATTTCGCGAGCGATCTTGATACCGAAATTTTGTTTGGCGTTGCTTCGTTTCATGGCACTGACCTGACTGAATTGGCTGAACCATTGTCTAATCTTGCGGATAAACACCTTGCTGAGGGTGCGATGACTGCAACAGCGAAGGCTCCACATGCCGTGCCGATGACGATTATTCCAGTGGATCAAATCAACCGGAAAGCGGCCATGCGCGCCACACCTGCGCTGATAAAAGCATATCTGCGGCTTGGTGGCGTTGTCGGGCAGGGTGCTTATGTCGATCATGCGTTTAACACGACGGACATTTGCCTGATATTGGATACTGTCAAAATGAATGCAAGGGCTGCAGCATTATATGGTGCAGGAGACCGGATATGACCGACAGTTGGCGCGAGGAACCCGATCCCGATCATATCACAATAACGCCCATGGGCTGGGTGCGTGTCGGTCTGCGTGGGGTACCATTGGCGGTCGTCGTTTTTGGCTGTTTACTGTTGCTGCTGGCGACGCGATTGATTGAATGGCCGTTATTTGGCCTGCGCCGACCATGGACGCCCTACATCACACAATTTGTATGTCGGTCTGCCTTTTTGATCCTCGGGATGGGCTATACGCGAGTGGGAACCCCAATGCGCGGTGCTGGCGCTGTTGTTTCAAACCATGCATCATGGCTCGATATTTTCGCGCTTAATGCGGCGAAGCGAATTTATTTTGTGTCCAAATCAGAAGTCGCTGCATGGCCCGGTATTGGTTGGCTCGCGAGTGCAACTGGGACAGTGTTTATCAAGCGTGACCGCCGCGAGGTATCTTCGCAGATTGAAGTGTTCCGCTCTCGGCTAGTTGCCGGACATAAGTTGCTATTTTTCCCAGAAGGCACCAGTACTGATGGCCTACAGGTTCTGCCGTTTAAGACCACTTTGTTTGCGGCATTCTTTGACCCTGCACTGGCCAAAACTATGCGTTTACAGCCAGTTACACTGCGATATTCATCGCCTATTGGCGGTGATCCGCGGTTCTATGGTTGGTGGGGCGATATGGATTTTGCGCCACATCTGCTGGCAACATTGGCCGCGCGCCAACAAGGTAGCGTGACGGTCATTTATCACCCGCCCGTTCAGTTGTCGGATTACCCAAACCGCAAGGTTTTGGCCAAAGCGCTAGAAGATCAGGTTCGCAGCGGGTTAACCAATCGCGTTGATCAAACCCTTTAACGCGGCAACGGGGTCGTCATTTTTCCAAACTTCGTCTGCAAAGGCAAAGAAATCCGTATGCGGCGTCAGCTTGCGGATAAGGTCAATGGTAAGCGCGCCTTCGGCAACGACGGGGACTTCGATCATTTGTGACCACCATTCAAAAAGATCAATTGGGGCGGTTTCACCGTCGCCCAATATGCTGGTCCCAACGGGGCCAAAGCTAACGTAATCCGCGCTTAGCTCGCCAGCGGTCATGCCGTCATGGGTCGAGTTGCCACAATAACTGCCGATGATCGCGTCGTCACCCAATTCTTTGCGGGTCTTTTTGATTGACCGTGATCCATCAAGCAGATGCACCCCATCAAGCCCAAGCCGTTCAACCAGCTGAATGTGGCTGTCGATGACCAGAGCCACGTCGCGCGCATGGGTCACTTCGCGCAGAGCGTCGGCCGCTTTTGCAATGCGGTCTTCGTCACGGCTCGCGAGCGACAGGCGCACACATGCTACGTCGGCGGTGTCTAGGCACGCAGCAAGCTGATCAGGGAATGACAAGAGATCAACCTCATTGGGCGTAATGAGATAAAGTTGCGGCATTTCAACATTTTTAGACATAGGGGCAACTTTCGCATGAATTTGATGGCAGTTGCCGCGTTCTAGCGGGGATTGGCAGGTTTGGCTACTTCGGAGGTAATGATTTTGCGTAATCGAGCGCCATAGACACGATTTTTTCCAGCCGGATGTTATCACTCAGCACGTCCTCGGACACATCGACCATGCCACCCATCTTGCGTCCAGTGAACGACAGCGGTGCGATACCCTCGATCAGCAGTGCGTCTGGCTCTGCCTGTTTGCCCACGCGCGCCATACCGCCATCTTTGTGTACACCGCAGACCATATGGCCGTTCAACATAAAGCAAAGCCCGCCAAACATCTTCTTTTCCGATATGTTTGGGGTGTCGCCCAAGGCCTCTTGCATCAATTGTGCATGTCCGGGGTCATAGGCCATTTTGCTACTCCTTGCGTCACTATTGCTGTCAGCGTATCACGCGCCAAACCAATGAAGGAAGCCCCGATGCCGACGGACCGCGCGCAGCCCAAATTCATACTGATCCGCCCGCAAATGGGCGAAAACATTGGTGCTGCGGCACGTGCGATGTGGAATTTCGGGCTTGACCGGATGCGTATCACAGCCCCACGCGATGGCTGGCCTAACCAAAAAGCGGTG
>Ga0307997_10001431_pt1 | contig 11220 bp, 9 predicted proteins | sample Davwhametageno36_FD_203165 | JGI IMG/M metagenome (GOLD analysis project Ga0307997, IMG submission 203165) | Marine microbial communities from Davis Island wharf, Antarctic Ocean - #36 | ecosystem: Environmental > Aquatic > Marine > Unclassified | place: Antarctic Ocean: Davis Island wharf...
TCACTGTTCTGTGCAGACTGCGCATCGCTGCATGTTGTTCGTCTGCTGCTCCACCTCGAACCGGCGGATGCCGAGCTGCAACCGGAGCTCCGTGGCGTGGCTGCGCTTCAGCGTGGTCGTGTGGTCAACGACGCCGAGCGGGTTGTGCAGCAGCAGCAGGTGGTAATCGGCGATCGGGTTGGAGTCGGTGTCGACGACGTCGTACACTAACGCGAGCCTCTGCAACCGCTCGAACGTGTTCTTCGTGTCTCTGTAGGCATGGTGGCCGCCTTCCGCGATGCCGTAGCACTTCGCGTAGGCGCGCCAGGTGCTGTCGCCCCCCACGCAAGTCATGAACTTCGTGGACTTGAGCGCGTCGACCGTATCCGGCATTCCCTTGAGCGCCTCCACCGTCCTCCTGTTGTCCTGGACGGTCTGGATGTCGGGGGACAATGGCCTCGCGGCGCACCGTTCCGGGTCCTCCTCGCACGTGCAGTGGAACGGTGGGTCGGCGGGCCCCTCTTCGCTGTCGCTGCTGGACTCGCTGTCGCTGCTGGACGCCACCTGCTGCTGCTTCTTCATCTTCTTCTTCTTCCCCTTCTGCCTCTTCTTCTTCATGTCCGCCTTGTACATTTTCACCATGTCTGGATGTTCGCAGTCCTTCATGGTGCCCATGACTTTCGTCCCTCCATCGTCTTCGTCTTTGCAGTCGCATCTTATGATGAAGTCTGATCTCAGATCGCATTTAAGAGGCTTGCAGTACTGCGTCGTTTGGCATTGTTCGTCCACCGGTCTGTCATTGCACATCGGGCATCCCGCTACCTGTCGTCCGCCACTCTTGTCGGCCATCGCCTTCCGCTTGCGTTCACTCTTGCGGTCGCAGTACCCCATGTCGTACATGGTGCCGCGCGCCCATAACATGGCGGCCTCGTTGCACTTCGTGCGTTTGCGGTCCGTCTCTGCGGCGCTAGTAATCCGCCGTTGCTGCTGGTTAGTGAGGGCCTCCTTGAAGGCGCCCACCATGTCCTCATTCATCGCCCTGAGTGAGGATATGTCGACGCGCCGCGAGTACGACAGCGGCTCGAGTAGCTCCACGTCGCACATGGTCGGCCCGCTTTCCGGTTGGACAACCCCCAGCAGCCTCTGGACAACCCCCAGCAGCCTCGCGTGGTGCTCCTGACCTCGGCCGTCGGTGAGGATGAGGCTAAGTTCCTTATTGCCGCGGTCATAGCGCACCGACGATCGCTTCACGTCCGTCAGTACCCCGCTCGGCATCCGCACGGTGCAGGTGCTGTCGTCCCTTACGGCGGCCCTGCAGGTGCTGTCGCCCCATGAGTCGTCCGCGATGACGGCGCACACCGGCAGGTGCCACCCCGCGCTGTCCTCGTGCACGTAGCGCGCCCCAGCTGTCATCTGATGCGAGCCGCCCACGGTGCGAAGAACTGTGCCGATGTGCGACTTGTCGCTGGCCACGCTGTGCGCGAACGCACCGGCAAGCTCTTGCTGTCGCTGCTGGTCGATAGTCGCTTGCTTACTGTGAGGGACCAAGCTCGACCGTGCGGCGATCCAGCCGTCCGACGTTGGCGCATTTGCTGGGACGACCGTTATCTGAGCTCCATCGTCGGACACGTGTTTCACGACCACCGCACAGTTGTTCCCACGCCGCTTGGTGTCCGTCGTTACGTGGGTGAAGTGGTCGCCAACAGCCGGGGGCACAGTGCCCATGCCGTCGTCGGACCCGGTCTCATCATCGGACCCGGACCCGGCCTTCATTACGTCTGGCGATTCCACGACCTGGTCACCGTCCTTGCCCGGTGGGCTGGCCACGCCGACCTGCGTCATCTGTCTGCTGCTCGGGCTCGTTGGCGGGCCCAGGCCGCACCCCATGCCGTCATCGGACCCGCTCTCCTCATCGGACCCGGACCCGTTCTCCATTACGTCTGGCGATTCCACGACCAGGTCACCTTCCTTGCCCGCCTGCGTCATTCGAGTCATCTGCACCTCGCCCAGTTCCTCGTCCTCCTCCGCGCCCCGCTTCATCGGCTGGTCTGCGTCGGGCGACCCGTACACAATCTTGGGGGGGCCGTTTTCATGTCTGCTGCTCGGGCTCGCCGACGCAGTCGCGGCTTCGCTTTGCACCATGCTGCGGTCCGGGCCGCACCCAGGCCGTCGTGTCAGCAATCCGTCGGCGGCACCAGCGTGCGACGGTGCATGAGCGTGCTCCGGAGCATCAGCGTGCCTCTTGCGCGGCGCCGGGTTCGGGCTGCCGGCGCCCGCGGTTGCGGACCGCGCTGTCTTCTCGACTGCGGGTACGCCGGCAAGTACTCTCGGGACTTTCCGTCTGTGGACATGGTACCTGTAGGCCGACTCGGCTGCTTCCTTCTGATTTCTTTTGCATCTGAGCCTGGTGGTGGTCGCCGTCTTCGTCTCGCGTGCCTTCTCGCGTGCCTCGCGCTTGCGCGTTGTCTCCGCTGTGCTGTGCATCCGCGCTGCGCTGTCCGCATTCTGTTCCGCCGCCGCTGCTGTCATGGGCGGCCCGCTTGCTGCCTTTGGCGGCGGCGGAACACGGCCGCCGTTTGGACTGGTTTGCTGCGCCGCCGTTGCCGCCGCGCCCGTTGCCGTCGTGGCGGGTGTCACCTTCTTCATCGTGCGTAGCTTCCGTTCTAGTGTGACTACGAGCGTGTCGTGCACTTTCTTCAACTTCTGGGACATAACAAGCCTGTCAAGTCTCTGGTTGCCGATAAACGCCTGCACAGGCTCAGGGAACTTGTTGCATATCAGCAGGTCACGCAGTTGAGCGGCAGGCAGGGTTTGCACTCCGGCCAGGAGTTTGCTACACCCGTCGTGTGTCAGATCCGTGCCGTCGCAGTCCATTGTAATGTCCAGTTCCTGCGACGCCTGGATGGCCCGCTCGAAATCGGCATCCTTTGAGGGTGCCGCTTTGGCTCGGCTGCCGTGCCTGGCTGCCGTCGGTTTATCCCGAGCTCCGTTTGAGTCAATTAGATCATCCACCTCCTTCTTTGGTTTTTTCCTCTTCTTCGCCGGGTCCTCTTGTTGCGCCGGTGACCCTTGGCTGTCCAGCTCCCCACCGCCGCGCTTGTCACCTCCGCCCGCCGGCGTCTCCGCCCGATCAACAGCCCGATCAAACGCCCGATCAGCGTCAATGAGGTCGGCCTTCGTCTGGCCCTTGAGGAGTTGCCCGGGCGAACCACACAGCTGCGCCTCGCTCGCACGCGGTTCCACGACGCGGGCAGCATCGTAACCCAGCAACAGCAGCCGGTACTTGTCGCGCTGCTGGTTGACGAACGTCATGCGTTCCGCTTCGCGACTGTCGCGACCTACGGAGACGTCCGCGAGGTGCTCTCCGAACGACTTGTCCGGTTCCGACCCGCCACCTTTCACGAACGAATCAAACCAAGTCTCAGCACACATCGCCCAGACGAGACAGCTGTGCGTGTCCTTCTGGAGCGGCTCGCCGCCGACGGCGGTACCCAGCTTGTCTTCGATCGACAGTCTCGATTCGCTCGCAGCCGCGGCCGCATAGAGGCACCGCCGGAGCACCAGCGGCATGGGGTGGGCTAATGAGTCGAAGTAGTACGCATGCACGTCGGCGCCGTCGGCAACGGCGTAGACGCGGTTGTCAAGGAACAGGGCCGTGAAGTGGCCTGGCGGGTCGGAACCGATGACCACGCCGTACGCAAAACGGTCGCCCGCCCGTTCGAACATGCGCTGCAGGTCTTTGTTCCTCTTAGTCTTCTTCGCGGCGTAGCCGTCCAGGCGCCGAACCAGAGCTGTGATCGTGTTGCCCTCACTGGCCGTGTACATGGCCGAGCCCGTGCCCAGACACTCGTGGAGGGTCTGGATGTCGTCGAGGCTCCCCCATTCCCCTGGACCGTTTCGGAGGCCGAGAGTAGCAGCAGCAGACGTCAGCAGCTGCGGTGGCAGGTGCGGCTCCACGGAGACACCCTCCATCCCGGACGGCGTGTCCGCCTCCGCCGTTGACGGGCGCGGCTGCTTGTTGGGACGCTTGTTCGGGCTGCCCTTTGGGCCCGTCCCGCCGGCTGCTGGCCGACGGCGTCCTGTCACACTCTGCATCACTTCGCTGGCGTAATGCGGCAACTTACACCGGCCAGCGGGCCGAAGCCCCCGCACACCGCAGCCCGGGCAACAGCGTCGCGAAAGCGAAACCGCCGATGACCGACGAACGCCGGGCTAGCGGAGACAAGCCCACCGCAGGGACCAGACTCGGACCCAGACTCGTACTCGGACTCGGACCCGGACCCGGAATTCACGAGGCCCTCGTCTGACACAGTCCAGCCCTCCGCGTGTACCCCCTCGTCGTCTTCGCCGCAGTCGGCCTCGAACTCCATCATAGAGGGGGGCGGCATCTTCACCACCAGCAGCTGCAGCAGGAGCAGCTCACTCTGGCTGTGGCTCCAACTTCGCCACGATCGCCGCTTGGTCCTCAGCCACATCGCGTTCGAACTCGAGACGTTCGCATTCAGCCTGTCCACACCAGTTATGGTACTCCCGCTCGCCGGCCAACCGGAGCGGGCAGGTCGGCGGGCAGGGGGCATTCCACACGCCGCAGCCGCAACAGACGTCAGTCGGATCCGGATACTGGCCTGCTTCCACCTCCGCCGCCTCCGCCGCCTCCGCCGCCGCCAGAGCCACCAACAACGCGGCCATCCGCGCGTCGTTGGCGGCCACCGCCGCTGCGATCCTAGCCGCTGCTGCTAGCTTGGTCTTCATGGTCATCGTAGCCGGTCCAGTCACCTGGAAGCAGCGGCAGCCTGGGCGAGGCTAACCCGGCGCCCGCACACGAAGGGGTCCGGCCTCTTCATTAGGACATGGCGCCAGCGGTTACTGCCCCCCGCAGCCTACAGACGTCAATCTCTATAGAAATCAGGCTGTAGAGAATCCTTACAGACGGCATTCTCTATAGAAAGAGCCATCTGAGCGATCCTTACACCCGGCAATCTCTAGCCAGAAAATAAACGGACGGGAGTTCCCGGTTTCTGTATTGTTTTCGCCTGAGAACCATAAGGATCCTAGGCGCTAGGGTCTGTTTTCGGGATTTTTGAGTCTGCCTCATCCCCTGTGTTGCGTGTTGACGATGCCCGTGGTGGACGATGGTTGGGGCGGAGACGACGGCGTGTGGGCCGTGAGTGACGATGGTTGGGGCGGGGACGACGGCGTATGGGCCGTAAGTGCCCAGGACCTCCGATATGACGGCAGTTATGACGGCTGGGGCTGTCGCCTCACCAGTAAGGAGGTCATCCTGGACATTGCGCAGACAATGGTGTACCATGTCCGCGAGAACTCCCGCGCTAAGGCCCAATCGGTTACAACCGAGATGCTGAGGTGTGAGATGCGAGCGCATTGGTCGCCGCTCCATCAAGTGGTGCCCCTCTGCCAGTGGATTGACGATCTCCGATATGGGCGGGTCACCCCCCAGCAGACGCACGGACGCACGAACACGTACGCTGCATGCCGCTGCAAATGGACAAAAAAAAGGTGCTGTGCTCATAAGCTGCACGTGATTAATCATGAGCAGCTCCTATTTCCTATTCCGCGCAGGCTAGGGGGGGACACGCGAGTGAAACGGCCCATGTTCAATTCGCAAATTGGATATATTATACGACGAGTACCACCGAACCATTACCAAAGAAACCGCCACGACAGGGGCGTACTCGCGCGAAGAGCACCTGCAGCACAGGGAGCGGGTATAAGAGAACGGACAGCCACACACCAAGCACACAGACACACAGACACGCAGACACAGACACAGACAGGCACACCGACACACACAGACACAGACACACACACGCACACACACACACACACGCACAGGTGCCAATCGAGCCGCACGCAGCAATCGTGCTTGCACTGAGGCTCGCTCGGGGGCTACGCTCACCCGCTTGCAGACTTCAACGTCTGGCAGACTTGCGCTGTGCAAACGGCTTGGAGTCGGCAGGGCGCTTCCGTGAGCTCAACCGGAGAGCCGCAGGCTTCGACGCCGGTGCTTCGTCCACCGAGGCCATTGCTTCTCCCAGCGCACCGTCCACGATCAACGCTTCTTCGTACAGAGCCGATGATGCACGAAGGAAACGGCCCACCTCCACCTGGCCAACGGGGGGGTTCGCAGCCGACTGGGCGAACAAGGCGCACTGACGGTCCTTAATCGCGCAGGCCTTCGACTTCAGCCGCGAGACTACCGCGGCCTTCCCAGCGGACGACACAGGAGCGTCTGCAGCGGCGGGCGGCGGGCCGCGGCCATGAACCTTGGCAGCGGGCTTGCCGCCCGGCTTGACAACTCCCTTCCTCCCGTTGGGCTTGGGAGCGGGCTTCTTCTTGGGAGCCGGCTTGACCTTGGCGGGGGCGGCAGCGACGGAGTTGGCGGCCACCTTGGCAGCGGCCTTTGACTTGGCGGGGACAGCTGCGACGGCAGCGACAGATTTGGCGATCGGCTTGGCGGCCCTCGCCTTGGCCTTGGCGGGAGCAGCTGAGGCGGCGCCGGCAGCGGTCCGGCGCTTGGCGTGCTTGGAGCCAACGGAGGCGTACGCATCCGTGACGTGCTTGGCGGCAACGGGATCAACAGCGGCGAAAACGGCGTCGGCGACCGCATTCTCACCAGCGACATACTCGGCGACAGCCCCCATCGAATTGAATTCGGGAAACAACATGTTATGCTCCGCACGGGCAACCTCAATCCCCGCAAGGCCAGACTCATATACGGCCTTACGGCGGGCGTGTTTCACGGCGGCGCCGGCATCATCCTCGGCAACCTCGGCAACAGCAACGGCTTGGGCGGACGCGACAGCAGCATTTGGGCCGGCAGCCTCAGCCTGGTCGAGGGCGGCAATCATGCCCGTCTCGAACGGAGACAACCCATCGGCGCCCTCCTCCTTCGACGCACCAGCAGCGCCGTCGAACCGCTCACGCAGGCGGACGGCATCCGACAACTTGGCAAGAGTTTCTTGCAACGTACGCGAGAACGTATCGTGCGCAGAGACTGCGCGTGCCAGCACCGCCCGACAGGCGGCCAACTCGGCCGCGAGCCGCGTCGTCGCCGCTGTCTTCACGTCCACGACAGCCTCTGTAGCAGACAGGGCCTCGAAGGCTGCCTTGTTAGCTTCAAGCGCAATTTCCGTCTGACGCGCGGCCGCATCTTTCACCAGGTCCGCTTGAGCGGCGGCCTGGACAGCAGTGGCTTGCTCATCACGAGCATCACCCAGCGCACCAACCAACACGCTCACCGCGCCCTGGGCTGCTACGACCGAGGCAGCTAAAACCGACACGTGCTTGTCCTGGTAGCCCTTCTGCGTCACCAAAGAATTGTACTGCTTGAACTCCTCGCTCCGAATGTTCGAGAAAAGCTGGAACTCGTTCAAAGGGGTGACGACTTCGCTCGGGCCACTGACAGGTGTGATCGCAGGCGACCCATCACAAGCAGCGGCGTTGAGACCGTCCATGAGAAGGCTACCCGCGGGAAACATGGTCGGACCGATATCGATAAGCGATATCAGGTTACTCGAGTTACCTAGAAGAAGAGCTCCAACAAGAGATCAGTACTAAATTTAGTACTGCTGGCCAGCAGCCAGTATAACATACTGGCACCAGTCACACACGTTGCCTGGTACTAAAGTACCGAACTGGGTAGGGAGTTCAATACCAAATGAAATACTATTTCTGAAATTTATGACGCAGCGATACTACTACTAGTACTACTTACTACTACTTACTACCTAGGTACGTACTGAAAAAGAGACTGCAAAGGAGTACTATTATAGTAATAGCAATATTCTGAAGAATCGAATGTACACATAAAACGAAATATTGCTAGAGATTCAAAAGGCGCGTACACGTCCGAGAGCAGCGTCAACGGTTATTACCATGGTTATTACGACTCATTGATACAGCCAGGTATACTACTGGTACTATTAATAGTATCATAGTACTAGTACATCATCCCGAGCGAGGATGCTGGCGTCGGCGTTGCCCGCGGGCACCACAACGGGAAAACGAAAACTCTTGGGCCGACGGATACCGCTGCCATCGATACTCGATTTGAAAGACCAGACAGGGGCACGCGGCAAGCTGAGTCGGGCCATAAAGAGACACCGAACAGGCAGCGAAACCCTGAAGGAAAAAGCAACGGCGCTCCTGGTCAATACAACGAGCATACACGGCGGGCGGCACGGGATGAACGCGTCGGAGATGCCGCCGATGGAGTGCAGAGGCCGCCGAAATGACAACCGCAGCGCCGAGGCAACCTGGGCGCAGGGGTACGCACCCGTACCGCCGCTGGAACTACGAGCGTGCAGCTGCGGCGGCGGCTGCACAAGAAAACAACACTTTGCGAGCATCGGGGACGGCATCCACGGACCGTACTGGCCGAATTCGGCGGCTAAACGCACGGCAGGACCGCACACGGCAGGCTTGCACCACGGCCGGCACACGCAGCTCCTACAAGATCAACCACACGCGTTTTATAGGGCGAACCAGTACATTATCACAGCCGTGCTGCGCGCTCCGCAGCTGCTGCCAACACCGCACGGCGGGCCGCACAAAGGCGGCCACGGTTGCACCTGGCAGTGCCAGAGAACCGGCGTGGTGTCGTGGTACCCGCGACTGAGCGTGGTGACGACGGACGCGAAGCGGACCGATACGAGACAGGGCCAACATGGAACGCCGCGATGCATGAAAGTGGCCGCGTTCGAGTACAGCGGAGGGAGCCTTGCCGAGAACGAGTTTTACGCAAAGACGATCGGCCGCGGCAGCCACTACGTGGCGGCGCTGCTGGCGAACTACCCGAACACGTTCGAGCGGCTGCCGGGCAAGACGGCGATTGTGCTGTACGACGGGGCCCTACATGATCTGCCGGCTTATAAAATAGTAGGCCACACAGAGGAAGCAGTCGGGAGCAACGTGGCAACGCCGCTCTACGAGATGGTGCCGAAGTCCGCGGTGGGCGGGCCCGAGACGCCGGAGGAACGGTACAGGAACGCGGCCTGCAGAACATGCACACAGCAGTGCCACTCGTGCGGCAGCGACGCAACGAAGCTCCGACGCCGCACGGACGAGCATCGGTTCGCTGACAACATGTTGATCGGCTGATCTAGCTAGAATGCCGGGCCGAGAGTAGCGGCACCGAAATGCGTGGGCCGAGGTGCACAACAAGTCGTATAATGTATCCAATTTCCCCGCAAACATAAACCAGCGGCCGCGACGGTGTAGTGAGCGACCAGGAGACCTGCGACGTAGCAGCAGAGCCAGAAGAGAAGACCGACACAAACACAAACACACACGCACACACGCACACACGCACACACAGACACACACAGACACACGCAGGCACACATGCACACATGCAGACACAAAGCAGGTGTCACGCGCACCGAGCACGGAAACAGAGGAGGCCCGCGAAGGAGATTGCGAGGGTGCAGCACACAGGGCGGCAAAAGAGCCGCCGCTGGTTCCGCCACCGCGTCGCAAGGCGGGCGTACCAAGAGCTAGCCAGCCGCCGTGTCCAGCGCCATGACCAGCGAGGCAGCGGCCTGCGCCGCCTCGGCCGGATGATCCCTCACCGGCAGCAGCTGCACGCTGTGTCCTAAGAAGAAGATAGGCAAAGCGCCGCAAAACGTCGCCGTGACCAGCGAGGCAGCGGCCTGCGCCGCCTCGGCCGGATGATCCCTCACCGGCAGCAAACGTCGCCGTGCGGGGCATACTCACCTACGGGCCGCAAGGCGGCGGAGTGGGCGCCACGGACGCCGCGCAGCAGGCAGAGAGCGGCGCCGCACCTGAAGCGCGTGCCAGTGTACCGCACCACGGCGCGCGGCGAACTCGTGCACGTGGTAGTAATCGGATGCCCCGAGTCCAGCGTCCATCAGCAACAGCGGCGGCTCGGCGCGGTGCGGCCGCCGCAGCCACAGTCGCACTCACGTGAGCAGGGGCAGCAGCGGGAGCAGCAGCGGCAGTGGCGGCGCAAAGCGGCCAAAATCACCGGCGGCGGCAGCAACAGCAGCAGCAGCAGCAGCAGCAGCAGCAACAGCAGGCGCACCAGCAGCGGCGGTGTCCCGAGCAGCAGCCCTGGACCAGCAGCAGCCCTGGACCAGCACAATTACCGACACCTGCAAGCGCTGCGCGCAGTCAGCTCGGCCCAGAAGAAGCAGTGCGGAAAATGACGGAGCAGCAGCAGCAGCGCGAAGATGATGGGGGCAACGGTGGCGTTCTGGCCGGAAAGACCGCCCAAACGGCTGGCAGAAATGGAGTAGCTATGTCCAGAACCACCACGAAGCAGTTCCAAGCACACCTCGCCAGCGCGGGCAGCCCTGGAGACAACATGTTAGATGATATATTCTACATTTTATGCATTCCATGAACAAGTCTGGCATGGCTCCCGGACACAACGGCAACAGGGGTAGGTGCTGCCAGGGCTTACACCTGGCGAAGAAACGAGGCCGAACGCGATCGATACAGACGCCGTAACTGCACCCCGGCCCGAGGAAACCAGGCACAGTCGAGCCGGACCAAGCGGGCCGGGCCTGGACCGACTGGCACGCGGGCCCGCCGCGGAGCAGCAACAGCAGCGCGAAGATAATGGGAGCAACGGTGGCGTTCTGGCCGGAAAGACCGCCCAAACGGCTGGCAGGAATGGAGTGGCTATGTCCAGAACCACCACGAAGCAGTTCCAAGCACACCTCGCCAGCGCGGTCAGCCCTGGGGACAACATGTTAGATGATATAATATACAAAAGAGGTATTCGCAATTAAAGTCTGGCATGGCTCCCAGACACAACGGCAACAGGGGTAGGTGCTGTCAGGGCTTACACCTGGCGGAGAATCGAGGCCGAACGCGATCGATTCAGACGCCGTTACTGCACCCCGGCCCCAGGAAACCCGGCACGATCGAGCCCGACCAAGCGGGCCGGGCCTGGGCCGACTGGCACGCGGGCCCGCCGCGCGAGGCGGGCGTGGCGGCCAGCACCAGCGCGAGCGCGGCCGCCAACAGCGGCTCCTACACGGCCGTACCTCAGGACTCAGTTTGAAGAAATGACAAAAATGGCGATTTCCATTTTGAGCATGGGCTCGGGTGTATGTACACTCGATGTCGACCACCAACAGTAAAGAGGCTTTTTGTATGGTCTACCATACATTTTTGAGTCAATTTCAACCGTCCTTTTCTATATCGGGTCAGGGGGATGGTTTTAAAAAACGCTACGCGTTTTTGATTATGGTA
>Ga0307997_10001432_pt1 | contig 11211 bp, 9 predicted proteins | sample Davwhametageno36_FD_203165 | JGI IMG/M metagenome (GOLD analysis project Ga0307997, IMG submission 203165) | Marine microbial communities from Davis Island wharf, Antarctic Ocean - #36 | ecosystem: Environmental > Aquatic > Marine > Unclassified | place: Antarctic Ocean: Davis Island wharf...
CTAGATCCAAGTGCTCTGGGAAACTCTCTATGAATGCCATTGCATACTCATCGTATAACTGTCTGTTGAATGTGGTTACTACTAGTGTTTTATGTGTAAGCATAGTCTTGTCCTTGTTGTGAAGTTAGGGTCTGGTTGAATGTCCAGCATGTGGTGTATGGGCTTTCCAACGTGTGTTGCGAACATGTTGATCCATACGTCTGGTGGTAATAGGGTTATGTGTGCATTGTCACCGTTGGGCAGTTTTTTCTTAGCAGGCGTTAGGTCTATTATATGCACACTCTCTTGTGCTAACACACGAAACAACTGCCATGGTATCTCATCTATGTGTATGTGCTCCAGCACATCCAGAGTATATATGGTGTCGTAGCGTTTGTCTAAGCGTGATACAGCACTGAACTCCTCAACATATGGTTCATACCCCACTACATCTTTAAAGCCTTGATCTAAGAGCCATTTAAACGTTCCTCCTTTGCCACAGCCATAGTCTAGTATTGTGTGCTTGGGATTCAGTCTATCTATTAGATATTGATGTTGCTTACCTACTCCACTTTTAGGAAACAGTTTGTGAAAGTCAGTCATTTCTACTCCTTAATTTCATTTTGATTATATACGCACTAGTGTGGTATATGTCTACTTAGTTTGGTTATATTACGCTTACCTTTTGCAAGGTAATCGTTATCAAAGTGTATTTGTCCTCAACTCGTAAACTCGTTGTTACAAATATACTTTTCTATCTTCTTTCTCAAGAGATATAAAAAGAAACTAAATCAAGCAAGTCAATTTGTAAGTGACGTAAGTCACGTAACCAATTGCTTGTTTGTAAGTGACGTAGTCGCTTACTTAAAGTATCTAATACACCACTTAATTAATCTTTCTTTCATTTCCAATAAGTCATAAAGGCAGAACGTATATTTTTTTTGAGATAAAAAAAAAGTTTCTATCTCTGAGATGATCGTTTATGGCTTGTAGGCCTTTATGTCCTTGGCTATCTCTTGCCTGCCACTTGTGCTTCTAACTCGCTCCTATTTCAGTCCATTACAGACACGCAATACAATTAGCATACTGGACACCAATTTATTAGTTACATTCTCAAATGTGCTGATCCTCGCAAGTAATCGTTATTTCGCGCTATTAGTTTGGATCACGGACGGGTCGTTCTTTAACCCCGTTGTGTTGCCTTAGTGTGTTGTTGATGTTGCCTATACAATGCCTTTGTGTAATAGTATTTATCATTTAGATAAAAAAAGGGGCAGAAACTGGATCCGTAAAAAAACCCTACAACACCAACTTTGTAAGTCAAATGTTATAGGGTTAAGAATGATTAAATTAAGGAGTTAATTTAAAATATCACTTATGTCAGGATTATTAGAAAATCGCTGTTAAAAGTAAGGAAGACGTTATTCAGGTGTAATACAAAATGGCATTATTATAGTTACGGAGTAAACAACGATTGTTGTTTATCAATTACAGGAAAAGTGACAGCCTCTCCTTTAACAATAACGCCTTCCTTAATATTATTTATGTCTTTTGTAATTTTTCAGGCTAAAAACGGCACTTTAGAGCAGACTGTTTAAGAAGTTTATTAATACAATAACGTATACTATACTAAGTGCAACAATGCTGTGTTGTAATATTTTAATTGTTTTTGTCATGTAGCCTCTTGATCTGATACTCGCTCTTGCCAGTTGTTACCATTGCCTTAAATCTTGTTTCTAGTGCAAGTTTGCTTAGACCTACTAGAGGTTGTGTTGAGTCTTTTACTTCAACAGCCACTTGGTCACGTTTGCGTTTTTCAAAGTTTTTCATTGCAACATGATACTCTACTGTAGTGTACATGAACTTACCTGTTTCAGGACATTTATGTAGGTTGCATTTATTGCATCTACTTGACCAATGCGTTATGGGTGTTCTGCGTAGTTGTATGTCTATGCGTCTTGGCCCTTCAATTGTTAACTCGCAATCTCCGCACTTTCTGCTTTCATACACTATTGATTCAATAACTGTGTTTTTAAAAGGATCGCATGAATTAACAGGCTTGAACACTAATCTTTTTTTAAGGTCTTCGTCCATTAAATCCATGACATCGCCATTGCGGCAATAACAGCCATTAGTTGTATAAACACAGCACCAACGCCCCAAGCAAACCATCTCTTAATTGTGCTGATGTCATCTTGTATGTGCTTGAGATGATTGTTTTGAATGATGTCTAATCGTTGCTCAATAAGTGCGACTTTCTTATCAAGTTCTATGTATTTTTCGTCCATTGTATTTTTCACAGTCCTTGGCATTATGATGTTGCTAGAGTTGCACCAAGTGCTACTACTTTCCAGTTAGTTCCGTCATATAGTGCAAGACATTTAGCGCCTGCATTGCCGTTTGAACAATAACCTATATCGCCTGAGTTTGGAGTTAGTGCATTTAGTTCTGCTGTTGTTTTAATTGTTAATCTTAGAATGTCTTGTATGTGTACAACACCACCTGATGGGTTTAGTACTTGCACTCCTGTGGCTGTAATAGTTGTAGGCATTTGTGTGGCGCTTAGTTTGCCACTGCTTGTTAGTAGTGCTACGCCATTTGCACTATTGCCTTCTGCAATAATGGTGTTAAGTTTTTGTACTGCGTCCAAGATGTCTGCTCTTGCCAACGATGGGTCATCTGTTGCCGCGTCTAAATTACTTGTGCTTATACTCGCTGTTGGAAAAGCCATGTTTTGTTCCTCTCATTGTATTTAACGTAATTGCAAAATATCGTCTATCTTACGGCCATATTACGTTCATTCATGTATTGTTCTGGTAGTACGTTCATTGTCACGTCAAATACAGCATCTACCTTGGATCCTGCTGGACTAACGAATGTTACTTGTGGACCTGTTCTTGTTTTAGTTACAATAGCAGGAAAGCCTGGTGCTGTATCATCTATATATGAGTCTGCTACATAACTGTCTTCTACATAACTACCTGCATGTGGTGTAAGTTGTATGCTCAATACCTTGGATACTATTCTAGGCATTACAATAGTTCTTGCACTAGCATCACCGCTTAGTGTTGTTGAATTAACATCATACTGTATTGTTTCTAATCTGTTGCTTGATGATGTAAAATCAAATGTGCTTATCTGGGGTATTCCTTCGCTTGGTACATATACTACACTTACAAAGATTGCAACATAACGACCGTAAAATGCTTCTACGTTTGTGTCGTTTACATTGACTGTGGTGCTTGTTTCTTCGCCTGCAAATGCACCTGTGTTGCTTGTGTATACTGTAAATGTTGGAATGCCCACACAGGTTATTGTCCAATTAAGGTTAAAGTATATTGCTGATCCAAGGTCTGTTACTTGACTTACAAACGTCATTGGAGTTACAGGGTCGTTAATCCAATTGGTGTAGTCAGCCCAACTAGTACTGCTCAAGTCAGCCCAAGTACTTTGATTAGTAGTTGTTATAACTTGTTGTACTTGGTCAAATACTGAATTTGTTGCTGGGATCGCCATACTTGCTCCTAAACTATCGTGGGTGATGTTGTCACTGCGTTATCACTCCACTTTTTATTTCTAAACACACTTGCATTGGAAGGTGTAATTGCTGTAACTGCTTGACTAATGTTTTTCTCTAGTGCGGCATTCATACCATTGAAACTTGCAACATCTACTTCAATTGCTCGTTGCCCTAACAGTAGGTCTAATTCTGGTACAAATATTACGCCATCGCCTCCACCTAACAACACGCCCTTAGATACTTCACCACCTGACTGTACTGCAACAACAAGGAATTCATCATTTGATGTAGGACCATAACCGTTTGTAGTGTTGGTGTAAAAACTACGTCTTAGATCTTGTGTGCCACCAATTGTGTAGTATGGATTGTATTCCTGTTCACTAAGTGGTGGACGAAGGAATACTGTAGTTGACGTTGGTGAACTTTCAAAACTTGTTATGTTTATTTTCTCCCATCTACCTTTGCCGTAGAATGTGTTGTTAGTGTCTGGGACTGCACCATACGCATTGCTTCTTCTGTAGATGTTTACACTTGCAAAACTTGGAACAGCGTGATGATTAAATGTTAGTTTGTAGTATGCAAATGGATCACTTGCACCCTTCCAATCATCTTTGTTTATCATGCTCCAACCAACTACGTCTACAATAGGATTAGGTGGAGTAGGAAATGCTGTGTCAATGTCTTTGAGTGCTTGTGCTGTGGTCATTTGTTTAAAGTTAAACGTGCTTAACCAATTTGAATTGCTAGGGAAGTCATCTCTAGTTTGCTTTCTGTGTACATAACCAACACCAAAGAAACTTTGTGTTGAGTCTGTTCTTACACCTGAACTATTGTATAATGCTGTTACAATAAATTCGTAGGTGCTGTCATAATCTATTTCTAAAAACTCTCTACCAAAGCCATCGTATATTCCAACGCTTGTGCTTTCAAAAGTTTCAAATGCTGGGTCTTGTCCTGGTGTTACTTTTCTGTAACGTATACGCATACCAACCCAACTTGCTTGTACACTTGAATCAGGTGGTCTAAAGAAGAAGCGTATTTGTTTTGCTCCACTTAGTGTTGCTTCTACACTTGTTAGTCGTACAACCATTGAACTTGCCGCACTAGGTGCGCCTGGGTCGCCTAGGTCAATTGCATAATCTGATGACTTTTCATTGCGTGGTAATTCACCGCCGTACAATGGATCAAACTGATATGTGCCTACACCACTATACTCTGTTTTAACATTCATGTACCTAGTTTGTAGTGTGCTTTCTTTACCGTCTTTAAACAAGAAGCGGAATACAAAATCATAATTCTGCTGTGCCGCACTTGGTGTACTTGGATGACTAGGTGTACCTACACTACCAGCCGCTATTGCAAACGTTGCACTTGCTCCTGGAATGTATGTTCCTGTAAATGCTGTTTCATAGCGTGTCCATGTGCTTGCCGCACTTGACTTGATATAGTATGCAACACCTGTAACATCAAAGTTAGCAGGAGCATTTAGTATCTCTTGTTTAACTGTAAATGTTATTTCTTTAGGATTCTTAGGTGCGCCACCTGTTAGTACTGTTGCACCAACAATTGAATTAAATGGTGTGGCAAGTAACGTTGTTGGTGATCCAGGATCTGTTGGCCAACCTGTGTTTGCTTGTTCAACATAGTCCTGTGGATCTTCACTTGTGCGTCTTGTATCAAGGTTAATTTTGTTAACTCTTGAACTTAGTTCGCCACCTGAGTATTTTACACGACTAATAAGTGTGTAACTGCTAGATGGTAACAATGGTCCTACACGGAATGTAAAGGATTGTTCTGAACCTGGTTTAGTTGTAACAATTATCTGTTGATATACTGTTTCGCTTGATACGTTGCGTTTGTAGTATATGCTCAACTCTTTGTAAGCAGGATTGCCAGGCTGTATGCCTGTAATTGTTGCGTATACCAATTGACCTTCAGTTGTATACTCTACCTTTGTAAACTCAACAAATTCATCAGTTGTGTAAACTACTGCTGGTGGCTCTGGTGGATCTGCTGGTGGATCAGGATCTTCTGCTGGCGGATCAGTAATTGGTGGAGTAATGTCTGGATCATCTGGATCTTCAACAATTGGTGGATCAGTAATTGGTGGATCAGGAGTTATAACAGTATTGTTTACAGTTAAGCAATTATTTGCTCTTGTACTTAAACTGCCATTGGCTGATGGGTTTGTAAATTTAATATCGTAGGGTTGGTTAGCACTAGTCATGCCACCAATTGTTTGCACTACATAACTGTTGTCGCTTATTCTTGTTGTTGCGCCTGGAGTATATTCTGTGCCGTCATCACCAATGAATACTGCTGTTAATCCTGCGTAGAATCTTTGTCCAAACACTGAGATATCATGTGTACCAGCGTTTGCTACTGTTCCAGGTGTTGTTGAATAAATCTGTGGTGGACGGTGTACAATAGGAACAGGACCAACGTTTGGAGGAACAAGTCCAATTGGGTATCCACCAATTATCTCTGGGTAAAATATCTCTCCACCCTTTGGTATGTATGGCGGAAGTACAACATCTTCTTCACCAACTCTTGTATGTGGATATAAACTATCATCATTTCTAACACATCCTAAATCAACTGTCATATCATTGTTGATCTTCATTGTAATAACACGGAATGGAGTTGTTGAAAAATTCAACATTGTGCTTTGAACACGAATGTTGTCACCAACTTCTAATTCAAGTGCTTGACTTGATGCTGTGAAACTTACACTTTCTTGGAAGCGTGATTTATTAAACAATAACCTTGCCATGTCTTTGGCAATAGCGTAGTTTGTAATTGTTGGGAATGTCGCTGTTAGTTTGTTTACCCGCCCACCGTCTTTGTCAATGTATGTTTGTCTTCCAGCAAGTGTTTCAGGATAGATAATTGCTTCTACTGAATATGCTTTGTCTGGATTAACATAGTTAATTTCAACAACATTGTATTTTGAACTTCTTTCAATTGCTTGGTATGTAACAGCACCTTGAATATTGTCTGAGTTAAATGTTTGCACAATAGTTGCAACACCACTTGTAATGTCTGTGGCGTTACCTGCGTCTTCAACTTTTAATTTGTACTTGCCTTGACTGAATGGCAAATAACTTCTGCAACCCATAAGCAATGTTTTGACATTGGCAAACAAACTTTGACCTGTGTCTAATACAAAGTTGTTTGTTATAATAGGGCCTGTTGCGTCACCAGTTGTGTATGTAACAACCGTATTATATTTGTTTTTTGCAATTAAGAAACTGTTCCAATCAATGTCTGAGTTTTTAAGACCTTTACCATAACGTGGATTACGTAAGAAATCTACTAATATTTCTGCTGGGTTTGTTGAGTAGTTTTCTGTTTCACTGTCGTATGCTGTTGAGCCACTTGAACTTGTAATTGTTGCTACTTTGCGTCCTAGTAGTGTTGTTTTGATAGCAGGAATGTTTCCATTAAATGGATTAGCATCACTGTCTTCTTGTGTTTCAATGTGTTTCCATTCATAGCGTACAAACAAAGTTGCACAACCATTATAGACCATTGAGTCTTTCCAACTTGGTGCATCGTTACAAGGGTTCCAAGTGCCACCTACTGTGCTTGAACTTGGTGTTGCAAAGTGCTTACCATGTGAGAAACGCATTACAATTCTACCACTGAATTTGCCTTCGTCAACTGTAACTGTTTGTCCGTTGTTTAGTAAAGGTATGTACTTGGTTGCCAATTGGTTGTCATCAATAAACAATTCAAACAAGCCTTCAACTGGACCTTCTGACAATGCGTATGCTACCCAAAGATATTTGTTTTCGTCTGCGCCTGTTTCTGCAAATGTAATTGTTCCACCAACACGTCTTAGGCCATATACCACAGGTATATTAACAGTACTACCAGTTCGTGTAACAAGTACACCTTGCTGACGATCTGCTTCACCTGCCGCATCTGGAGCACCTGGCATTCCGCCAAACAAGCCCATAAAAGGCTGTGTAATAAAACTGACTACACTAGAAACAACATTAACAACCGCCTTAACAACACCTACAACGGCTTTGACAATTCCCTTAACAATTCCTGTAATCGCTTTTACTACACCACTCATAATTTAATATCCTTGTACATCCACAGGGCTTCTGAGAAGCCTATGCTTTCATATAATTTACGACTGCGTTCAACATCTATGCCAATGTCTCCTGCTGTAATTTTCTGTACATCAAATATTGCACCCCACTCTTCAACTTGATTAATAAGTTGTTTGAATGATTGCATATTGCGATGTTCCTTTAATACAAATATTAGATCAATGTGTGCGTAAACAATGTTTTCATTCCATTGTGGAGTTGTCATTGTGCCACTTACAAATCCTACTGGTCTTGTGCCTTCGTATGCGTTAAACCAAAAGAAACTATCTTGTATTGTTCTGCCCCTAACCAAATTGATTACTGAGTTTGTATCAAACTGTTCTTCAATTTCAGGCATAAGTTCTGACGCTTCACTTGCGTAGTACTTGCAAAGATTAACTGTAACATCAATCTCTTCTGGTCTCATTTTTCTTACTATCATTCTGTTCTGCCCCACAGGAATTCTTGGTTACCAACAAAGCCTGCTTTCTCAAATGCTGTGTCATATTGTACACCTTGGAACAACCAATTGCTCCAGTCATTTGTTCTGCGTCCTGCTTGTCGTTCAAAGTCTGCAAAGTGACTACTTGCTTCAACTGATATTCCACAGGAAGTGGCCGTCTCTTGTATACTTACATTATACACTTCACCATCAAACATATTAATGGCGGCAATTTGCCCTGCACTATCCTCTGTGCCCACAATCTGTAATGTATTAATGTCTAAGAATACTTTGTAAACAACAACCCTTTTTCCTTCAGGTTCTTTGCCTACAAACTTATCAATATATCCGCTTGGTAAGCCTGACAAGTTAATTGAAAACTTGCCTACCTTAACATCAAAGTCTTCGTTGATTGCACTATGTCCTAAAAACTCACCTTGTGCTGTGTAAGTGTTTGAGCCTGCGTTGGGTGCTGTGTCACTGTCAAAGTCTATGTTGATACCACCACTTGCTAGGTACAACGGAGCATCATTGTTTGAAGAATCCTTTAGATGTATTTCAATAAGGTCAACCGCAATGGTATGATCTCTATAATATTCATCTCTTAAATAATTTTCAGATGCAAAACTTTTCATTTACCAAGTCTCTCTCATGTCTACTGATATGTTGGTTAAGCCACCAATGCCTACATCAAACTTTTGTACACTATTCACAAGATGTGCTGTAAATGGTACTGCTGTTATTGTTAGGTTTGTGTCGTTGCCTACTGATGATACTAAACTACCTGCAAAGTAAAGTGTAGCAATGCCACTGCCGTTACTTGTGCAAGTTGCCACTGCTTGATATACTTTTGAATGGCTTGCAAATTTAAAAAAGTCACCTGCAAATAATACTTCTTTGTTTGCTCCACAGTTGTCTAGTGCAACACTTTTTGCACCAGCCGTATAACTTGCTGTTGTTGCAGGTACGGTGCTTGGTGGATTGTTTGATTTGCTGTAACTAACTTCTGGTAACACAATTTCAAAACTTAATAGACTGCCAAATGTTTGTGCTAGGAAGCCTTCAACAACTCCTGCATCTCTATCTGTAACTGTTGGGTACTTTACTTGCCAACTGTAAAAAGTATGTCCTTGACCTACCCTGCGTGTTTTACCTGAAAATGTTTCAGTTGCCAGTGTTGGCGTGTTTGATGATATTGTCACCGCATTAAATATTGGTGATGTTGGATATTGACTTGATATATCAGCCATTAGTACCTACTCCTTTGTCCGCTTTCTAACATAGCGTCTGAGATAACTTGTTGGATAACGCCTCTTCTGCTAACCAATAGTTCATCAAACCCTTGTGTGTCTACGGCTTGTATATTAAAGTTGATGTTTACGTTTTGTCCACCCAGGCCATCCATTCTATCAATTCTACCTGATGCATTAGGTGTAAATATTTCTGGTCCTGTTTCACCAACTAAGAAACTCTTGCCTTCTTGTACAGGTCCACCTAGTTGTCTACCAGTGTACTGTTGACTTCTAATAGCCGCTACTTGAGCAAAGCCTGCCGCACCAACTGCCGCCGCCGCAATAAAGTTAAACGGTACTGGTAACGTTGATAACGCTTTTGTTATACCCATTGCTGTGTTCATAATAGCGTTGGCAATGTTAAATGCCTTCGCCGCATTAAATGCATCTTTGTTGTGTTTGCCAAGTTGCTCAAACAAAGTGCCCATGCTACCAATACCTGCTTGAACAGCCTTTATGCCGCCTTGTGTAAATTGTTCTGAATTTGCATGGAAGTCACTTAACAAGCCAGTTATTTCACTGTTGTTAATACCTGACATTTTAAGGTCTTCGTCATACTTTTGTTGTTTTAATTCTGTAATTCTTTGAGCATGGTTACGTTCTAAGGCTTCTTTATCTCTTAGTTGTTTATTAACACTGGATTTTTCTGATCTATGATACGCTTCTAAGTTCTTTAAATCTGCTTTTCTTTGTTCTTCTAATACTGCTAGAGGATTTAAGTCTTCGTATAATTTCTTACCATCTGAGATGCTTTGCTCTAGTAATGCTTTCTGCTCTTCTCTAAGAATAATGTTATCTTTGATTGCCGCATTTTCATTTAACTGTGATCTGAATGCTTGTAAGTGTGCTTGAACTTCACCTTCAAGTGCTTTTTTGTTTGCTTTTCTAAATCTAACTTCTTCTTTCTTAAGAGCAATGCCTGCTTCAATAGCCGCATCTGACTTGCCTTGTAAACTTAGTTTTATTCTTAGAAGATCAGCCTCTTGGGTAAGTGCATCTAGTGATGCGGCACTTGCACTTTTAACTGCTAGTCTAACTGCATCATATGCCGCCGCTAAACGTTCATTTTCCATTTTTAACTTAAGAGCCGCAAGTGTTGCCTCATCCATTCCCCCAGTGGTGTCGTCAGTTGCCGCCCTTGCCGCCGCCGCTTTACGTTTATACTCGTCCCAAGCATTGCCTGTGAGTCCAACACTATCACCTAATATTTTAGTACCACTGGCCATTAAATCAGCATTGCCAACCCATTCTACTCCGTCAGCAACAAAGCCTGAAGTCATTGTACTAATGCTCTTTGTAACTTCGTTAACTTTGTCCATTGATGTATCAGCAAAGCCGTTAATTGAGTCAGTCATGCTTGTGCCAAACACCCAGTCCCATGCATATGCTAATCCGTACGCCGCACCTCCTACTGCACCAACAACTAGGATGATTTTACCAAATGCCACTGACAGCATTCCTAAAGCACCTCTAATTAAAGTTTTGACTATCATTGTCGCTAGTCCAATCAATGCTTTGGAAAGCAAAGCAAATGCAGGACCTACAACAGTAAGGATCATTGAGCCTATACTAAACAACGACCTGGTTAGTGAAAGACCAACGAATGCGCCTGCCGCGTATCCTACATATTCAATATTTTCAAGTAAAAACGCGGCGCCATCTGCGGCCGCATAAAGTGCGGCGGCAAGTCCTTCGCCAATGTCTTTCATTAATTCTTTGTTATTATCTAAGAACTTACTCATGCGATCTGCTACTTCTGAAATAGCCGTTGCTAAACCACCTTCGCCAATTGTTCTAAATGCTTTTTGGACACTATCGCCCATTCTACTCATAGCACCAGTTAGTGTGTTGGCTTGACTCTCAGCCGCTCCATAG
>Ga0307997_10001433_pt1 | contig 11206 bp, 8 predicted proteins | sample Davwhametageno36_FD_203165 | JGI IMG/M metagenome (GOLD analysis project Ga0307997, IMG submission 203165) | Marine microbial communities from Davis Island wharf, Antarctic Ocean - #36 | ecosystem: Environmental > Aquatic > Marine > Unclassified | place: Antarctic Ocean: Davis Island wharf...
GCAGAATAATCCTGCTGGCATTTGGCAGACACTTCAAAAGATTAAAGAGCGCACATTATGCGAAAAAAAAGCTGACTGAGGGTCTGGAGGGCGGCGGTCTGCTCGCAGTACTTGGTCGATTGTATCAATGGATGCAATTTAACAAAAGTAAGCGTGGCCCTGGGCCATTATTAGGCCCATATAAGTGGTCTCAAGCACATTTCCAGAGCTGGTTATAAAAACAGTCTGTCCACTTAATTAGGTTTCAAGGCGCACCATTCATGCGGTCTTCCATCAATAATTCTACAAGTTTTCAATTTAGCGCGTCGTTAATGACTTGCATCAAAAATGGTGGAAATGGACGATCAACGTCCATGACAGCAGTCGCCTCACATATCAATCTTTCTATCATCTTTAACACGTGCTGTCACACGCTCTATCCAAGCGTATCATCTGTTGCCAAACGTGCCGCCGTAAACAAATGTAGAGTGCACTTTTGATCACCACATAGCCATATATTTCAGAACTATCCGTGCTGACAACAATCACACGCAATCTGCTATTTAAAAATAATTAATTCAGTGATTAATATTTTCTGCACATGTCATAAAAATTGTTGCTCAGTTCGCCTTTGGAGCTTTTACGCATTCCTATATGTCTGATGATCACTTTGTTCACCTTCCGATACCAGCACGCCATTCCTGAAAATCTAACGTAATTTCTGTTAGATTATAGGCCGTTTCTAGCCACTCCCAAAACTTCTGTTCAATTGGCTCCGCGTCGCGCAAATATACGCGAAATACATGATCTAAATCCCCAGGCCTGCTATATGGGAGGTGGATATATTTGCCTGCCAACTGCTGCTTGGCTTGGTATTTTTGTTGGGTAGCGCCTCAAGTACCACAGCAGTTTTATCAGAAAAATTGAAATTTAAAAGGAGTGTGCTGCGGACATAAAATTAAATTATTTTAGACTTGGACTTTGTAGCTTCTCTTAAGGCAATATCAATTGCTAGGAGTGTTCGAATGTCTGCGCCAGAGTGTGCTTTTAGAAAGGCCTCAATTTGTAGCTCTATGGCTTTTAATGGGGCGGAAAGTGCTACGACCAGTTCTTCTATGTACTCTACCTTGGTTGCAATGCCAGCGGCCTCTGCCTCCACGAATGGGTATTCAATTGGCCTGATAAACGGTCCCGTTAGAACCGGCTTTCCCAGTGTTAATGGCTCAATTATATTATGCGCGCCCCTTGGCGTGAAGCCGCCACCAACAACCACTCGATCGGAAAGGCTAAGGTAAAAAAACATCTCGCCTAAACTGTCACCAAGAAAGATGGCTGGAGAACTTGAAAAAAGAGGTTGGTCCAAATAAAAGTCTGATGAAGTATATTGGCTGCGCCGTATGTACTCAATACCAGCTATGGTAAATTTGTTTGCAAGAATACTAAACCTCTCGGGCGCGCGGGGAACATAAACGAAAAAAGGTGGTTGACGTCCTTCGAGTTTAGCGGTCGCGCGAACTTTCTGGATTAAGTTTATATAAAGATCCTCCTCACTTTCAACGCCGCTTGCGATCACAATCACCTCCTGCCATGCGCCAAGCGAGGTTTTTTGAAACTGTGCTGCCATATCAATTTGATCTTGCGGTATGGATTGGTCAAATCGTAACTCACCTGTTACTGTTACATTACTTAATCCAATTTGAAAAAACCTTTCAGCATGCGAGCTGGATTTTACAAAAATACCTGTCATTTCACGCATGACCCGCTGTCGAAGCCGCAAGCCCCGGCTATCGCGCGCAAGAGATTGTGAAGCGTATTGACCGTTACACATATACAATGGGACGCCAGCATATTTTGTAGCAAAAACCATTGAAGGCCATACCTCGACTTCTAAAGTAAGGCCAATTCTGGGACGGCATGCCCGCAAAAATCGATTATAGGTCCACATCATATCGAATGGAACCCAAACGACTGCCATCTGTCCTGACGCAATCTCAGGCGCAAACAGTTGTTCTGCGGCACGGCGCCCCGTAGGGGTGAAATTTGTCACAATGATTTTGTCTCCTCGACTGAGGAGCCGCGTGATCAGTGCCGATGCTGAGCGCGTTTCACCAAGGCTCACTGCATGCAACCAGATAGCGTCTTTCGGCATTGGCTTTTTATAGATCGCGAAACGCTCTGATATGTATTGAGAATAGAGTGGATCACGACGGCTGCGCCACATGATATAAGCTATGTAAAGTGGAAGTAGAAAGACCCACGCAACACGATATAAGAGCAGAAAGATCTTTAAGATCATTTGGTTGCCTTAATTAAATTTATTAAGTTCGTAGCTAAGGGCTTTAAGGCCTCTTGAGCCTGTTTAACAATTGCTATTGCTGCCTTATCAAGTGTGCTTGCATGCTGTACAGCTTGCGCAAGATCTTCAGCACAGTTTTCAGTGTCTAGAATTAGGGTTGAAAGCTTAAAATCAGAGAGCTGCGCGTAATCTGATTTAAAATTTTGAGTATCAGGGCCGTGATGTACTGCGCGTGCAAGGCTGATGGCTTCCCAAGGGTTATGCCCTCCAATACCACCAAATGAGCCACCAATGAATGCGGAGTTTGCCAACCGAAACCAAAGTCCAAGTTCTCCAAAACTGTCAGCGAGCCATATGGGTTGTGTTGCAATGGGCTGTTCACATTTGCTTCGAGTTGCATAAGTAAGGCCAGCATTTTGCATCGCAGTTTCTATTTCTGCGCGGCGTTGAGGGAGGCGTGGGGCTATGATAACGAGCCATGACGCGTTTTGGGCTTGCAGAATTTTTTGTGTAGCGAAAATCACGGCTTCATCGGCTGCATGGGTTGAAGCTGCCACCCAAATTTTGCGGTCAGCCAAGTCCGTGCGCATCTGGGTGAGAGCCAGCTGATCAACCGCAAGAGGGGCAGCGGCAGGTTTTAATGATCCTGTCAAAATTGGTGCTGGGACGCCCATGTGCCGCAGGTTGCAGGCAGTTATTGCATCTTGTGCCGCAACGATTGCGAAGCGTGCATAAGTATCTCGATACAGCCCAGAAAACCAAGCTTTGCGACGGTGGCTTTCATTATTCATCCGTGCATTTACATAGGCCAAAGGAATTTGGCGGGCGGCACAGTCATGAATGGTACCTGGCCAAAGATCTTGTTCGGACCAGATCGCTAAATCTGGCTTCCAATAGTCGAGGAATTTACGAACGAATGTTGGACCATCAAGTGGTAAAAATTGGTGGATACACCGCTCTGGCAAGTTGTTCGCTAGAACGATAGCTGATGACCTGGCCGTCGAAGTTATAATGAAGCTTAAGTCAGGAGCCGCCGCTTGCATTTGCGTTATTAGGGGTCGAACGGCAAGAACTTCACCCAATCCGACCGCATGCACCCAAACGACTCGACCAGTTGGCCGGGACTGCGTTGGGTGCCCCAGTTTTTCCAATATTCGGGTGGGGTCTTCTTTGCCCGATCGTAAACGGTGGCTTAATATAAGAGGAATTATGGGCTGAAGCACACGGCGTGTGAACAAGTAAGTGGCCAGTTGCCAACCTTTTTGATTGCTCACGTTTGTGATACTTTTGATAATGCTTTTTCAAGCCATGGGTATCTGATGGCAGATGCAGCAAAGGGGAGGCCATGGGAATTAAGCTTAAATCGTTTTAAAGGCGCTAATTTCAAGATTTAGATCCCTTCTTAGTTATTAATAGCATTGTAAGTTAGCCGAAGACTTAAACTCAGCACAACCACACATTTTTTGTCTACGTACTTCGCAGCATTCAGACTGTAGAGGATAGCTCACCCGGAGATGTCTAACCAAAAAAAATTCTTAACGACTTTAGTTTTAAATTCAGTGAAAGTCAGGTCCCCGTTCCATAAGCCATTGCACTCGTAATAAACGCAGCGAAGGACCGTAAATCCGTCATTATGCTGACAATTTCGAGAGTTGGCATATACCTGTTGCGATCTTCCAAATGAATTATGGTTCATGGGTATCCGCACGACGCGAGCATGATATTCATCAAAATTGGGCCATGCGATCGTTCCCGTTCGGATAGGAGTGAATATACACTAAAAGCTAATGGTCCATCACCTCTCTGACGGTGGGTAAAGGCTCGCCACGCAGCCAGTCAAACAAAATCTCTATGCTGTCAAGAACCACCTTGAGTGTGGTGGTGTATGGTGCGAACCCCACAAATAAATTGGATGGCTACGCTAATCTACCAAGACACTATTTCTTTCCGCCTCCCCTTCAAAACAGCTCGAGCTGAACTGGGATTATGGCATAGCCCCGCCTTGCTTTGGTTAATTTAATTTTTTGTAGCTCTGCTTCACAATCCTCATGTGATTTAAAGTAGGCTCTCTTGCTCTGACCGCCAGTTGCGCCAATTCGTCCCCATTCCCGCACAAGACACCATTCATCAAATAATGTGTATGCGACATCTAAATGATAGAACCGGCGCTGCCGCTTAACGTGATTGGTCTTCTCAAGGCGAACTTGAAAATCTAGGAGCTTATCATTTTTCTTCATTGCGTCATTGGCTTTCCAACGATCCCGGAATCGTCCAGCTGCTCGCGATCTGGAAGGTCGCGCAGGCTTTCCAAATCAAAGGATACGAGGAACTGCTCCGTCGTCACGAACGTGTAGGGCGCACCCCGTCGCGGGCTACGTGGGCCAGTCGCAATTAATTCCTGCGCATGGAGTCGCCCAATCAGATCACGATTGATCTCTTTGCCAAAGATATCCTTAAGCCCATCACGAGTGACCGGCTGGTGGTAGGCGATGGCTGCGAGCACCGCAATATCGAACTCATTGAGATCTAGTGCGTGCACGTTAACATTGGCTGCTGCACGGATTACTGCTGCATAAGCAGTGCGGGTCCGCATTATCCAAGCATCAGCAACATGAGCGATTTCATAGGGACGATCCGTGAGGTCTGCTGATAGATCTTTAACTAGCAAATCAACTGAGGCTGCCTGCCCCACGATGCGTGTCAGAGCTTTGCGTGAAACTGGAGATGCGCTGGCAAATAGAACTGCCTCAACCCGCCGCATCCATTCCCGCCAGCGCAAAGCGGGTGGCAAGTCAACCAACTCACGATCAAGATCAGTTTTGGGTCGATCTTTTGCCAAGTCAGACCCCATAAAGCCGGAAGGTATCACGCCCGGTCAATTCATGTATGGCACCCAGTTCGACGAGCCTATCGCAAAACCGCCGTGCCGCACGATCCGAGTTGAGAGATACCAACGCGGCAGGTGTCACCGCGTCAAGATTCAGGAACAACTCAAGCGCAGCATATGCCCCCTTCGCCCGCATCTTGGGAGTGACAGCGTGCAAGCGTGCAGTCCTCTGTGCAAGATTATTTGCTGTCCGCACAGCTTCCGTGGCGCATAAAGTCACTGCACGATGACAGGCAAGCCGCAGATCATCTCCTTGTTTACGTAAATCGCTGCGCTTTAAACCTGATGCGAGGAGCGGCACTATGTAATCCCAGCCTAAGGTCTGGGACAGTACCGCATCTGCAAGGATTAAGCCTAGCGTTTCTGCGCGCGGGCTTTGTGTTAAAACCGCCTCCAGCACGTGCGCGGCCCGCGCGACCGGCATGCATACCCCACCTCTACCGCCGGCATCTAGCCAGCGCGCAATCTTATCTTGTGGATACATTGGCAAAGCCCGGTGCAACGCCTTGATTGAAACAGGCCGTTCGACCGCGCGCCGCCAGCACAGATAGACTTCACCTGCTGGTCCAGGTAAATCGCCAGGCCGCAGTAAGTGCACTGCGTCGCGTAGGTCCCCGGCTCGCTCCAGACGTCCTGTAAAGGCCACGCAGGCTTCAGCTGCAATCAGCGCTAAACGGGCCCGCAGCAAGGTTAGTGGCATGTCTTGACGACCTAGTACAAGATGCAGTGTTGCGAGTGCCGCTCCTGACAAAAACGACTCATTTTCAAGGGTTTGTACACGTTCTGAGGTGACCCAAGATGGCATGTGGGATAATGTTTTCAGAGCATTTTCATGTATATTCAGCTCAAGTTTCATACTTAAATCTTAAACTACAACGGCGCTTAATACCAGAAATTACTTCATAAACCGCCGCCACTTACCGTTTATTTATATGTCCAGTAAGTTTGCATTATCGGACGTAATATAAACTATCAGTACCATAGCAAAAAACACCAACAAATTCCTATCAGGACACTGTTATCCAAGAGACTCAACACTCATATCCGTGTGATTGGTTATATTTGAATTTTGAGCTTGGCGACGTTTCACTCCAACGAGTCTAATGTCTTCAGATCAGCATTTATTAGCCAAATATCTGATGACTTTTGCATGTAATTAGGTCGTGCATAGATCGGCTTAACGAACGGAAAATAAGTCTAACAGCGTATGTCTATGTCATGGCTGCTACTTCTTACGTCTGCGTATAAAGTGGTGAGCACGTTTGCTGCAGTCTGCTGTACACTGATGCCATACTAGCTGTTCAGTTTTGATAGCTTGTCATTGACATGTAGGTTCCACCCAATGTCTCAATACACCGCCATATGAATCCGGCCAATGACTGTTGTTATCTATAAATCAATGTCACGGATCTCCATGAGTAGTTTGGTTGATGGGGCAGGTAGATCTTTGGCTTCCACGGCTCTCAAATACGCGTGCCGCCACGCTTTGCTAACCTGATCAGATGATTTCTTGAGGAGTGGGTAACCCGTGAAGAGCATGTGGGCGTACGGAAAACTAGAATATCCCTGCCGTTTAGCCAACACCTTGTGTACGTGCACCAACACGTCGTGTCGCCATTCTGGCCCATTGCTTTGCAATAGTTGTTTGGCGTCTGCAGCTAAGTCTACATCAATGTAGGCAGCATAGCGCAACGTCAGACGTAAAAATCTATCGTCTTGCTGTTTCATAAATTTGGGCAAAGATGAACCATCATAAACCCCCGCAACGCGCAGCCCTGCAGCGCGCATCGATGCGCTAAAGCCGCGTTCTCCACGACGGATGACATAATATTTATTAGACGTCAGCTTTAAGTTTTTCCAGAATGCTAAAAATGCAGGGTGCTCCAGTGCAGGGCGGCGCAACCGGTAGAGATAGCTTTCCAAAAACTGCTCTGACCCTCGATTTCTCAAGATAGTTCCTGCTATTTCAGCGGGTTCCGCAGCCAGCCTATCCATTAAGTCAGTTTCTGGCAGGGTAGAAAACCAAATGCTATCGTTAAGGATGAGTACTTCTGATGGCGCGATGCCCCATTGCCGTAGACAGGACAACCCATCTCGGTAGCCACCAAAGTCATAGCCAAAATTAGGTCTTTCAACAATACGCCAGACAACGCCCTTAAGTCTGTTACGATCAGTAACAGTCAGTAGAGAATTTGATACAACAAGAGGTGCATAGCCCGCTTGTGACAGCTTGCGACATGTGTCCAGTGTTGTGTCAGTGAGCCCTTCTGGCTGGTATAGAAGAAAAAGTGCGATCTTGTCGGCAACTGGCAACATCCCGTCAGTTTTCGGTAATCCGGCCGCCACAGTATAGTCAAGGCGGCGTTGTGTGACGTTATCTGTTAGCCTATTAAGTAGACCTCGCGATTGCTGACCTAGCCGCCCTAGCTCTCTATTTATTTTTAAAATTGAAACCATTAATATAACTCTACAAATTAATCGTCTTCGTTGGAAAAAACTTGGGTAAAATTGGTTAGTATACACACGGGTCAGCATTTATTGTTGCGTAATTTCTTGGGCATGGTTGTCATCTTGAAACTGATGTTCAAACAGACTGCGAAATGCGCCATCCGTGCGTTCTAAAAGTTCGCGAGGTGTTCCTTCTTCAGTGATTTTACCCTGATGAACAACAAATATTTTATCGGCTCCCATGATTGTTGATAACCGGTGCGCAATGATAATTGTGGTCCGCCCCTCAGATAGTTTGTTTAAGGCATTCTTAACCAGCGTCTCAGATTCTGTGTCCAATGCACTTGTGGCTTCGTCCAGCAGCAGAATTTCTGATTGACGCAAAATGGCGCGCGCAATGGCAAGCCGTTGTTTTTGACCACCAGACAGGAATGCACCATTTTCGCCCACTAGGGTGTCATAACCTTGAGGCAGCTTAACGACGAATTCATGCGCGTTAGCGGATTTAGCCGCTACCATGATGTCTTCGTCTGACGCATCCGGTGTAGAGCAACGCAGGTTTTCCATTACAGTCGTTGCAAACAAGAACGTGTCTTGTCCAACATAAGAAATCTTATTACGCAGCGAAGTAAAAGTGACATTTTGGATATTCTGCCTGTTGACCAAAACAGCACCCTCATCAGGATCAAAAAACCGCATAATCATTGCCGCAATCGTTGTTTTACCACCACCTGACTGTCCAACAAGTGCTGAAGTCTTACCTTCTTCAAAGACTAAGTTCATATGGTTTAGCACAGGTAAATTTTCACGATAAGAAAAGTTGACATCACGAAACTCAACCCGCCCCTTACCAGGTTTAAGTTCAACGGCGTCGGGGTGTTCCTTCATAGGTTCTTCAATGTCGAGCAACCCAAACATCATCCGCACGCCAACCATGTTAGCTTCAATACCGATGCGCATACGAGACACGCGTTTACCAGGTTCATACATCATTAATAGCGCGGTCACGAACGACATCAGCTGTCCAGGTGTTGCAGGCTCCCCACCAAGAATTCCAAATGCGCTGACAACAACGACGCCAGCAATAGCAAAACCTGCCAGTGTGTCCATCATGGGGCTCGTGATCGCCTGCAGCCGCACAATAGCGTTAGATCGTTGCTCGACCATTGTAATGGCTTTGTCCATGCGCTTGATCAATCTGCTCTCAAGGCCAAAAACCTTGATAACCTCAATCCCTGCTGATGTTTCCTGCATTACTTTGATGATTTCTGCGAGCGACATCATTTCCTGTTCCATGATGCTGCGCACACTCAATAACAAAAAACGGATGCCCCAAAATGCAATTGGGCCCACAACCAGCATAATCAAAGATAAAGTTGGCTGTTGGTAGAACATCACCGCTAACAGAAAAAGCATAGTCAGTAGATCACGGACAAAACCAACGACCAAAAGCTCAATTAATGACCGTGCAGCCTGCGCACCTTGAGTAAAGCGGGTTAGCAAATCAGAAGATTCCACATCCCGATAGAATGTGACCCCATGATCAAGAAGTTTTTGATATATTTGGTTCTGCTTGCTCGCTATGATCCTATTTCCTGCGCGCGCCAGGTAGTAAACTTGCAAATAGCCAGCTGCACCACGGATGGCAAAAATCAAGATAACAGTGCCCGCGACCACGAAAACAGCACTGCGGTCTTCTGGTGCGGTCATCACGTCAATGATACGCTCCATAACCCAAGCCGTGGCAGCGGCAGCGGCAGCCAAGACAACCATTGCACTAACGGAAACTGCGTAAAGGCGCCACTGCATGCGAAAGCTATCGCCAACAAGACGACCCATGGCGCCAGATTGCCAGTCGTGTATGTACTTGGGTACAAACCACTTTCGAGTTGTGGGTTCAGTCATTAGCGATCTGCATTAAATAAGTTCCATAAGTATTTTTAGCAAACTTTTTAGCTTGATTTAGCAATGCCTCACGATCAATCCAACCGTTTAGAAAGGCAACCTCATCGGGGCTGCCTGTTTGCAAACCTTGCCGGTTGTTAAGTGTTCGCACAAAATTTCCCGCGTCCAGAAGGCTTGTATGAGTACCGGTATCAAGCCAAGCATACCCACGGCCCATCTGGCGAACAACCAGTTCACCGTCCGCCAAATAGCTCTCAAGTAGCGACGTAATTTCAAGCTCACCACGCTCTGATGGCTTGACCTTAGCCGCACGTGCGGAGGCTGTTCCATCTAAAAAATATAGGCCAGTGACTGCATAGTTTGAAGGAGGTATTTCTGGCTTTTCAACGATAGATCGAACACGCCCGTCCGCTCCAAAATCAACAACACCATAACGTTCAGGATCGGATACGTGATAGCCGAACACAACGCCACCTGCCGTATTTGTATCCGCAGACTTTAAAGCTTCAGGAAGGCCATGGCCAAAGAAGATATTGTCGCCCAGGACCATCGCACTTGGTGCGCCATCCAGAAAATCCTCAGCAAGTAAGTATGCCTGTGCCAAACCATCTGGTGACGGCTGCACAATAAAAGTTAACGAAATGCCCCACTGGCTACCATCCCCTAAAAGCCGCTGGAATTGTGCCTGATCTTCGGGTGTTGTAATCATTGCAATATCGCGAATTCCTGCCAGCATCAGCACTGTCAGCGGGTAATAAATCATTGGTTTATCATAGATCGGCAACAGATGTTTGGACACGCCAATCGTGATTGGATACAGCCGTGTGCCTGACCCGCCCGCCAAAATAATGCCCTTACGATCAGTTGGTAAAATTGTCATGAATATATCCTAATTCAAATCTTTGAGAACCTGTGCGAGGCTTACCGTCCAATCGGGGCGCGCAATGCCAAATGCTGTTTGTGTTGATGTGCAGTCCATCCGTGAATTTAACGGACGGGCCGCCAGGGTCGGGTAGTCGCTTGATGGGATTGGAGTGACGTCACAAGAAATTCCCGCCTGGCTAAATATCTCAACAGCAAAATCTGCCCAGCTGACATCTGGCGCACTACTAAAATGGTAAGTCCCAGCGGCAGTCGCATCAGTACCAAGGACATTTACAATACGTAAACAAGCCAAAGCAATATCATTGGCCGCCGTCGGCCCACCAATCTGATCTCCAACAATTGTTAATACGTCCTTCTCTCTGCCCAATCGCAACATCGTTTTAACAAAATTATTTCCATGCGCTGAAAATACCCATGACGTGCGCAATATCGCGAACCGGCCATTCACTGCTCGCACTGCAGCTTCCCCCGCAAGTTTGGTTCGCCCATATGCACTAAGTGGGCCAGTGAAGTCATCAGGTTGCCAAGAGGCAGTCCCCTGCCCTTCAAATACGTAGTCCGTGGAAATTGTGACAAACGGAATATCCATATCGGCACAAGCTTGTGCCATTGCCGCCGGCGCGGCTGCGTTCACAACATGAGCGAGCTCTTCTTCGTCCTCAGCCCGATCCACAGCAGTATAAGCTGCAGCGTTAATGACTGCACGCGGCGCATGAGCTTTGATTGCCGCCACGCAGTCAGTAGGACAGCTCAGATCTGCGTCATCACGGCCTAGACAGATAATATCATTCTGTTTTTGTAATTCT
>Ga0307997_10001437_pt1 | contig 11178 bp, 10 predicted proteins | sample Davwhametageno36_FD_203165 | JGI IMG/M metagenome (GOLD analysis project Ga0307997, IMG submission 203165) | Marine microbial communities from Davis Island wharf, Antarctic Ocean - #36 | ecosystem: Environmental > Aquatic > Marine > Unclassified | place: Antarctic Ocean: Davis Island wharf...
GCGACAGCGCATCCATACCTGTGGCTGCAGTGAGTCCAGCAGGTAAACCGACGGTGAGTTCGGGATCAAGAATAACCAGACCAGGCAACATTTTAGGGTGAAAAATAATCGCCTTTTTATGCTCTACTTCGTTAATAATAACCGAGGCTCGGCCCACTTCTGAACCAGTGCCCGATGTTGTCGGCACACCGATGATAGGTGGAATTTTGTCAGGGTCAGCGTTTAGCCAGTTATCGCCAATATCCTCAAGGTCCCATAACGAGCACGTTTGATTGGCTGCCACGGCCACAGCTTTAGCTGCATCGAGGCCACTACCACCACCGAATGCAATCACACCATCGTGATTACCGGCTAGATAAGCAGCAATGCCATTCTCGACATTGGTACCGGTTGGATTGGGCTTAATATCACTAAATACCGCAATCGCTAGGCCTGCTTGCTGACAGTTAGCGACAATATCACTCACCATAGGTAACCCAGCCAGGCCTGGGTCTGTTATTAGTAAGGGTGCTTTCATACCCATTTCGATACAGGCAGCGGCGAGTTCATTGATTCGGCCTTCACCAGTGCGCATGGCTGTGGGATAGTTCCAATTTGCATTCATGTTGTTATGTCTCTTATTAATCACTTAATTCAAAATTTCGATATTGTCTTGGACCCTGTTTTGGATACCATATTTAACCTGTTCACTATTTCAGGCACCAATACAGGTTATAGCAAGAGCTGCAGAATCTATTGGTGTCCAAAAACGATGGAACTAAACCTGCTTTAAATGAAAAGATTTAGGTCGCGTTAAACTTTCAAACCCAATTGACGACAGAGTGCATCCACGACCAGAATTTTTAACACCAGTCCAAGCCAAAGCGGGGTCTAAATAATCACAACGATTCATAAACCAAGTGCCTGTTTCGATCTGTTCTCCAATTTCAATCGCAGCATCTTCATCCTGGGTGAATACCGCAGCAGTTAATCCAAATTCACTATCATTCATTAGTCGAATGGCTTCTTCATCTCCGCTCACAGACATAATGCCAATCAGAGGACCAAAGCTTTCTTCGGTCATCACGCGCATAGTATGGTCAACATTGATCAGTACCTGCGGTGCTAAATAAGGCGTACCTTTAACGTCAGCCTCAAACTGTGCGGGATCAATTAATGACGTTGCACCGGCAGCAACGGCCTCATCAATTTGGCCTCGAACAAAATCAGCAGCACTGGCTTTTACCATCGGTCCCAAGTTCGACGAAGTATCATCTGACCGGCCTAACTGGTAGCCATTACAAATAGCCACAACGCCAGACACAAAATCATCAAATATTGCTTCATCTACATATACGCGTTCGATACCACAGCAAGACTGGCCCGAGTTGAACATTGCGCCATCGGTCACTGTTTCAATCGCATATTGTAAATTTGCATCTTTACGGACATAGGCAGGGTCTTTACCCCCTAACTCAAGTCCAACACCTACAAACCGACCGACACTGGCACGTTCCACCATCTCACCGCCCGGCACTGAACCGGTGAAAGCAATGAAGTTAATTTCAGGTGATTGAATTACTTTTTCAGTATCATTGTGAGTTAAATGTAAGTATTGAAACACCCCTTCTGGCAGCCCTGCTTCAGCAAAAGCCTGATGCATTCTTTCTGCGCATAAAGGCGTTTGAGCCGAGTGTTTGAGTACCACTGCGTTACCAGCCAATAGTGCTGGCATGATTGCATTCACAGCGGTCATATAGGGGAAATTCCAAGGTGCAATAACAAACACAACACCTAGCGCTTCTCGTTTGATATATCGCTTAAAGCCTTCTTTATCGCCTGGGTTAACATCTGCTAATGCACTAGCCGCTATCGAAATCATATATCTAGCGCGTTCTTCAAACCCTCCCACTTCACCCGCTGCTTGAGATATGGGACGGCCCATTTGCCAACTTAGCTCTTCCCCTATTTCTTTTTTTCGTGCCACAAAAGCATCAACTGCTTTAGTGCACAACGCCTGGCGTTGCTCGACTGATTCATTTTTCCACTGTTTTTGTGCTTTAACAGCCGCACTTAAAGCTGCCTGGATTTCAATTTCAGATGCGGTTTCTCGCTCGACATAAACACTGCCATCAACTGGCGTGATACATTGAATTGTTGCCATTTTTAATACTCTTCACAGTTGTTATTAATTCAGATAACTTTTTCAGGTTAATTCTTAAGTTTGGTTATGATCGTTCAAAACCGCGTTCGACTTCCCAATCGGTCACACGGCGATCATATTCAAATTGCTCATATTTTGCAGCATGTACATAATGATCAATGACATCATCACCCATTGCATGACGCAAAAATGCTGACTCATCTAGAGCAACAGTCGCCGCCCTTAGCGTAGTAGGAATCTCGCGCAGATTATCACCATCGTAAGCATTGCCTTTAAATTCAGGTTCAAGTTCCATTTTATTTTCGATGCCGTCTATGCCGGCTGCAAGCAGTGCCGCAAAAGCCAAATATGGATTTAAATCACCACCACCGACTCGACATTCAACTCGAATTCCCTTGCTATTGTCGCCGCATAAACGATAACCAGCGGTACGATTATCAAGACTCCAGATCGCTTTAGTCGGTGCAAAAGTACCTTCCGCAAAACGTTTATAAGAATTAATATAAGGTGCAAGAAAATACGTGATTTCACTGGCGTGGGCCAGTAATCCAGCCATGTACTGACACATTAAATCCGACATACCATATTGTTTATCAGGATCATAAAATAAAGATTCCTTACCGTCCATGCTCCACAAAGATTGATGCACGTGAGATGAATTACCAGCATGATCATAAGACCACTTTGACATAAATGTGAGGGCTCGCCCCTTAGCCCAAGCAATTTCTTTGCAGGCATTTTTAGTAATCGAATGTCGATCGGCCGTCACCAGTGCTTCGTCATATTTGACATTGATTTCACCTTGCCCTGCCGAAGCTTCACCCTTTGAGCATTCAACAGGTATACCCGCACCAAAAAGACCATTACGAATAGCCCGCGTTACGTCTTCTTCTTTTGTGGTCTGTAATATATGGTAATCCTCGTTATAAGCGCTCGCGGTAGTCATACCCTTATAACCCTTCTTTTGTAACGTCTCAAAGCTTTCATTAAACAAATAATATTCTAATTCACTCGCCATTAACGGCTTCATTCCAAGGGCTTGCAGACGCGCAATTTGCTTTTGTAAGACTGCGCGCGGAGAATGTGGAACCGGTTTATGTGTCTTATGATCAAGCATGTCACACAAAACCAAAGCAGTCCCTTCCAACCAAGGCGTTAGACGCAAGGTAGTCAGATCTGGTTTCATCACATAATCACCATAACCCGCTTCCCAACTAGTCGATTTATAGCCTTTGACTGTTTCCATTTCCATATCGGTTGCCAGTAAGTAGTTGCAACAATGTGTTTCTTCCCAAGCACTCTCGACGAAGAACTGAGCATGAAAACGCTTACCCATCAAACGCCCCTGCATATCGACTTGGCATGCAAGCACTGTATCGATGGTGCCTAACGACACCGCCTGTTTTAATTCATCTAGTGTGAGCATACCTAACATTGAAATACCTTTTTTAAGACTTTAATAAAATTTATGTTAAATGTTTCTATAATAAAAACCTCGACACCTAAAAGGTGTCGAGGTTATCAGCTTTAGCCGTAACGGTAGGGACGTCCAGCCTTTTGCATATCAGAATTGTACTTTCTGAAAATCTTAACTACTTTTGCTTTAGTTTCAGACTCTGCTGCAATCTCGTCCCAAAACTTAACGCCTGCAGCTTCGACAGTTGCCCATTCCTCATCAGGAATAGTCGTTAACTTCATCTTAGTGCCATCGACACGTAACGCAGCTTCACCACCCCAGTACCACCATTGGCGATAATAATGTGAACTATCCATAGCTAACTTAAGCAGCTCTTTTAAGCGGTCAGGTAATTTGTTGTACTGATCCATGTTGGCAAAAAATGATCCAGCCCAAGCACCCGAAATATTATTGGTAAGGAAGTAGTCAGTCACATCTGCCCAACCAACGGTGTAGTCTTCTGTAATACCTGACCAAGCAACACCGTCAAGCTCACCAGTTTGTAACGCAACTTCAATGTCTTCCCATGGCAACGTCACTGGCACAACACCAAACTGGCTCAAAAAACGCCCAGCTGTTGGAAAAGTAAATACACGCTTACCTTTTAAATCCTCCAGACTATTAATTGGGGTCTTAGTGGCGAAATGGCAAGGATCCCAGGCGCCGGCAGACAAATGCTTAACGCCCACTTTAGAATACTCGGCGTCCCATATTTCATTTAGCCCGTATTGATTAAATAGAACAGGCACGTCCAGCGAGTAACGACTTCCAAATGGGAAGTAGCCACCAAAAACCGTTACCTCAGTGGGTGATGCCATCGAATCGTCATCTGACTGAACTGCATCAATAGTGCCTTTTTGCATGGCACGAAAAAGTTCACCTGTGGGCACTAGTTGGTCACCATAAAACAGCTCTATCTGCATATCACTACCAGCGACCTTGTTAAATGAGTCGATAGCAGGCTTGATGACGTGCTCTGCCAATGCCGCACCTGCATAGGTTTGCATACGCCATTTAATTGTCGTTTTACTGGCGGCATGAACCGCTGGCGCACCGAGTACGGCAGCACCTGCTAACCCGGCTCCTGCCGTTTTTAAAAAGTCTCGTCTCTTGTTCTTTTGATCTTCAAACATTTCTTTCTCCTGTGGTTTATTATCGGTTGGGTACTACTTCTATTCGCCGTTAATTGGATTAACCAGCGTATATAGACTGGGGCAACCATAATGCTATTTGCGGGAACACCATCACGAGTGCCAACGCAACTACCATTATGAAAACAAAAGGAATGATTGACCGGTAAATATCTTGTAGCGAAATTTCGGGCGGCGCCATTGCCCGCATCAAAAACAAGTTATATCCAAAAGGTGGCGTCATATATGCAATCTGAGTCGTAATGGTGTACAACACGCCATACCAAATCAAATCAAATCCCAAAACACCCACTAAAGGAACATAGAGTGGTGCAACAATAACTAGCATCGCCGTATCGTCTAAAAATGTACCCATCAAAAGAAATGAGAGTTGCATTAAAATTAAAATAGTCCACGGACTCAAACCAAATTCTTCTGTAAATAAATGAGAGATTGCTTTAACCGCGCCTAAGCCATCGAATACGGCACCAAAACCAAGTGCTGCGAGAATAATCCACATAAACATGCAGGAGATAGCCAGCGTCTGACGCACCGACGTTTCAAACACTTGGCGCGTCATTCTGCCTTTCAAAATCGCAACCAAAAATGCCGTCATTGCACCAATCGCAGAGCTTTCTACTAGGCTGGTCCAGCCCTTAACGAAAGGAACCATCATGGCGGCAAATATCATTAACGGTAATAAACCAGATGCCAGTAAACGTAACTTCTCGGCCAGTGGAACATCACGTTCTGCTTTAGACAGTACCGGCCCCAGTTCAGGCTGAAGACGGCAACGAACGGCGATATAAATTACAAAAAGAGCTGCCATCATTAGGCCAGGTACAACTCCTGCCAACCATAATTGACCAACGGGCTGACGCGCTATCATTGCGTATAGCACCAACACCACCGAAGGTGGAACCAGAATACCCAACGACGAGCCTGCCTGCACCACCCCCGTCACCATGCGTTTGTCGTACCCCCGGCGTAGTAATTCGGGTAACGCAATGGTCGCACCAATTGCCATGCCCGCAACTGACAAACCATTCATCGCTGAAACCAACACCATCAGGCCAATCGTACCAATGGCAAGACCACCATGGATGCCGCCCATCCAAACATGAAACATTTTATATAAATCGTCTGCTATCTTTGATTCAGACAATATATAACCCATGAAAATAAACATTGGTAGGGTTAACAGCGGGTACCACTTCATCAGTTTCATGGCTGATGAAAAAGGAATATCTGAACCACCCGTACCCCATAAAGTAATTGCTGCAATTGCGGCAACAAAACCAATCGCGCCAAACACGCGCTGACCCGTGAACATCATCAGCATCATCGAAGAAAACATTAACAAAGCAATCATTTCATAAGACATTACAATGATACTCCACGAATCTTCGCAATATCTTTAATGAGCTCGCAGGTTGACTGCAACAGCATAAGCAAAATACCAAGGCACATAATGCTCTTAATCGGCCACATGTATGGTCTCCAGACAGTATTGCTGCGCTCGCCGTACTTAACGGCATATTCAAGGCTATCAAAGCCGCCCCAAAGCAAGGTTCCAAGAAAGAAAATTAAAAACAGCACGGTCACCGAATCCACATAGGCTTTCTTTTTATCTGACCAATTGGAATAAAATAAGTCCATTCGTACGTTCGATCCTAACTGTAGTGAGTAAGCCCCACCGAGAATATAATACGCCACCATCGAGAACTGCGCAGCTTCAAGCGTCCACAGTGATGGCAGGAAAAAAGTCTTTGAAATGGATGACCACAACAAGATACCCACCATTAGAAAAATACCGTACATAATAAAGCGACCGACCCTGTAATTAACCGCTTCAACGAATCGAACGTATTGACTAAATATGTTTAGCATTAGCAACCTCAGTCTTAGACTCGAGTGCTCCAGAAATTAAACTGCCAAGTCGCTGCGCCCATTGCGCCTGTCCTTTTGCATCACGGATCAAATCGTTACGCACTTCAAACATAACATTGGACAGTTTGCGTCGAACCCCATGCATTTTTAAGGTATGGGTAACACCATCTCTTGCTTCATAGGGTTTATTGAGTGCAACATTATATTGGCCTGACTGCAGACCAAGCTCTAAAGTGCAGGCCGCAAAGGCGGCATCTGAAGGATCATGAATAATACCAAGGTCAAGACTGCGTTGTTGCCCTTTAAAAACAGGTGTAAAACTGTGAATACAAACAATCACAGGGTTTATACCCTGCTGCAGGCAATCGTCAATCACTTGTTCAATGGCCCGTTCAAATGGGCTATAAACTTGATCAAAACGCGACTGTCGGTCAGTTTCTGACAATTGCTGATTGGCTGGAATTTGCACACCATCACTGACCTCAACAATGGCATCAGGGGCTTCTATAACTCGATTGCAGTCAAATACTAATCGTGAATAACGCTGCATAATTAGAGGGGCATTCAATTTCTTAGACAAGGCACGGGCCAGGTCGGCGGCACCAATATCCCAAGCAATATGGGTAAACATTACGTCACTATCCAGCCCAAGACTACCCAGCGACTCGGGCAACAATTGGCCAGCATGCTCACAAATTAAAACAACCCCCCCCTTGCCTAACGCATTTTCAACAATAGGCGATGGTTGATTAGAAAACAAAGAGTCTGGTAATTCGATCATGATGTCCTATAAGCTGTTATTCTTGATTGTTAATTATTGGCACAATAGATAGCTGCAATATCCTCATTGTAAAAATTATTACAGCTGTTACTAGCATTGTCAATTTTATTACACAACAATAAGAACGTCTAATCGAAAGGAGGACGAGTGACCATAGCCGAAAAAATAAAGCAGCAGTTTGATCAATTCACACCCGCAGAAAGAGAATTGGTCAACGCGCTGATTGCTAATTACCCAATGGCTGGGCTGGTAACCATTACTGAACTGGCTAAATCAGCCAATGTATCGACACCCACTGTGATGCGTACCGCAAAGAAATTGGGGTTCAAAGGCTTTTCTGATTTCCAAGCCGAACTTCGAGACGAACTCCAGCAAACGCTGTCAGACCCAATGGTTAAACACGACCACTGGGCCAGCGATGTGCCGGCAGAACACATTTTGGGGCAATTTGCGACAGCCGTGACGACAAATTTGCGTCAATCATTAAAACAAATAGATCACGAATCTTTCGATCAAGTGGTCAGCTTACTGAGCGAAAAACACAGAGACGTTCATATTGTTGGTGGACGAATTACTCACGCTTTCGCTGATTATTTGCAAACGCATCTGCAGGTCATTCGTAAAAATGTACAAATGCTGCCGTCTTCATCTAGCTTATGGCCGCATCACCTATTAAATGTCAACGCCGGCGATGTGCTTATCATTTTTGATATACGCCGTTATGAGGCGGATTTACTGGAGCTGGCTAAACTAGCCAGTGAGCGTGATGTTAAAATCGTATTATTTACCGACCAATGGTTATCGCCTATCACCCGTCATACGACGCATTATTTTACTAGCCGCATCGAAGCACCTTCAGGATGGGACTCGGGCGTTGTCATTTTGTTTATTATCGAATCGTTAATCGCCGCGCTTGAAAAAGCACTCTGGTCGGAAACGAGTTCAAGGCTAAAGGAATTAGAGAATATGTTTGATTTTACTGGTCGATTTAAACGTTAAATCATGGGTTGGATGACTCACCATTTTTTAGACACTGGCAAAAAGCTGACTGACGAGTCATTTTCGACTGATTGTTACACACTACCTTTGTCACTCACTAAACTCGACTAAGGCACCTAAGGTATCTTTAAAGTCATTCAGCTTTGGATAATGATTCCCATAGCCATCGATTTGCCTAACGCAAATTAAAGACCGCACTTCGAGTTGATCTTCTGATTGTAAGCGTAACTCAGTTTCATAATTAACGTTGCTCGGTGGATCATAAACCCAGTCTTTTGAAGCAAAAATTCGAGATGCATAGTTTTCATCATTCGAAATTTTAACTTGAGTTACACGAAACTTGCCGGGCAAGACACTCAACTTTGGGCCATCTTTTTTTTGCAGACGATTCATTAAAACACTGCAAAAAACTTCGTTTCTATCAATATCTGATTTCGCTACGATACGACCATTCTGACTATAGACACGCGCCGTGTTGAGCGGGATTTCGGCCGTCATATTAAGGTGAATGTCAGACCCTGGTTTAGCGGGCAACTGTTTTGCGTATCGGCTGTTGGTTCCCGCACACCCGCCCACAAAGCAGATCGTTAAAAAAACGATGCCAATTTTCGATAAACGGTCTAATTTATAGTTCATTTAATTGATGGTTCATTAGATAGCCTTCTTTATGTATTCAGATATTCAATTCATAGACTGCAAAAACATTAACAAGTTTCCCGTGGATTCAAGAATCGGAATTGACTTCAACTTTAGTCTCACTTCTAATTGACACTATGTTGAGCATAATTAAACCACAAGTCCAAACAGCCAGAGCCCGCAATTTATTTAAACAGCAAAGGAATCTTCCGTTGGTTGGTTCTGTATGTCAGTTGTTTGGCAGCACATTGCCAGCTTTAGCAATGGCCTCAAACCCATGCTTTAACCTAGCGGACATAACTTGAGATGAAACTCCATCCACTACGTATTGCACAGATAACTGACATTCACCTCACTGAACAAGAGGGTGACACGCTACAAGGCATTGATACCGGCCAGTCATTACGTCGAGTACTCGTCGCTATAAGTAATCTATCGCCACCACCATCCTTAATTATTGCCAGCGGTGATTTAGTTCAGACAGCCAATGCAATATCTTACCAACGATTAAAGTCTATTTTTTGCGACATCAAACTGCCCGTCTACGTATTGCCAGGCAACCATGACAACGCCAAAATGATGCAGCAATATCTGCCAGGTGATACCGTAAAATATCAATCGAAAGTAATGCTTAACGGTTGGTCAATATTATTTGTAGACTCAACAATTAGGGGCGAACATCACGGACTTGTATCCGAAAAAGAACAGGCTTTGCTAGAGAAAAATATGGCATCTGGGTTAAACCAACCGGCATTGATAGCCTTGCATCATCCCACTATAAATAGCTGCCCATCTTTTGGTTGCCGTCTAGATAACAAAAATAAATTTATCCGCTACTTAAAACAGCAACCTTCAATAAAGGCTGTCATTGCTGGACATACCCATCTAGCGGCTGAGGCTATTGACGCTGACCTCACGCAGTACACAACACCATCGACTTTCGCACAAATCACTCACAGTGAGTCAGCAGACCCAACTGGGCAGGAAGACTTTTCAGTTTCCCACATCGTAGATAACGCTATTCATGGTTATAGAGTGCTCGATTTAGCTGAAGACGGGCAGATTAAAAGCTTCGTTGGGTGGGTATCAAACTTCGACGCCTAAAGTATTTTTGGCGTTAAGCTTTAATAGTCCCGGCGCTATTACAGCTACTCTCGAAATCTTTCTATACTATTTAATGTTGAGCGTAATGTTCGAGTTGCTATAAAAACCTCAACCAAAAAACATGAAATTGAAGCACTCAAAAGGGTCATACAAAAGATGAACAGACTTGCGACTGCCAATGCCACGTTATAATTCGACAATCCGCCAACAAACAGCGTAATAATTACGAAACAAACCATTAATGCACTAACCGCCGCGAGATTGATCGCTAAATTGATAAACCGTCCACGTTTTACCAAACTCGCCATTTCTTTTTCTATTGCCATTTTATATTGGGGCTGAGTTTGATCTGTCAACGTCTTATGCAAGGATCGAGAACGATCAATCGTGCGAGCCAAGCGATTCGTCAGAACCATCAGTAACCCCGAAATACCCGCCAGCAAAAAAACAGGCGCGACAGATATACTGACAACGTGCGAGATAGAATCAACATCTAGTTGCAGGTATTCCATTACAGCGTTACCGCCTCTTGCTCAACTAGCTCAGGGTAAGCAAATAGTGACGGTGTACCACCCGTATGCAGAAAAACAATGTGTTCATCTAATCCAGGGCTAGTTCGTTCTAACAGATCAATCAAGGCTGCAAAGGCTTTTCCTGAGTAAGTAGGGTCAAGCAGGAGCCCTTCTGATTTTGCTAATTGCTTTATTGCTTTTTCTGTTGATTCATTCAACTGGCCATAACCAGGCGCTAAAAATCGATCGTCACAAATAACCTCCTTAATATCAATATCGACATCAAGCGCCATCAATTCAATGACGGATTGCATTTTACCAAATACACGTTGTTGCTGACTGACGGCATCACGCCGAACACAAATACCATTCACTGGAATATTGCAGCCTAGTACCCGCAATCCCAACAAAAATCCAGCATGAGTTGATGCACTTCCAGTTGGCAATATAAAGCGCGTAGGCATCATATTCATCACACTAAGCTGCTGCAATGTCTCTTCCGCGGCTTCGACATATCCCAACGCACC
>Ga0307997_10001438_pt1 | contig 11177 bp, 10 predicted proteins | sample Davwhametageno36_FD_203165 | JGI IMG/M metagenome (GOLD analysis project Ga0307997, IMG submission 203165) | Marine microbial communities from Davis Island wharf, Antarctic Ocean - #36 | ecosystem: Environmental > Aquatic > Marine > Unclassified | place: Antarctic Ocean: Davis Island wharf...
ATTTTGAGTGGCTAAACTACCTCCAAAAGTACCTAATGCAATATTTGCACCACCTGCTACTTTCTTCACGCCTTCAACCATAGACATTTCAAGATAGTCTTCCCAACGAAGTCTATTTTCATGTTCTGATTTAACGTACCATAAGTAACCGCCTGCACCATTTTCAGAAGTAACTTCAATCCAACCAATCTGAGCTGTGTCAGAACCATTGATTTGATAGTTTTCTTTTAAAATAATAGGAGCATTTGCAAAAGTTGCATATCCTGGATCTAGCTTTTCAGTAAAGTTTCCTGTACCTTTAGCAAATTCAGAACCATAAACGATTGCTGTAACTCTAGCTGTTGCTGCAATAACTGGATGAGGAGCATAAGCTTGCATTTGAAACATTTGTCCTTCTCCTACTGCACCACCGCCTACGCCGACGTTAGTTACTACACCTTTAATAACTGCTCCAGTTCCACCGACTGCTGAAGTAGCAGTAGTTTGAACTTGCACCATTACGGTTTGTCCTATTCTAAAATTAACAGTTTGAGTGTTAGCTGGAGAACCTGTTAAACCTGTACTAGCTGGTTGAGCTGTAGGAACATTAAAATTAAGTATTCCACCGGCTGCTGCCGCTACTGGAACTGCTGCTGCTGCTCCTGCTGCTGGCATAACTGCTGCAGCTCCTTGAGGTGCTACATTAGCATAACGAGTATGTAATCTACCTTGCTCAGTCCAAATAATTTGATCGGAAGTTGAAGGCATCTCTGCTGATACCATACGTAAGAAAGATCCGATAGAACGATTTCCGTAACGTTCTACTTCTTTTTCATATACATCTGGTAAGAATTGTTGTGTCCATTGACTAAAGTTTGCATCAGTGAAATTAATGTAATTTCCACCGTACATTGCTTTAGTTTGGGTTGGTTGTAAAGCGGCTGGTATGCCTGCTGTAAAAGCCATATTGTTTTGATTTTAAATTGTTATTGTTTCCATTTTATTCGCAACTTGTCGGAAGATTCGCCTGATACTACTCTAATTTGATTACCTTGTTTGGTCATAACTGAAGAACCATCGCTTCTAGGGTCCATGTTTATGTTTTTAGCTTTTCTAGCTGAATCTTTTATAGCGTCGGCACGGCCTTGCTCATAAAAATGATTAGCTATTTTGTCTGCATTTTGCGCAGCAAAAAGTGCTTTATGGTATTTTCCCACGTCCTGTGCACCTCCTTTACTTTCAAACTGGTTTAAAAAATTTGTAATATTTGACTGGAACTCTTTTGTTTTTTTAGGATTTTCAACTTTAAACCTATATTTGTTTTCTCCAACATTAAAATCAAAACCTTTGAAATTATCGGAAAATACTTTTTCAGTTTTACTGTCAAAATCATTTTTAAATTTTATTCGTCCTTCAGCCTGTTGCTTTTCTTTATTATAATACTCAAAAGCCTCTTGATACTCTGGAGCAACATTATTTTTTTTTCTTAACTTAAGATCATTATAATATTGGTCTTTTACTTTTTTAAAAGTATTTTTTGCATTAAATAATTCTTCTTTAAAAGCTAGTTGTCTAGCTTTGACGTCAGAAGTATCGTCTATCTCGGCATCGTAAGAAAAGTTTTTATCCATTAAAAAATCGATATCTTCTTTATCTAAATGCGGTTTTGTAAATTCATAATATTCTCTAACTAAACTTAGATTATCTATTTTATCTATATCTCTATTTAGCTTACTATAGTCTTCAACAGTACCTCCAGTGTCTTCCATAAACTTAAGTAGTTTATCAACACCTTCTGGTAAGTCTATACTAGTATCTTGTATTATTTCTTCTTTTGTTAAAGTAATAGGTTTTTCTTCTATTTCTTTTGGTTGTATCTCTTTTTCTTCTTCTATTATTAGTTCTAAAGGAGAGTCTTGTATTGTTTCGTTTACTTCTTTGTTTTCTTCGGTAGTTTCTTGGCTATTGGATTCGACCCGTACTTCGCCGTCCACTTCTTGGCTATCTCCGGTTCGTTTGCCCACAGAAACCTTCTCTGTTTCTCGCTCTTGAATGGCATTTTCTTGTTGTTTTTGAGGTTCTTTATCTACGTTTACTTTATAAACGCCATCGTCTTGAAGTCCATATTCTTTATCTACTTCGCCTGATTCAATAGCCTTTTCAAGTACTGCTACTTCTTTTTCTTGAGGAGTTATAATAACGTCGTCTCCGCCGTCTACAACTTTAACATCAACTTTTTCTTCTGTTTTGTTTTCCATAATTTTATAAAATATAATAGTTTTTAAATTTTAAGATGCTTCAAATCTTCCCATGTCAAAGCCACCTAAGGTATCATTACCTGCTGATTCAAAATCTTTATTAGGATTATCAGTATTAGGAGCTCCACTTATTCTACCTCCAGCAAGTTGTTTCCAGTCTCCATCTTTCATAGCTTCTTTTGTTAAAGATGTATGATTAGCTTTTTCAGCCAATTCCATTCGTGATTTTAATTCTAATTCTTTTAATTGAACATTTAAATTAAACTCATATTGCATTAATTCTTTTTTGGATCTTGTCTCTAGTTCCATTTTTTTAATTTCAAATTCTACATCAGCTTTTCTATATTGAATCTTAGATGATGTTTTTATTTGTTCAGCATCTGCTTTAGCTGATTCAACTGCAATTTGAGCTTCGCCTTGTGCTTTAGCTTGAGCTGCACTTGCGGCGGCAGCTTGAGCTTGATCTGCTTTTTGTTTAGCGGCTCTTCTGAATTTTAATAATTGATTTGCTAATTTTAAATTATTAACCTCTCTTATATCAATAGCATCTTCCAAGAATATATCACCTTTAGATAAAGCCATTTGTATATTAGCTTCTAACAATGCTTTTTCATCTTCATCAGGTTCTAGCTCAATAAATATACCAAAATCATGTAGATTTAAGTTTTTAACTTCTTCTAAAGATCCTACGGAAAATTGTCCTATTGAATTTATTAAACTTTCTTTTGTGGGATGAAATTCTAAAACATCTTTAAACCTAAGAGATATAGCCTCTGCTAATGATGTAGTTATAAACATACTGCTATATAATATATGTCTAGTTGCAACATTACTATTTGCCGCCGCTAGTTTTTGAACTCCTACTAATGAATTTGGATCTGGATCAGAACCATCTCTAGCTTCATTTAAACCAGTTACATCTCTCATCATTTGTATGTACTGATTATAAGCACCTACTAAAACTTGCACTTGTCCTCCACTGCTTCCTGGCAATTCTTGTATTGGAACTTTTCCAGGATTAGAGTCACCTTCAACATTTAAAGATCTACCTATGATAGAACCTGTTTGAAAGTACATGTTTAATGCTTCTTGAGGATTATAATTATTACCATTACCTAAATCTATTTCAGCTAAGCCATCTGCATCTAAATAAACACCTGAAGGTGTCATTCTTTGTATTGCTTGTTGAAGTTTTAAATGAGTTAATTGTACTAAATCAGCATAAGGAGTCATTTTAGCTACTAGTGAGTCTATATTGCCCTTGTACATCCTAGGTGCACTAGCTATATAATTCATCATAACTTTATTAATATTAGCGTTAGGTCTAACCATATTAGTTGCCTTTTTCCATTTTAATAACTGTTGTGTTCCTAAAACTAAAACACCTTCATATATAACTTCTCTTGTTTGTTTTACTTTTTCAAATCTAACAGAATCTTCTGGTGGATCAAAAGAATCGTCTTTTTCAATTGCTTTTTTACCTCCTGTAGCTACTTCTTTTATTTTATAAACATCATGCTCCCAAGTTTTCCAATTAAAATACAAAACAGTTAATGTATTGTTTTGAGATAAAGAATCGTTAACTTGATTATCTTGAGGACTATATGTATTATAAGTATTCCAATTAGAACCTTCTTTAACTAATTGTTCTATTTCAGAATTAGGTAAATCAGGAAATTCTTTTTTAAGTTCATTTACTTTTATGTTTTTTACTTCACCAAAGTAATAACAGTCTTCAAAATTAGGATCATCAGTGTATGACCATACTAAATTAGCTGGATCAACATATTCAACAACAACTCCATCAGTATTATTAAAACCATGTTTAGCACAACCAATTCCTATGGTTGCTATATCATAATCAATTCTTCTTTTAGTTTGATCATAATTATTTGATTTAAAAATATTTTCTATAGCCTGCTCTTCTGCTATTTCTATACCTTGCTTATAATTAATCTGCATGTACAGTTCAAGTTCTTCTGTATTAGCAGGTAATTCATTTACAGCAAAGTTTCTAGCAGAAACTCCTAATTGTGTTTCTATCTTAAGTAATAAATCTGCGGTATTTAAATCTTGCTGAACGTCATTTACAAATTTAGTTCTTTTACCAGTAGATAAAGCATCTTGACCAACTGCTTTTATAGAAAAGCTTCTGTCTTGCATACCGTTAACAACAATGTCTACAAACTTAGGTACTATAGGTACTGGTTTCCAATCTAAATTTAAATAAGATAAATCTCCATTTACAGAAAACTCATCTTTATATTTTCTTATAGATTGCTCGCCTCGTGCGTATAATCTTAATCTATGGCATTCTTCTCTAGAATTATAAAACCTACCAACCCCATTATTATCTTTATTGAACCATTCTTGTTCAATAGCTCTACCTACCGATAAACCATACTCTTGAGTCTTTTTAACAGAGTCTGATACCGTTTGACTAGGGAATGTGTAATTTTTCGCTTTTATTTTTGCCATATTTATTTTATTATCTCACTTCTTGATCCGTCATTTCTATATTTAGAAAATGCAAAATCAAGTTTTTTAACTACTCTTTCAGCTCTTGGCCGGTATAAATGTTTGCGACAAGCCATTATAGCAAGTCCACTACTTATGGACGCATCAAATGCCGTTCTTTTTGATATATCGAATCTAGCCCAATCTTCTAACGTTCTTTGAAAGAACATATCTCCATGGTTTTCTTCTTTTCTACCAACGTATTCTTCTATATATGATTCAATAGCAGCAGCATGTGCTTGTTTAATATCTTCAGAAGAATTAGGTATACCACCTAGTTCTAATTCTGTTTTTGATAAATTACCTATTAACTTGTCCGGTCTATTCATAGAATAACCTCTATAACCTCTTCTTTTAAAATGATACAATAATCTTGGTTTATTGTTTTCAGCGAGTATTGGCATACCGTAAAAAACACAAGCCATTAAAACATCTTCAAAAAATATTTCAGCTGTCTGAGGTCTAGCAACATACTCTAAAAAAAACTTACTATTGGGTATATCACTTACCATTGAAAATGTAGTTAAACCATGAAGAGCTCCATTAGAACCTCTTCCGCCTACTGTTCCTGATATATCATATGAATCGCAACCAAAAGCACCTAAGCCGTTGTTGCCAGCATATTTTACGCCTTGTTTAGTTAATGTATTGTTTTGTACATTTTTAGGCGGTATCCATGATACTATAAATCTTCCATTTTTAGTTGGTGTCCAAATTACTTCAGTATCTTTTATTCCATTTCTCCATGAAAAAGCACCTTGAACAACATGACCAGCCATAGTCATCTCTTCATTAAAATCAATCTGTTCGTATATCTTAGTTAGATTAAATAAAGAATTAACTGTTTCATCTCTAAAAGCATGTTTTTCTGATCTTGGAAATTGTCTATAATACTCATTTAAAGCGTCACTATCTTTTTTTAAACCATCGACTTCATTTTCCCAATGCTCGATGACTCCATTGGATATTTTTTCCCCATCAATTCCTTCAACCGCTTCTTGTGGTGTATCGAAGACAGGGTATCCATACTTATCAATGAATCCTTCGTAGCCCCATTCCATAGGTATGAACAAAGAATATAATCCACTTGTAGTCTGGCCATTGCGATTTCTATCTGTAACATCTGAATTATAAAATAATTTTTTAAAATTATCACCACCTTTTGCTAGCGCATTAGATGTTGATCCCATCATACATTTACCTACAATTTTTGCACCTAATCGTAAACACGTTTTCGTGATCCTCCAGTTGTTGAGGATGTTGTCGGGCCTCTCCCATTTACCCGATTCGTCGTGGACGAGGAGTTGTAGTTTCTCCCCATCGTACGAGTTGTCCCCCGTGTTCTTCCAGTCGATTGTTGTATCCAGTCCGGTTCCCAGCTTCTTCTCTTCTTTACTGGTTTCTTGTAAGGAATTTCTGGTAAGTCTTTTGGAAGGAATTTTATAGGATAATTCTGTTTTGGGACGTTCCATTCCGTCCTGTATTGGTTTGAAGAAAAACGGGTAGTTGATTGAAATGGGTACAATCTTGTCTGTAAACATCTTCTTTGCATCCGCTCCAGTTTTAGATAAAACGCCAAATCTAGAGTCCTTGGAAGTGGTTGCCAAATTGACTGTCTCTGATGACGCCATGAAGCTAAACCCAGACCGTCTATTCTTGAGGTAGCACATTCCGTAAGATCTTTTATCAGCCTTGCACGCCTCCCAAAAGTAGTAAAAAATTCTGTTTGCCTGCCTAAAATCAGGTGATCCAACGTCGATCTTTGTCCAAGTGAGATATACATAGTGCGATCCTGTAATGTAGTTCGCGGAACCGTTGCACATGAACCAATAGCCAGCATCACGATAATTGAATTCGCTATCAATATAACCATAGTACTTTTCTTTAATATTTTCTTGACAGTTTTGAAAATCATATATGGTTTTTAAATTATTTAAAGATTCTGGCTTATTAGGTACCTTAAATACCTGTTTAGCTTTATCAAGATCCTCTCCATTTACTTTATCTGGAGTTTTAGGTAATCCTACCTTAAGACCTTGTATATTATATATATCTCCTAGCGTTCCGTCTTTACTTATAATAACACAATCTAAATCTTCATTATATCCATAATTAAAGTTTTTATGTTTATTAGTATGCTTAACTTTCTTATCAAGAAGATGTTTTGTTTCTATTGTATATAATGTTTGTTTGTACATTATTTAATACGGTTTTCAACACCTAAAAAAGTTTTAACTTCTTTATTTGTTTCTTTTTTATCTGACAGCTCTTCTATTTTTTCTATAATTCTTAAAGAGTCTTCTATAGCAACCCATTTTGCTTGAGCTGCTGTTTTGGCTTTTTCTGGATCTAGTTCAACTAAATCAATATTTTGTCTTATAACTTTTTCTAATTCTACTAAAGCAACTTCAGCTGCTTTAACTACTCTTTGCCTTCGATCCATAGTTAATTGATATTTGATTTGATAAAATTCTATAAAGTTTTTGGCCGTCTATATTAAATTCATATTCTGAATTAGGTGTGAAGCCCGCTATAGAACCTTTAGACAGTCCTAGATCGCTTAATTCTTTATTTATATATACTAACTCCCCTGATAAATTTTCATCAGTTCTAAGAGCCCATTCATCTTCTTTATATAAAGGCTTAACGAAGCAGTATTCTGGTAAACATTCCCAATCGCCATCTCTTTTATAAGCATATATTTGATCGCTAGCTACTAAGTATTCATTTTCAGCTATATAACTAGCTGAATTTCTTTCTTCTCCATGGGAATCAAACCATCTTCTAAAAACATTATGATGCAGTATAACTTCATCACCTTCTTTTATTAATGATTGTCCCGAAACAGGGCAACTAACAACAGTACCGATACGGTTAACAAAAATATGGTCACGTTCTGTAATTTCAGTATTAACAATTAATTCTTTTTCGTCGATTTTAACCGCATTATTATAGCGGTTTTCAGTAGATATGATATAGTCAAATAGTGCTTGCATTAATAATCTAAATTATATTCAACAGATACTGCCATGTTAGAATTAAAATGCTTCCAAGGCAATATTTCTTTGTTTTTAGTTATAAATATTTTATATGCTCCTTCATCTTCTAGTATGTCAGAAATTTTATGTCCACCATATACTTCTTGACCTACTGCGTAATGCATTGCTTCGTTTTTATAATCAGAACCAATACTTATTTTTCTTATTAACTTTGCCATTTAATTTAATTTAGTATGTCCATATTGTAATAGGTGGTGCGCCTTCATAGCCAATGCCTACGTGAACAAAATTCTTTTTTCTACTTATACCTATTCTAGTAAATCCTACTTTAATAGCAGCTTCTACTAGTTTAAAAGTAGCTTCACCGCCTACACATATAATATCAACAGCAGCACCATAGGCGTGTTCCCCAGGTTTTGTCTTACGTGCTTCTATTGGATGCTCAGGCGATCTGTATGTTGATGTTAGCTTAATTGGGTATCCATATACCTCTCTAAGATTATCTAGCATTAAAAGCAACGCTTTGTCCATCTTATCAAACTCACTAAATTCAGATTCATTAAAATATTTCATCGTATTATTCTTTTAATTTTTTCATTATCATCAGTATAGTGTATCCTATTGATAGCAACAAAACTACTGTCTGTAATACTGTGTTTATCTCTGGTATAATTGAAAATAACACCGCTCCTATGTTTACTCCAAAGATCTTCAAATCTTCCATTATTCTTTATGTTTATTGTTTCCAAATACTTTCTCGACGCCACGAGATCCAAAATAGCCTCCTATGACTATAGTTAAAAGTGAAGTCACTGATTCCAGTGAATAGCCGGCGTACCACCCTATAACATATGATATTGTTAAAAATACAAGAACCAATGGACGAACATTGGATGCAAGCCAATTTCCGCTTCGAGCATCTGCTACCCATCTTTTGGTTGTGCCATCTATTTCGGCTCTTTCTATTCTTAATTTCTCTAGCGCAACTTGTTTATCGTTTTCAGATAAACTTGAGTTACCGCTAATTAGTTCTGATATTACGTTCCCTGGCAATATTGCATCACCGACCATCCCTAGAATACTCGGTGCCTTTTCGATTAAAAACCGTCCGACACCTGTATCTTTAAAAGATTTCTTTTTTTCACTCATTTGATTTAACTAAATGTTATTGTTCCTGTACCACCTGTAAATGTTGTATATTTATCACTACCTGCAGATGCATTTAATACTCCTGTAGATAAACTGCCTGCAGTTAAAGATAGAGATTTTGTTGATGAATATCTTAATATAACAATACCACTACCACCACCACCATTACTATAAGTAGCACCATTTGCACCACCACCACCACCAGTGTTAGGGGTTGCGTTTGAAACTGTACCTGTAGAACCATAAGCGTTAGCAGTAGCACCACCGCCAGAACCACCTATTCCAGGGGTGCCAGGACTGGGATAAGCATAACCAGTTCCACCACCACCACCAGCATACGCAACAGCTGATCCAGTTATAGAATTAGACAATCCATTTCCTCCGTTTCCTCCAGTAGAACCAGATCCTCCATTTCCCACAAAAGCACTACCACCACCACCACCACCAGAGTAGTTAGGATGACTTGAGAAACCAATTCCACCTGCGTTACCTTGAAAAGGTGTTGTAGAAGGTGTGTTACCTGCTCCTCCAGCACCTGCACCATCTGATGCTCCACCACCTCCAGATGCTCCAGAATTTGCATTTATATTAGAAACTATATTTCCACCATAACCACCTCCAGAAGCTGTAATAGTTGTTATGCCTGCGCCAGATAATTCAGAAGCAACACCGTTTGTTCCTGCAGTAGTTCCTGCTGAAGAAGTCACGCCTCCTAGTCCTACGGTTATAGTATATTGAACGCCTGTTGCAAAGTTTATGCTTGTTCTATTAAAATTACTTAAATAACCACCAGCACCACCACCTCCGTAACTACCACTACCACCACCTCCACCTACAACTAAGTAAGTATTAACAGTTACACCTGGACATTCAATTTCTTCGTAAAGCGTAGTTACATTAGCTGCTGATAACTCTGAGTTGTATATACGTACTTGGTCAATTTCTCCATCCAAAACAGATGTACTGTAGCTATTACTATTATCTTGATAAAGTGTCCCTAGAGTTAAACTTACACCGGTATTTGGTGTAACTGTTAAGGTATGAGTTGTATCAAGCGAACCATTAACATATAATTTTGCAGTAGTTTGACTTATAAAATATACAATGTGGTGCCATTGTCCATTGTTTAATGAATTAAAAGTTGAAAAGAAATTGCCTTCATTACTCGTATAGTTTCCATATAAACATCTAATTCTACCATCAGCTTTACTTTCTAAAGCTACTTTTGAATAATAAGGATTAATATTTGTGCCTACTATAAAACCGTCGTTGTTTTGTGTTTTTCTAATCCACGCTGAAAAAGAAAAATTCGCCCCAACAAGAGAAGAAGCACTTCCTAAAGCAATACGACTATCACTACCATTAAATTTTCCAGCAAATCCAAATTTACCTACAGTATTAAAGTTTACCTTATAAGCTGTACCATTGTAATTACCAAGTTGATCTGTAGCATCTGACATTTTGTAGTATGCAATGCTATTAGGATTAGCAAGTTGATAATTAATACTAGCTGAACTTGATGTTGCAACTGTTTCGTTATATAAAGCTGTTACTTGAGCTTGACTTACTGCAGAAGTAAATATTCTTAATTGATCTAAATTAGATGAAGTATAACTAGGCCCTTGACCAGAATCGGTTGGTTCACTTCCTATAAAAAAAGTTGAAGTAGAAAAAGTAAAATTATTTAGTCCTGTAGAAGTTCCTTGTGTTGTTAAAACTCCATTTACATATATTTTAGCACCATTTGTGTTAGTAGTATTGTCAAAGGTACAAACGTAATGATTAAAACCAGATGGCATTGAAGCATTAATATTAAAATAAGTAGTTCCAAAATTATTAAATCTAATATTTATAGTTCCATTTACAGTACCTATAAGAAAACCTTTTCTTGTACCACCTGAACTTCCTGCTGACATCAAATAATAAGATGTTGAATTACCAGCAGTTGCCCAAAAAGAAAAACTTAAAGCAGTGTTTTGAAGAGTAGCAGCTAAATTTGGAACAGAAACATTCCAGCTTCCAAAATCAGCGGCTTGACCAAATACACCAGTAGTGTAACTTGCTGATCCACTAGATACAGATCCATTGTTACTACCACCTATAGAATTAAGATTATTATTAAATTGATAAGTAGCTGTAGATGTAGTTGTTGCATCTGTTGTAAATAACTGATCTGTGTCTGTTGTACACGCTGCGCTACCAAAAGCGCCTGATAACAAGCTTTGTCCAAACATACTATGTTGCTATTTGTGATATAGTGTACCAGAATTCAGTA
>Ga0307997_10001439_pt1 | contig 11175 bp, 10 predicted proteins | sample Davwhametageno36_FD_203165 | JGI IMG/M metagenome (GOLD analysis project Ga0307997, IMG submission 203165) | Marine microbial communities from Davis Island wharf, Antarctic Ocean - #36 | ecosystem: Environmental > Aquatic > Marine > Unclassified | place: Antarctic Ocean: Davis Island wharf...
ATTCTCTGCTAGCGGGGTTTGTTGAGCCTGGCGAGACACTAGAGGCCGCGGTGCGGCGCGAAGTTTTTGAGGAATCCGGAGTGCGTGTTGGTGATGTAAGCTATTTGTCCAGCCAACCATGGCCATTCCCTGCATCCTTGATGTTTGGCTGTGCGGGCGTTGCATTGTCTGACGAAATTAACATCGATCCTGTCGAGATCGAAGACGCAATGTGGGTCAGTCGAGATGAGATGATGCGCATCTTTGCTGGGCAACACCCAAAAATTCTGCCTGCACGCAAAGGTGCTATTGCACACTTCTTATTAGAAAATTGGCTCGCAGATTCAATGGATTAGGGGGAAAGTGGCACAAAATAGATGAGGCCAAATCATGAAGTTTAGCACGCGCGAAGATGTGGAAGTCCCAATTGATCAAGCATTCGCTTTGATCTGTGATTTCGACGCGTACGAACGTAGTGCAATGCGCCGCGGAGCTGAAGTGCGCCGCATGGACGACATGACGAAGCCAGGCGTAGGCATGAAATGGGCTGCTTCATTCAAGATGCGTGGCAAAAAGCGTGATCTGGAAATGGAAATGACCCGCTTTGAAAGGCCAAACGAGATTTGCGTGCTGTCCTCCACCAGTGGCATCGACGGCACTGGTCAGATCGAATTGCTGGCTTTGTCACGCAATCGGACACGTGTTTCTGTCGTGTTTGAATTGAAACTCACAAACTTGTCCGCGCGACTGTTGGTTAAATTACTTAAGCTGGCAAAGAATTCACTCACGAAGCGTTATAGGCTTCGCGTAGCTGAGTATGCTAAAAGTATCGAAGATCGTCACCAAAGCTAAATATAGTCAATTTTGGCAGAAGGCGTTAGTTACGGCCTTGGGCGGCTGGGTAGACACCCAATACTTCCATCATATTCGTGAAGTAACTCATTTCCTCTAGGGCGCGCGCCACAGCAGCGTCTTCGGGGTGCCCTTCGATGTCCGCATAAAAGCGCGTCGCAGTGAATGTACCGCCGACCATATAACTTTCCAGCTTGGTCATGTTGATGCCATTGGTCGCGAAGCCACCCATTACTTTATACAGCGCTGCTGGAATGTTTCGGACTTCAAAGACAAAGGTCGTCAGCATTTTTTCAGCGCGGCGTGTCGAATCGGGTTCTGGGGACATCAAAAGAAAGCGGGTTGTATTGTGCCCTTGGTCCTCGATGTCTTCGGCCAATATATCCATGTCATAGATGTCGGCCGCTACAGATGATGCCAATGCGCCAACACCGGTTTTGCCCGTCTGTGAGATTTCGGCGGCTGCGCCAGCGCTGTCGACTGCAGTTTCCGAGGTGATTCCATTTGCATCCAAAAATGCGCGTGCTTGAGGAATAAGGACCATGTGGGCACGGACATGTTTGATTTGTTCCAAGGTCTGACCGCGATTTGCCATTAAGCTGATACGAACACGGACAAATTCTTCGTCGATAATATGCAGGCCGCTTTCTGGCAAAAGGCGGTGGATATCAGCGACACGGCCATAGGTCGTATTTTCGACTGGTAACATGGCCAAATCAGCCTGACCTTTACGTACAGCGTTCAAAACATCCTCGAATCCTAAGCAAGGGACCGGTTGGGCATTTGGCCGCGCCTTAAGACAGGCTTCGTGGCTGTAGGCGCCTAAGGCCCCTTGAAAGGCGATACGTTGTGTCATTTCGTGGTCCTTCAACGTCAGATGGGCCCAATTTTATGTATCAGGGCGATTGGTCGCGATAACTACACCTAGACAGAGCCAAATGGAACCAATAGATACGCGCCAAACCTACAGATATGGGCGCGTTACTTATGTTCGATACAATGACACTTACTAAAATTGGCGGCGGTCTCTTTGGCGCGCTGCTTATTCTGCTTCTTGGCAAATGGGTCGCAGAAGAAATTTATCACATGGATAGCCATGGCGAAGCTGCATACGTCATCGAAGTTGAAGACGCACCTGTAAGCGGCGACGAAGTCGCTGAGGTAGGCATCGAAGAGTTGTTGGCATCTGCTGACATCGCAAAAGGTGCCAAAGTATTTAAGAAATGCGGCGCTTGCCACAAACTTGAAGCTGGCGCGAACGGTACAGGTCCATACCTTTACGGTGTTGTGAACCGCGCTATCGCTGCAGCTGAAGGCTTTTCCTACTCTGGTGTTCTTGCTTCATTGGAAGGCAACTGGGATGCAGAAGCTTTGAACGGTTTCTTGACCAAACCAAAGGCATACGCACCGGGCACAACAATGGGATTTGCTGGTTTGAAAAAGCCACAAGATCGCGCTGACGTGATCGCCTATTTGGACAGTCTTGACGACTGATCCAAGATCAAATTTTAGAAATTAGGGCCGTATGTATATTGCATGCGGTCTTTTTTTGTTCGGGGCGCTTTAAAAACTGATCTAATTTAGCCTGAATGGTATATTAAGGGCCTGTTCATGAATTCTCAACTTGATTGTAACGTTGCTGGCCCTTTAGCGTAGCTGAGATATATCTGTGTAAACATTGATGAAAATAGAGGATCAGCCACATGTCCCAATCCCGCATGACCGCCAAAACCAAATCTGTCGATTTGAGACCCGTTTTATGGAGCATTGGAATATTGGCACTTATCACGGCCAGCCTGTTTGCGAGCGCATCGCGAGCGCAAGAGAAGACAATCGTTTCGCACGGTTATTCATTCTACGGTAATTTGGATTATCCGGCTGATTACGCTCACTTCAGTTATGTGAACCCTGACGCGCCAAAAGGCGGTGAGATTTCTATCGGCACCGTTGGTACATTTGACTCGATGAACCCTTATTCACGTAAAGGCCGCAGCGGCGCCTTGGGCAGCGTGATGTACGAAAGCTTGTTAGGTGAAGGTGTGAACCAAACGCCTGCACCAGCAGATGTTTACAGCCAAGGCTATGGACTGCTGGCCGAAAGCCTTGAGTACGACGAGGGTCGCAATTGGGTGATCTTTAACATGCGTCCGGAAGCTAAATTTTCTGATGGCACGCCTTTGACGGCTCACGATATCAGGTTCAGCCATAATCTATTGCTTGATGAGGGTTTGAAATCTTACGCTGATGCGGTTCGTAAAATGATCCCCAAAGTCGAGATTTTGAACGATCACAAGATTAAGTTCTATTTTGCCGAAGATATTTCACGGCGCAGCCTGATCGAATTGGTCGGTGGCATCCCAGCGTGGTCCAAAAAGTGGTACGAAGAAACTGGCCTTGGCTTGAACGAAAGCCGGATGGAGGTTTCTCCAGGTTCTGGTGCTTACATGATCGAAACGGTCGATGTGAATCGCCGTATCGTTTATAAACGTAACCCTGGCTATTGGGGAAATGACCTGCCATTCAACAAGGGCCGCAATAACTTTGACAGAATCCGTATAGAGTACTTTGGCGATGACACTGCCGCGTTTGAGGCATTCAAAGCCGGCGAATACACATTCCGTCAGGGCCGCAATTCTAAAAAGTGGGCGACAGCCTATGAGTTTGAAAAAGTCCAGAACGGTCAGATCGTTAAGAAAAGCCTTCCCAATGGATCACCTCCATCGCCAAGCGGATTTGTGTTCAACCTAAGTTCTGAAGTTCTAAAGGACAGTCGTGTGCGCCATGCAATTGCATTGGCTTATAACTTTGAATGGACGAATGAATCTCTTCAACATGGCTTGTTCAAACAACGCGCCTCTTTCACTCAAGATACGCCTCTCATGGCAACCGGCGTTCCTGAGGGCAAAGAGTTGGAGATATTGAAATCTCTTGGTGATCTGGTTCCTGATGAAATTTTGAACGAACCTATCAAGATGCCACACACCTCTAGCGCAAATCGTTTGTTGGATAGGCGCAATATTCGTGCCGCAAGTAAATTTTTGGATGAGGCAGGTTGGGCCGTTGATGCGAGCGGCGTTCGCCGTAATGCAGTAGGCGAGGCGCTGGAGCTTAGCTTCTTATATAATTCAAGTTCTTCTGACACGCTGAATGGTATCGTTGAGAACTTTATTAGCAACGTTGATGCGCTGGGTGCTAAGCTTAAACTAGAAAGCGTAGATTCATCACAATTCACGTCCCGTCGGCGCGACCGCGACTACGATATGATCTTTAGTGGTTATAGCGCATTCTTGGGGACGGGGACTTCATTGCCCCAACAGTTTGGGTCTGAAGATGCTGCATACTCACTGTTCAATCCGGCTGGCTTAGCCAGTCCATTGGTAGATGCCGTGATCGATGCGTCGTTACAAGTTCTGACACGTGAGGATGAAGTCGCATCATTGATGGCGCTGGATCGTGTCCTTCGTCATGAATTCATCATGATTCCGGTGTGGTACAATGCAGATCACTGGGTGGCGTATTATGATCAGTACGGTCATCCTGAAACGATCCCTGCCTATGGTTTGGGATACCTCGATTTTTGGTGGTTTGAAGAAGATAAAGCAGCCAAACTTCGTGACGCTGGCGCGCTGAGATAATCCGCGCGTGAGCTCATATATATTAAGACGACTTTTGCTGATAATTCCAACGCTGTTGGGTATTCTGCTGGTGAATTTCACCTTGGTGCAATTTGTGCCCGGTGGCCCTGTTGAGCAGGCGATTGCGCGTGCTCAGGGGCAAGGCGATGTGTTGGAGGGCATAACGGGCGCTGGCAGTGATGCAGGTGTTGATGATCTTAGTACGGGATCAGACAGCCAATATATTGGTGCGCGCGGATTGCCGCCTGAGTACATCAAAGAATTGGAGGCAGAGTTTGGTTTTGACAAACCACCAGTTCAGCGTTTCGTGAATATGGTTTGGAACTATGTCCGATTTGATTTTGGTGAAAGCTATTTCAGATCGATCTCGGTTATCGACTTGGTGAAAGAAAAACTGCCCGTCTCTATCACACTTGGCCTTTGGTCAACGTTGATTGCCTACGCGATTTCGATACCTCTGGGCATTCGCAAAGCGATCAAAGATGGGTCGCGTTTTGATACGTGGACAAGTGCGTTTATCATTGGGGCCTATGCGATTCCCAGCTTTCTTTTCGCAATTATGCTTTTGGTACTGTTTGCAGGTGGTAGTTATTATCAATGGTTCCCGCTGCGTGGTCTGACCTCTGACAACTTCGATGATCTGACAGTGATGGGTAAGGTGCTTGATTATTTCTGGCACATCACACTGCCTGTGCTGGCTGGCACAATCGGTGGTTTCGCGACCCTGACTTTGCTGACCAAGAATAGTTTTCTGGACGAGATCAAGAAGCTTTATGTGGTGACTGCCAAGGCAAAAGGCCTAAGCGAACGCCAAGTTCTTTATGGTCACGTTTTTCGCAACGCGATGTTGATTGTGATCGCTGGTTTTCCAAGCCTGTTCATCTCTGTTTTCTTTGGTGGCTCATTAATCATCGAAACCATCTTTTCCCTCGATGGCCTCGGTCGTTTGGGATTTGAGGCAGCAGTCGCACGTGACTATCCAATCGTATTTGGCACTCTGTATATCTTTGGTTTGATGGGTTTGTTCGTCGCGATCCTATCGGACCTCATGTATGTGCTTGTCGATCCACGCATCGATTTTGAGAAGAGGGAAGGCTGATGGCTATGTCCCCCCTAAACCAGCGTCGCTGGCGCAATTTTTGCCACAACAAGCGGGCTTACTGGTCTCTTTTGTTGTTCTCAATCCTGTTTGGGCTGAGTCTGTGTGCGGAGCTGTTGGCCTATGATAAGCCAATCCTTATTCGCTATCAGGACAGCTATTACACCCCGATTTTAAATTTTTATCCTGAGACCGAATTTGGTGGCGACTTTGAAACCGAAGCGGTTTACCGCGATCCAGAAGTGGAATGCCTGATCGTTTCAGGAGGATTGGACATCTGTTTCGATGACCCCGAGGGTGTTATTGAAGACAGCGCTGATGGCGTTGTAAATGGCTACGTGATCAACAAAGGTTGGACGATTTGGCCACTGATCCCTTATTCTTTTGATACTGCTGTTGAACGTCCGGGTGCAGCACCATTGCCGCCCAATGCACAGAATTGGTTGGGTACTGATGGGACGAAGCGCGATGTGCTGGCACGAGTTGTTCATGGCTTTCGTTTGTCAGTATTCTTTACGTTAATTGTGACTGGTGCTGCAACGCTGATTGGTGTTGTCGCAGGTGCGGTGCAAGGGTTCTTTGGTGGGCTGACAGATTTGATTTTCCAGCGCGTAATAGAAGTATGGTCCGCAATTCCGGTGATCTATGTCATCATCATAATGTTCGCTATTTTAGGACGCAGTTTCTGGCTGTTGGTGTTCTTGTTGGTACTGTTTTCTTGGACCAGCCTAGTTGGCGTTGTGCGTGCCGAATTCCTGCGTGCGCGCAACCTGGAATACGTCCGTGCCGCCCGCGCTTTGGGTGTCGGTAACGTCACCATCATGTTTCGCCATATGTTGCCAAACGCTATGGTGGCGACATTGACCATGCTGCCATTCCTGATCACGGGGACAATTTCGACCCTAGCGATCCTAGATTACCTTGGCTTTGGTTTACCGTCTTCTGCCCCCTCGTTGGGGGAACTGACATTGCAGGCCAAACAGAACCTTCAGGCCCCTTGGTTGGCATTCACAGCCTTTGGTACATTCGCTGTTATGCTGTCGCTTTTGGTGTTCATTTTTGAAGGTGTCCGTGATGCTTTTGACCCACGAAAGACATTCCAATGACCGCCCTATTAGACGTGCAAAATTTGAATGTTGGCTTTCGCCAAGACGGCGTAGTGACACCTGCAGTGCGCGGCGTCAGCTTTACGGTGAACCGCGGCGAAGTCGTGGCCTTAGTTGGTGAGTCTGGATCAGGGAAATCTGTATCTGCGTTGTCCACTGTATCATTGCTGGGTGACAGCGCGCAGGTGATGGGCTCTGTCAAATATGATGGTCAGGAATTGATTGGTGCGGATGAACGACGCCTACGCCAAGTACGCGGCAATGACATTAGTTTTATTTTCCAAGAACCAATGTCATCGTTAAACCCATTGCACACGATTGAAAAACAGCTGACTGAAAGCCTCGCGCTACATCAAGGTATCATTGGCGCGCAGGCCCGCGGTCGTGTATTGGAGCTGTTGGAGAAGGTTGGAATACGTGACGCGGAAACACGGCTATCCAGCTATGCGCACCAATTGTCAGGCGGGCAACGCCAGCGTGTGATGATTGCGATGGCATTGGCAAACAAGCCTGACATCCTGATTGCGGATGAGCCAACAACGGCTTTGGATGTAACTATTCAGGCGCAAATTCTTGATCTGCTGAAAGACCTGAAAGACGCTGAGGGCATGGGCCTTTTGTTCATCACCCACGACCTTGCAATTGTGCGTCGCATCGCGGACCGCGTGTTTGTAATGCAGCAGGGTGAAGTGGTTGAGAGTGGGCCAACGGCGGAATTGTTTGCCAATCCGCAACACCCCTACACGATCAAATTACTCAGTGCGGAACCCAGCGGGCAACCCGAACCAGTTGCAGAAAATGCGCCAGTTGTTGTTGAAACAGATAAGCTTAAGATCTGGTTTCCAATCCACGGTGGGATGCTCCGCAGAACGATTGGTCACATCAAGGCGGTCAATGCATCCTCATTGTCTGTGAGGGCAGGGGAGACGTTGGGTATCGTCGGCGAAAGTGGCTCAGGCAAGACGACGATGGCTTTGGCCATTATGCGCCTGATCGCGTCTGAGGGCGGTATCACCTACAAAGGTCAGGACATCCGCAGCTGGTCTACCAAGCAGTTGCGCCATCTGCGCAAAGACATGCAGATCGTGTTTCAGGACCCTTACGGCAGTCTAAGTCCACGAATGACCTGCGCCCAGATTATTTCTGAGGGTTTGAAAATCCACAGCGTTGATCCTGATCGCGATCAGCGAGACCTTGTAGCCGAAGTAATGTTGGAAACAGGGCTCGATCCCGCAACTATGGATCGCTATCCGCATGAATTTTCAGGCGGACAACGTCAGCGTATTGCTATTGCACGCGCTATGGTTCTTCGACCCAAGCTTTTAGTTTTGGATGAACCCACTTCTGCGCTTGATATGACAGTGCAGGTTCAGATCGTTGAATTGCTGCGCGGGTTGCAGAAGAAGTATGGGTTGGCGTATCTTTTCATTAGCCATGACCTGAAGGTTATCCGCGCGATGTCACACAAGGTGATCGTGATGAAGCAGGGTGATGTGGTCGAACAAGGAACTGCCGAAGACTTGTTTGAAAATCCGCAAACCGAATACACGCGTAAGCTGCTACAAGCCACACATTAACGGCGTAACCAGACATTGTGCAGGCGTGGGTGTTACTTTATGGACCGACCATAAAGCAGGTAACATTGCGTGCTTTTAGTCGACGGCAGGCAAGGTCTGCGGTTTCACGAGTTAGCCCCATGAAATTCGCGTCGAACCCACGACTGCTTCGAACAGCTTTGCGCAGCGATCCATCAAGCGTCGCCATTTCGGCAAGAGCCGTTTTCAAAAGAACGCGCTCCGCTTTGTAACGGCTGGTGTAGCGCCCAACATTAACGCCCCAATGACGGCCACCAGAAGTGGAGATGCGCGTTACAACTTCAGTTTTAGGTGCCGCAAGGGCAAGGACCAGATTTTTTGGCCTTGCCGCTGGTCGCGTCGATACGGCTGCGACTGCTTGAATGTTTTTGACTTTAGCAACCACTGCGTCTTCTTGGGCAGCAGCGAGGGCAACATTGATGTCTGCGGGCAAGACGCTGGTTTCTGTCTTAGGCGCATCGGCCAATAAAAACGTTGCTTCAGCTGTTTTTGTGCGGGCCTTTGGGCGAAGGCTGGTTTTGACAGCGACGTTCAGGTGGATGGTTTTACCTGCAGTATTTTCACGTGGCGAATTATCAGCAACGTAGGCAGGGGCGCTTGGTTTGCGCACTGGTGCGCGATTGGGCGCACGGCGGAATCCAAGATCAAGAAGTTCTGCAACCTTTGCATTGCGCGAGGCAGATGATTTTCCACCAAAGACGGTTGCGATAATGCGTTTGTTGCCACGTTCAGCTGATGCGACCAGATTTGAACCTGCTGCGTGGGTGTAGCCCGTCTTGATGCCATCAGCCCCTTTATAAGATGCCAGAAGGCGACGATTGGTGTTTGCAACTTTGCGGATGCCTGCGTCCGTGGTGCGGCGTGAGAATAAGTTATAATACTGCGGGTAGTCGTACAAAACATGGCGACCCAATATCGTCATGTCATGTGCTGTTGACATATGGCCTTTTTCTGTAAGGCCGTGTGCGTTCTTAAATGTGGTACGTGACATACCTAAAGCTTTGGCCGTGCGGGTCATGCGACGGGCAAACCGTGCTTCAGATCCAGACAGCGCCTCACCAATAGCGGTAGCCGCGTCGTTTGCAGACTTCACAGCAGCGGCGCGAACCAAATAACGCATCGCAATCTGCTGACCGCTTTTGAGGCCCAGCTTTGAAGGTGGCTCTGAAGCAGCATATTTGGAAATTGTAACCATTGTGTCGAGTGAAATTTCACCCTTCTCGATGGCTTCAAAAGCAATGTAGAGGGTCATCATTTTTGTGAGCGATGCTGGATGCAGACGAGTGTCGGCATTGCGTGCATGCAAAACTTCACCTGAACGTGCATCGACAACATACGCCGCATACGGAGCTGCTGCGACACTCAGTGGTAAAAACACAAGCATCCACAACGCCGCGATGATCAACAGCCCACAACGGGCTGGCTGAATACGCCAAAACTTCACAATAATATGCCTTTTTTCTGCCTCGATAGCCGCCAATTTTTTGGCTGACCGTTTTTTATTACATTTAAGTAACATAAATTGCGGTTTCGTTAAACCCATAGAATCAACGATCTAGGGAAGAATGCCGCTTTTTGAAATCGCATATGTAGTGGTTTATGGTCAGCAAGGCACTAGCAGTGCCAATGTGTCAACAATGCGGCCAAAATTGCGGCAAAAGTTATCTAGGGTTCGAACCAGTTGGTTACGTAATTTTCAGAAGAGAATGAAATCATCAATGAAAAGAAACAAGGGTGGGACAATTCCGCTTTGATTGCCTCCTCTAGGTCCGCCGAAAGGGCTGCCATGAATGCTTTGTCACGGTGCGCTTTTGGCAGCATAGATATTTTAACAATCACGTGTGTACGGTGAAATTCGGAAGCCGGATATGCACGGCCTTTGCAATCCCCAGATCCGGAATCGTGATTTTGAATGACCGTCTCGATGCTTGCAAGAATTGCGGGGGCATCTAAAGTTAGGTTGTTTGAGTATTTTAATTCGGCGTGTGGCATCGGTTATTCCTTCAGTATGTTATTTAATAGGTCAGGGAGTGCTGCGAGGGTTTCTATCTCACGGTAACGTGGATGGACAAAAAACGGGTCGGCGTGTTCGATTTCCTAGTGAAGCCCGTGGGGAACATAAATACCCCAGACAACTGCTTCAATCATTGGGTTGACGTCTGATTTCATTGAATTACCGATCATCATGCCTGTCGCGGGACCCGTGCCATGTCGCTCAAAGATCTGGGCGTAGACATTTGGTACTTTGCTTGAGGCTATTTCAACACTATCAAACAAATGCCCCAAACCTAATTGGGCCAGTTTGCGTTCTTGGTCGATTAGATCGCCTTTGATGATCAGTATAACTTTGCATTTTGCCTTAGCTGCCTCAACGGCTTTGCCGCGTGCGGCAGCAACTCAATGGGATGCGCCAGCATGTCTTTTTACCTGCCTCAATCAATTCTGCGATCACGTCCCTTGAAACTTGATTGTGTGTGACTTCTAATGCGTTCTCTATCATCGACAGCACAAAGCCTTTGATGCCAAAGCCGTATTTTATGATATTCCACTTTTCCGCCTGTAGTAGTTTTTCCATCAAGTCAGTTGCTTCGCAGAATTCAGAAAGCAAACCAGCAAAACGCGCCTGTGTTAGCTGAAAGAACCGTTCGTTGTGCCAAAGAGTATCGTCGGCATCAAAACTGATAGTTGTGACGTTTAGTGACATCTTGTCCGCTGCCTCTTTTCTCAAACCGCACTCACGTTATATAGAGCAGTTGAATACCTACCATTGGATTCTATAGCTGGAGTGGCAATGAACAAAGATCTACACATGATGTCGGACAAATTCGACGATGATGGTGACACCGCTGTCATCACGGACGTTAAGCCCAAGACCAAGCGCCCGCCGCTTTATAAGGTTATGTTGTTGA
>Ga0307997_10001440_pt1 | contig 11175 bp, 11 predicted proteins | sample Davwhametageno36_FD_203165 | JGI IMG/M metagenome (GOLD analysis project Ga0307997, IMG submission 203165) | Marine microbial communities from Davis Island wharf, Antarctic Ocean - #36 | ecosystem: Environmental > Aquatic > Marine > Unclassified | place: Antarctic Ocean: Davis Island wharf...
GAGGTCATCTCGAGAAGAAGGCCATAACTTTTGAATAGAAAAGATTCGCCACGACATGTTGGTTATAATGAATAAGTAGTGGTTGAAAAAAAATCACATATGATTTAAATTATTTTTTACGTTTTTTTAGAGGTGGTTTTGATGTAGAAATAGAGGACTTTCCAGATTCAAGACGACGATTGTCGGTCTCAATTGCTGCTTTTATCTCGGCTTTTTCAATGAATGCTTTGATAGCATGACCCTGCTTGTCGGTAGGTTGCCAGTTGGCAAATCCATGGACAGCTTCATGAGTTTCTCTGACGAATTTGGCTCCTTCCTCGTCCAATTCATCAGGGTCGGCAAATTCAAACTCAGAACCCTCATCATCAGGGACAATAAAACCATCGTCACTAGCATAGCCATGCATTCCCTCTTTGGTAGAGGGAAGGTCCTCGTCCGAGTCGTTGTCTGATTCGTCGCCACCGTACAAAGGGAGAGTTACTGACTCTTCGTCACTAAGACGACAAAAGGTAATGCCATCGCCACCAGGAACAAACCCCAATTGTTTCCAAGCAGCGACTATTTGCGACCGAGTTGCCTCATTAGTCACCGCATAGTGCTGTGTAATGTAACTGGCATCGATAGCTGACCAACTATCATCGGCTACATATTCCCATATACGACTTTCCTGTTTAGCCGTCTTTCTTAATCTAGAAACTTCGACTTTGTTTTGGTCATCAATACCTAAGACCTCCCCATAAAAAGTTTCTTTGTTAATTTCAAACGCAATAAGGTCACCTGCAGAATACATTTTTTGTTCTTCTAAATACTCTTGAAAAAGAAAATCACTTATGTGGAACATTTATTTATAAAGACGTTTTTAGTATTCGTCATCGACAAAATCATCGTTGTTGTATTCGTCGTCGTCTGAAGAGTGAGATGAGAGACAGACAGAGGAGACAGAGGAGACAGAGGAGACAGAGGAGACAGAGGAGACAGAGGAACCAGAGGAGACAGAGGAACCAGAGGAGATGTCCTTCTCGTACTGCTTGTTTTTTTTGGCGACTAAGTTAGATAAGTCCATCTTTTCCATTTCTTTATCTAACTTTTCCAATTCTTTGTTTAATCTCGTATAAGCTCTTTTCAGAGCTGAATTGACCCTATCAGCTATTATTTTCCACTGGAGTCTTGGTATTTTGGGAGCATATGTGGTATGAAACACATGGAAATTGTAAAGGTTTTGTTTAAGTTTTTTTCGTTCTTTATTGAACTCACTCACATCGAAAATCCCATTGATAGTGAATCTTCTTTGTAGTACCATCCATGGGTGTTTTGGACCGTGTCGATGCGTCAGTATTGACTTTTCTTTAATCTTTTCTTTGTAGTTCACTACTATCTTTCCCCACCACCGCAAAATATCTTGACTACCATACATGGTACTGTCTTTGTCTTTTACACGATATTTGGCATCATCTTTGCCTGCTCTATGACACCCGCGGCACGAAGGAACTAAGTTGATATCGGTTTCTAAAAAGCGCCCAATTAAGGCCCTTCCAATCAGGGCATCTTTCTTTTTTTTACGTGAACCTTTTTGTACAGCGGAAACATAGTGGTCGAGGTCAACAGCAGCTGCCCCACAATATAAACATTTAATGTTATGATATTTCCATGCTTCCGCTCTGGAGTTAAACCCAGTTGTTGATAGATTTCCACGCAACTCGTGCAATTCTTCAATAATTTCTTTCGAAAGTTTAGCACCAAAAGTCAATTTGGCAGCTATCGATTTAGAAATCACAGCCCGTGTATCTCCTGACCGTCCTAAAACCTTGCCCCATCTCGATTTGGAATTCTTACCAAATTCGAAGTCCTGGTTTTCTGCTGCTTCACTAAACCTTTTAAGCAAAGCTTGGTCGTCTTGATTCATTTGGTCCAAAGTCTTCGCCGACTGTCCATCCGGGACTACAACTAACCGTATACCGTCCACTTTTTTAATTGGTGCGTTGTCATCAAAGTATATCAGTTGTATACTTACAGCATATTCACCTTCCTTTGGTTGCACCTTCCTCCACGATTTATAAATTTGACCAAATTGATAAGGACAATACTGAGGACAATACTGAATCAAACCAGTCAGTCGTTTCTTAATCTCTGGATATTTATCAACTTTGAACATGACGATATCTCCAATACCGTTCATTTTTTTAACTTGTCCACACTTAAATATGTCGAAAATGCTTAGCTGATTTGGCAACATTTCGTTGCACTGCTGTAAAATGCTTTGGTGCCTTGTGTCATGTGCGATTGTCGAACAATATCATCGACATCTGAACATCTCTGGACGTTTTCGTGAATAATCACCATTGTTTCATTCATTACACTGTTCATTCTCGAGGTAGCGTCGCAGCCGTCTTGTCTGTGTTCTAACAGATGTTCTAAAGTTTTGAGCGATGGAACATCCAATATTGTCTGAGTTAATTTAAATGCGACTGTGGGTGGATACTCAGTATCGGTGACCACTGCCACTACTGTATTATGCCATCGTTGACAAATAAAGTAGAAATCGTCATGTTCAAAGATTTTTCTTTCAGGATGGTTCATAGTTTTCATCGCCACTCCGGATAAGTTGTGCATCAGTTCGGTTATAGAAGACCGATTGAGCCATGGTATAAAATCTAGATTGGCTTTACACAGAGGTGCACTTCCCAAAACATGGACGTACGTCGCGATTAAACGCATTTTATTTATATCTTATCCTATATATAAATGTTTTTTTCGTGCTGGTCCGGATTTTAAATACCATCTGAATAACGAACTTTGGAGGCTGGACGTTCCGTCTCAAGAAACGTAAATTTCCTCTCAAATAATTTTTTAAAAAAATTACGAATTGGATTCGTAGTGGGTATAGCTACTGAAGTTTGTATTTTCATTTTTCTGGTCACATTCACCTTTTCTGTGCAGAACATTGTTTGGTAGAACATTGTACACCTTTATAGTATAAACATTCACTTTTTGTATGTAAAAAATATGGGATGCGTCCATTCGCACCCAGGGACAGGACTCGCAAAAAAAGCGGAGAATGACCTCCAACGTATTGATGAAATGTCGAATGGAAAATCAATCTTTTACACTGACAAAGATAATTTTCTCTGGAAATTTCAGACTGAAGCGGTGCAAAAAGATACTTTGTATAGCTACCGTAACAATAAACGCGTCTCACTCCTGCCTGATATGGACCACTTACTGGCTCCTAAACAAGTGTTGCTCTCCCCTGACCATCAAACGGTCCTGATTCAAATGCCTTTTGGTGAGGACGATTTATTTACTATTATTTCTAAACCATTTTCCTGGGATTTCGTCCGAACGTCTTTGTTTTCCTTGGCGGAGGTGGTTGTTTTTTTACACCAGCATGATATGGCACATCGAGACATCAAACCTGAAAATATTGTTTTGTATAACAACAAACTGTGTTTGGTGGATTTCGACTTCTGTTTTCCTTTGAGAGCACGTGCATATTGCGGTACTCTTTATTTTAGATGTCCCAAAAAAATAACGCTGCAATGGTCCTGTTCATCAGAAGAGTCTTCTAAAAAAATGGACGTCTACTCGTTTGGGAAATTAATTATGGCCATCTTTTGGCAAGCCTCTTCTCATGAGATGGTTGGCCATAAATATTTTATTTTTGAAGCGTTCCATGCGGACTTCACAGAGTCTCTTAACCATCCTTTTACAGGAGAATGGGCTGGTTGGGCGACAGTAGCGTTGCATTGTTTGGCTAAAGTACCACCTTCACAGATTCCCGTGTATTTGGCAATCGATAAGACTACATGGTCCACAGAAAATACGAGAACAGTCGTCGCAGATTTCTAAATGTGTTGTACAGACATAGGAACAACACAAAGGACAAAATGTCAATTGTCTCATCGAGCAGAGTGCCTGGCACTGTCCACAGTTTTGTACTTGGTACTGTGTTCGCACCATTTTCACCCAGTTGCTCGTAAATAGTTTCAAATCGTTTTTAGACTGACTATTCATTTGTTGGAAGCGTGCAATGTCTTTAATAGAGAGATAGGTCATCAGACCGGAGATAATAGTGGCATCGGCCGAAAATGCGAAATTCATTTGACAATTATTTGTGAGTGGATAATCCAAAAATCACATATGTATTGAACATGACATCCAGTGTCTATAATCTATTTTTTATTATAAAAGTCAACACTTCTCTTTAAATGATGGACAGTCAAACACTTGCGGCGACTTTTACAAAACAGTGGGAAGACTCTAATTCGTTCACCTTTCAAAAAAATCATGAATGTTCGATGGACCGTTGTACTATACAACATATTATTGGTGGTCTTTGGCATCGAAAAGGGGAGTCACATGCGTGTATCCGCACACTGTGTCAAAACCATCCAACTTGGGCCAATAGAGGAACCTTAAAAAAACAAATTCGAAACATGTACATCTGTTGTTCAAGTGGAACTCCACATTGGTGCGATGAACAGTGCCAATGCACCAACATTGACCATACTGACGGTGGTTACGTGTGTCGGGTGTCGGGGATTCGGTATGAATCGATTAAATCAGATACTTGGTTTATGGACCATCGGGTTACAGCGACCCATCAGGAAAACAAAGACCCATTAAAATTGGTACGAAATACTAATTTTAAAGTCAATGTCACGTCATCGGAGACTATACGGCAGCAGCAGCACATTTATTTGAGCAAGGCTCAAGTCTCTGCTATCATGTTCTCGAATGAAAGGCTCTTTATGGAGCAGCGGAAATACGTTGAAATGAAGAACGAAGCGGAAAAGGTGGTACATAAATATATAAAATCTTGTGAAAAAATTGGAAAGACAGTGGTTTTCACCAATGTTATTCAGTTATATATCAATCAAATGAATCGGAGGCATATTTTTCGAAATCTGATTCCGAAAAATAGGACGGTAGATGATGTTGTCAACAAATATGCCAAAGAAACATGTGCCTATTGGTCTTTAATGACGCGGAAATTTCCACTTGGGATTCAAACCCCGGCACTCTTTCCTATTAAAATTTTTATTGTCTCCATCATGTATATCATGAAAGGAGGCCTCTGCTTAAGAGGAGTGCAAGTTATTCCCAAAGACATGTATTTGGCTTCTATATTACCAGAAGCTAATACATTAGACTCCTATTCTATTAATAAGCCGGCCTTTACCGCCTGTAAAAACAATATCTTAAAAGCTTATAGGGAAGCCGCAGAAATATACAATATAGCACCACAAACACTCTGTTTATAAAAAAAATCTTAATTACATAATTTAAATATTTTCATTGCATCTATAAATGATTTGGATGCCTGGTCGTCTTTGGGTCGCTGGTGGATATTCACTAGTTTTTGACGCAACAAAATAATAAACCATTTTTGCAAACTGAAACTGGTTTTTTCAGAAACGTTTTTGTACAACTCACTTTTGTGGATGACCTTTAACAGCTCGCTCGCTGATTTGGTGGTGGCGACTTCTTCATGGGCAACACGCTTTCTTTTCCCAGTGTTTCGAACACATGGGGCGCAATTAGCGGTTTTAAGCATGTCAGTACCCACCCCTCCTCGACAAAACGGACAGGTGAAACAAGTTTTAACTAATGTAGAGGACCAACACCGGAGACAAGCGCGGTTATTGCCACAATGTGACAAACAAACCTTACGTTCACTACAGATATCACATATGCTTTGAGGTCCCTCACAGTTCCAAGAATGTTGCCTGACAATAAAATAAATCAGTTCTTTCCACGTAGCAGTCACCGAAGCAGGAACACACATCCCAGTCTTTAACGTCTTACATACACTCGCACATAGTTTTTTGACCGGAGCATGTTCATGAACTGAAAGACGCATCTCACATTCCTGGAATTTCTGCAGCAATGTAGGCATGAATTGTTGGAGACGAGTAGACAAATTGTTAGACGGTCCATCTCCATGAAGATGTGCAGTCATTGTGATGATTTCAGTACGAACAGACTCTGGCACCATTTCCTGCCAAGTGCCCGGTTGAGAAATCGTCGCCGTTAAAAAAACGCGAGGATTGATATCATTCGCAATAAGTAAATCAAACAGATTGGACATAGTCTCTCGTCTATCATTCCCTTGATATTGCTCCTCAATCGATTCCAATATCTTCTGATAACGCATAGGTCGAACCACCGCAGGACCAGCACCAGATGCACCAGCACCAGAATCAAAGATTATCATATAGGTCTGACCATGGACACGGATTAACTCTGCTGAATTGTCTTCTGACCTGGACCGTTCAATACGGGCCGTCGTCGAGGCTGAACATGGTCGCCATCTCTCTAGCTCAATACTGTGATAATTCTCCATGAGTTTAATGGCTAGACCCACCTCTCCAATAGAGGTTAAATAATCATCGAATTGATAAGGTCCATATTCAGTCACATCGTCAGTCGGAGAAAAATCAGAAAATGTCTGAAGAAGAAAGTCCGCATGGTCCGACGATATTTCAGCACAGGTTTTCTTAACAGAAAGTTGCATCCTTTCCCATCGAAATGGACCCTTAAACTCCCACGAATATCGACTACGAGTCAAATCCTCAAACTGGTCATGAGACAAACCAGAATCGTCAAAACGACGCCTTACCCATTCACCATTCATTTTTTGGGACAAAATGCCATTTTCAGCCATAAAAATCTCAGTACCTACCATCACCTCTTGACGTGAAGACGATGCCTTACCATCAGTAAACAGCTGAGCACTGGCTAGCGGCGGGATAATACGTGTAATAGGACCGTCTTTAATTTGGAATAGAATACATTCACCAGGTTTGGGCCCACGCCTAATTTTTGTTTGTACTTCATCAATATCATCATGCATACGAAACAACATGTTGTGAGTCTCAGGCACTCCCCACAATACACCATAGTCATTAGTTAGAGTGATACACTCTAACGTAGGCATCAAATACCGTTCTCTTAGTGTTTTATTATTATCAGGACTACAATCAGACCACACTCCACCATAAAGCCATTGCCATTGTGACATGTTATGCTCAATAACCAATGAGTTATATACAGAATATTTCTAAAATAATAGGAAATTTCTAAAATAGGAAATTTCTAAAATAGGATATTTCTAAAATAGGATATTTCTAAAAGAAAATTATAAACCATGTCACTCCTCAACTTTTTTAACTGTGTTCTGAACAATGACATTGACGCAGTGAAGAGTTATTTAGAGTATGGTGGCAGGAAACGCGTTAAAAACCTTGCAATTATCTATGCCGCTGCCTTTGGCAACGCTGAGATGGTAGCGGTGTTGTTGCAAGCTGGAGTACCTGTTAATACTTTTGATGTTTTAACAATTTTTCAACGTAAGTGGGAATCATCTAAGTTGAAGAAGTTGCAAGCAAGTATGGAGAGTGATATGAAGGAATATACACGGGGCTGGGCGCCTATATTAACTGCAGCCTGCGTGGCTGCCTTTTACGGTCATGAAAACGTATTGGATGTTATTAGTGCCCATGACATTTCAGCTATATCGTTTAATCCGTACCTGCAACCAACTACTCTTTTTTTGGGAGATAGTGAACCACCTTCCTGGAATGCCGTAACCTGTGCCCTCATGGGTAATCAGTGGTCAATTGCGTCTAAATTTGTAGATATGGGTTTTGTGACAACAGATATGGAGGAGCAGTACCCGTTATTCTTGGAATTTCGTACAAAGGTTAAAATTCCAACAGATGTAATAAATGTAGTTTTCTCGTATTTATAAATTATAAAAATCTAGTGCCTTTTTTTCAAACAACGTCTCACAACATACCCTAGTTGTTTTACTTTGTTTTGATTTAGCCATTTTAAGACAATATGGACGTACTTTACATGTTTTTTTTCTTCGATTTTCTCTCAATTTTCTCAGAGCTGTGCCAGACTTTGCCAATAGAGTCAGCATTCGTCTTTTTGATGTATTTTTGCTGTGACTTATACTGTTTTTTCTAGTCAGTGTTTAAAATTGTTTCAAATAGTATTTCATCTTGGTCCGCCTCAAAATATCGGAAATGGACACTATTGGCCATAATCACCATATTGACAAATCCTGGTGTTGCTTTGAAGAATTTGAGACCGTTTTGCGGCGATTGTGTGTAGTATGTTGAAGAGCCAGCTCCGGAAATGATTTGACGAATGCCATCAACTTCAATATACTGTAAGTCGTGGTCGTGTCCCGATATAATTCCATTTACATTATGTTTTTTGTATATATCAGTCATATTGTCTCTATACTGTTGAGGAACATCGTGGTGCCACCCTGCTGAGAAAATGGGATGATGAGCCACTATCCATTTATTGGAGAATTCCGTCTCAGTCAACAACTTATCGACTACTTCCCACTGTTCTTGATTTACAACTGTACTGTCCATCACAATAAAAACATGGCCACACAACTCGAATTTGTATACAGACGACGGCATATTCCAGTGAAGAACATCAATTTCGGTTTGTGCTTGGACATTGCCACGATGGTCATGGTTTCCCAATGCCACATACCACGGAACAGACGGCTCATAAATATCATACCACGACTCATACACTTGCCAATCAGAAGCGTGTGATATACCATCAGGGTAAAAATTGTCACCTGTTGAAATAACCGCGTCATAATGCATCGTCTCCATGCGCTCAGCGACTTCTATTTGAGAAAACTGACCACGACGACCCCAATCCCCAATTATATGGATAGAACAAGCCAGAAAAGGTAACATCGAGATTCATGTCAACGTTTAAATACTGTTTAAAAAACTTAATCTAATTAACAGAATTAGGACGGATTTAATCAACTTTAAAAAAAAATACTATTTAAGTTTGGCCGAAATACACAGGTACAGTCCTAAATAACAACAATTAAAACATATGCCAAGCTCATGAGTGTGAAAGCAGCACGTCGGTACTTATTAACCGAAAGAACGGGAGCGTTACCCGTATGAACTTTTGGTCCAACATGACCTTAAACTGTTTTCGCGCTGTGGCGCAGTAGTAGCGTGTCAGGCTCATAACCTGAAGGTCCGGGGTTCGATTCCCTGCGGCGCGATTTATTTTAGCTCATGAGTGTGAAAGCAGCACGTCGGTACTTATTAACCGAAAGAACGGGAGCGTTACCCGTATGAACTTTTGGTCCAACATGACCTTAAATTGTTCGCACCGTGGCGCAGTAGTAGCGTGTCAGGCTCATAACCTGAAGGTCCAGGGTTCGATTCCCTGCGGCGCGTTTTTTTAGCTCATGAGTGTGAAAGCAGCACGTCGGTACTTATTAACCGAAAGAACGGGAGCGTTACCCGTATGAACTTGCTGGGTATATTGCCAAGTCCCTTTTGGGTATATTGCCAAGTCCCTTTTGGGTATATTGCCAAGTCCCTTTTGGGTATATTGCCAAGTCCCTTTTGGGTATATTGATGGGATTCCTCTTTTTTTAAGGTACGTTTGCCCTGCACGGCGTTAAAAGGCTTTTTTTACAGGTTTTTTTCTCATATATTACTAACACACAGTGCTGAACAACCACTATAAAAGGTTCACTATCTAGTTAGCTCAGTTGGTTGGAGCGCCCGACTTCGGGAGGTCACTGGTTCGATTCCAGTACTATATTGTTCGGAATTGTCGAAGGTTGAGCGTTTTGCACTGGTTCGATTCCAGTTAATTCCTTGGTGGTTGGTGTAATAAACACACTGCGAGATAAAAGGTCATGGGTTCGATTCCCTTATTAGCTGCGCTAATTGGCACAATGGTAGCGCGTTTATCCACTATGCAGAGTTGTTGGTATCCACTCCAACATCACCTTTGCTCCGCAAAGAGCTAAAACTACCGCTCCCTTAGCTCAGTTGGCAGAGCATCGGTCTTATGAGCCGAAGGTCATGGGTTCAACTCCCATATGGAGCACTTAGTCAGCTTGCCCGAGTGGTCTAAGGGGAACGGTTTAGGTCCGTTTATATTCGTATGCAAGGGTTCAAATCCCTTAGCTGACATTTTTTCCTCCTACTGTAAGGCAGACGGTATAGGTTCGATTCCTATTAGGAGTGGCCACTTGGTCTAGAGGTTATGATACCTCCTTTTTGGCGAGTTTAAATGTTAAGAACATCTAAAACGAATCAGCATTGCTGACATACTCAACAACAAATATTTCCACAGGAGGTGGTCACGGGTTCGATTCCCGTAGTGGTTTTTTTTTGGGAAATTAGCTCAAATGGTAGAGCGCTCGATATGCGAGAGGCAGGGGGTTCAATACCTCCATTTCCCACGGTGAATCGTTCAACCCCATTCTTCCAACATTTCTGACTAAGAAATGGCTAGAACGGCTCACCTGTTGTTTTCAAAACCAAAACGAGTAGGCGTTTTTATTCAGTTCGACCCTGGATTGGTTTTTCTATTTAGACATCTCTAAATTCTTCAAACATCATGGATTTAACTAATGCTGCTTCAATCCTTGTCTGGATGAAAAACGTAGTTGTAGCTATTGACCCACCACGCGCACGTCTCAGAAGACCCACACCACATGAGTGTGCACGCGGCTTACCTAACTGTTTTTGGGTTCGTGACATAGTACGGTCAAATGGCCGTCGAGATAAAGAATTCTTTTCACAACATGGGGTTAAGTTCCGGTCTCTTAAAAAGGCGGCACAGTCGTTCTCTACACTGTTTGACTTTACTACGGACCTATAAGATGTCATTGCACAAAAAAAACAGTTAAATATTGTAACTATCATATATAAAACGTATTATTTTATTATTTTGTACTAAATGTTCAATTCATTGAAAGTCCAAATGTTTGAAGAATAGAAGATATTTTTTATATTATTTTGTCTTAAATGTTCAATTCATTGAAAGTCCAAATGTTTGAAGAACAGAAGATATTTTTTATATTATTTTGTCTTAAATGTTCAATGAATTGAAAGTCCAAATGTTTGAAGAACAGAAGATATTTTTTATATTATTTTGTCTTAAATGTTCAATTCATTGAAAGTCCAAATGTTTGAAGAATAGAAGATATTTTTTATATTATTTTGTCTTAAATGTTCAATGAATTGAAGTTTCAAATGTTTGAAGAATAGAAGATATTTTTTTTGTCTTAATGTTCAATGAATTGAAAGTTCAAATGTTTGAAGAATTAGAGATATTTTTTATTATTTTTTTTGTCTTAATGTTCAATGAATT
>Ga0307997_10001444_pt1 | contig 11161 bp, 11 predicted proteins | sample Davwhametageno36_FD_203165 | JGI IMG/M metagenome (GOLD analysis project Ga0307997, IMG submission 203165) | Marine microbial communities from Davis Island wharf, Antarctic Ocean - #36 | ecosystem: Environmental > Aquatic > Marine > Unclassified | place: Antarctic Ocean: Davis Island wharf...
GATGTAAAAAAGGCACTGGCTTTTAGAACCTTTTGGATAGCGTTACATGTTGTGACCTGTGTGCTAATTATTGCAGGCAATGGCAGAACATTAGGGTGGTGGTAAAACCAGATAGATGGATAGATGGTCATACTGATTAGGGCAAGGTTTAAAAAACTTGCATGAGTATTTTTAACAAGTAAATCATATCTATAAGCTTGGGTCTTTTTGGAACGCCAACATAGAGCATACATTTATTAATTAGTTAATTAATAAAACCCAGAGAAGCGGTTGAAGGGTTGCTTAGATTTTCTTTAAGTTTTTGATTTATAGAAAGAAAAGATGGTGCCGGAGCCGCTCTCACATATTAACCTAAAAGCCACTATTAATGGGGATATTGATAACTAATAATTATTTTACACCCCCTTTTATACCCCCAATGTATAATAATAACAGGTTGCACTGAATACCTAACGCTCGAGATAAGACCCAATAAAGCCCCCTTCGGTCGTATAGAGCTTTGTATAAAACACCATGCTAAAACGCATCTTGTGAGCTTTTTCGTAAAACATACCGCCACAACCTGGATGCTCAAAGTCAGTCTTGTGTTCCCCGTGATACATAAAGCCATGAACATCTAGATCTCCCCCTTCCTTGGCAGGCTTGTAAGGAACAACAACATAACTACTGCACTTCAAACATCGCTCTTGGCCAGCCCTCTCTTCAGTTAACTCAGTGTATTTAGCGTAGATCCTCAACAGCCCTAGGATTAAAAAAGCCCGATGATAGCGATATAAGTACGTTTTAGCGCGAGATGTCTCTACCTATCCATCCTTTACAGCCAATAGGCATCCTCTTGGCCTTCATCAAGGGCAGTAATTCGTAACTGGCCTTGCTCAATAGCGTCAGCAGCATTGGGGGATCCTTTTATTTGCCCTCCGATGTAAATCATACACTTTCCACATAGATGCAAGTCCTTGCCTACACACTGATCACAATTAGTAAGAGTTGCATCTGCATACTTAGTCTTTTTGACTTGTATTTCGAGGCGAGCCAATTCAGTAGCAGTTGCTTCTAGAGATTGCCATTGCCTACTATACTTCCGTTGTAACCGGATCAATTGATCCATTTTGTATTCTGAGTAGCTATTGACCTTAGTAGTGTTTTTAGTTTGTGTTATCAGTAATGGTTCACAGACCTGCCGCTTTATACTTACTTGCTTATTCACTTTATGCCTCCAATATTCTTTTCATTAATAATTATGCAGCTAAACTGGTGTCAATGTATCAGGCTAGTTGAGGCCGGCGTATTAACCTCTGCGCGATAACCTGTCGCTGGTTTAGCAAGATAGACTTTTAACTTAGAGTATAGCGGCACTAGATATTGGTCCATCCATAGCGCATGACTTGGGTGTTGGGCAAGCTGAGCTTCTAACCGGTTGATAGCCATCCAGATAATATCTTCGGCTTGGCTCACATATTGTAGATTGTTCAAATTAAGTGCCAGAAGCTGCGCTGATGTTGCCAACCAATCACAGCAGACCTCTTTGTCTATAGTGCTATGAGAGAGCAATATGTCAGCCGTTTCAAAGGCGCAACCTAAATGTGGAATGGCTTCTTTCCACTGTAAATGGTTATTATAATACTGTCCTGTGTCAAAGCCGTCCTGGCAAAACCTAAGGGCTTTGTCAGTATTGATTCTCAATTCCTGTTTATGGGTTGCACATATAAAGCGTAATTTCATCAGTAGTTCATCCTTAACAATACCTCAATATCAGAAAGCTATTGACACTTTATGAAGTGTCTACAGCGCCGTAAAGGTAACATCAAACGATATTATATTCAATGCTATTGATAATCGTTATCATTTGCATTACCATTACCATTACCGTTCTCTATAAATATTATCAAGGAAATGATTCTAATGTCTTACACTTTATTCGCCACGGTTGGCACTGTACTTTTAGCTGTAACTCTTGCAGGTTGTAATAATGCCAGCGTTAACGATAGCGAAATGAATGTCAGCAAAGCTGATGTAATAGATACCTATGCTGACATCGCTCTAGCGACCTATGAGGATTCATTAACCCAAGCTGAAGCCTTGCATGAGTCTATCAAAAGTCTAATAGCAACACCCACGGAAGCCAACCTTAACACTGCAAAAATGGCTTGGCTGGCAGCCCGTGTCCCCTATCAACAATCTGAAGCCTATCGCTTTGGTAACCCAGTGGTGGATGCATGGGAAGGTAAAGTAAACGCTTGGCCATTAGATGAAGGTTTGATTGATTATGTAGATGCAAGCTACGGTACAGCTTCTGATGAAAACGACCTTTACCTTGCGAATGTTATCAACAGCCAACAGATCAATATTAATGGCAGTATGGTAAATGTAACAAAAATCACACCAGACCTCATCGCCAACACCTTGCACGAAGCTGATGAGGTAGAGTCAAACGTGGCAAGTGGTTACCATGCCATTGAGTTTTTGTTGTGGGGCCAAGATCTTAACGGCACTAACCCTGGAGCAGGCACTCGTCCCGCGTCTGACTATGACGTCAAGAACTGTACAAATGCAAATTGTGACCGCCGGGGTGACTACCTATTGGCAGCTAGTACACTGTTGCAATCAGACCTAGAAGACATTGTTTCAGCTTGGCAAGTAGACGGTGAAGCCCGGACGGACTTGACCAGTGCAACCGCCACTCAAGGCATTAGTGCCATGATTATTGGCATGGGTAGCTTGTCTTATGGTGAACTTGCTGGGGAGCGCATTAAACTGGGACTCATGCTACACGACCCAGAAGAAGAGCACGATTGCTTCTCAGATAACACACATAACTCACATTACTATGATGCAAAGTCTATTCAAAACGTTTACCTAGGGGAATATACGCGTGTTGACGGCAGTCTCGTTTCTGGAACAAGCCTGTCTAGCTTAGTGGCTATTACATCACCCCAGCTAGATGCGCGTATGAAAAGTGCTTTGACCCATACCATGGGGCAAATGCAAGCGATGGTAGATCGTGCTCAAAATACAGAAAGTTATGATCAAATGATTGGTAGTGGTAATCAGGTTGGTAATCAGGTGGTGCAAGACGTAGTCGATGCATTGGCGGCACAAACCTTAGTCATTGAAGAATTACTTCCCGTTTTAGCCCTGGAGCAATTGGCTTTTGAAGGTTCTGACAGCTTAGACAATCCAAGCGCAGTGCAATAACCTTTAGCCACGAAATAAAGGAGCAACCGAACAGCTGTTAGGCAGTTGTTCGGGTTTAAAGATGAAAATATCAGCCTTTCTAGCAACCCTTGTAGGCATTATCTGCAACTCGGGCATTTATTTTAGTGCATCCAATAACACAGAGCTGTTGCGGTATTTTCAGAATAGGTGCCTGCTTATTGATAATAAAATCAAGGTTATCGGTAAAACATGGAATAAACTTTAAGGGCTAACTGAATGCAGCACAAGAAACCAATATCTACTGAAGCAAGTTATCTATATATTTTAAAAACAGGGGGTCAAAGTGAATAAAAGTGAATTGATTGAAACTATTGCAGTGGAGACTGACGTTCCAAAGGCTGCTGCAAAGCGGATACTAGATGCATTTACAAGGGCTATTAATACCACCCTTACCAATGGCGAATGTGTCTCTGTGCAAGGCTTTGGCAGCTTCTCAGTAAAGTCGCGTTCAGGTCGCGCAGGCCGCAACCCACAAACTGGCGCTACCATTCAGATTCCTGCGGCTAACACTGTTCACTTTAAACCTGGAAAAACGTTAAAAACCGTAATCAATTCTCACTAAAGCTAGTAAAAGATCTAAGGTTAGAATGCCTTACTTCAGGTGTCAATTAGGTAAAAAGCCTCTGATTGGTAGTGGTAATCAGGTGGTGAAAGACGTAGTCGATGTATTGGCGGCACAAACCTTAGTCATTGAAGAATTACTTCTCGCTTTAGCCCTGGAACACTTGGCTTTTGAAGGTTCTGACAGCTTAGACAATCAAAGCGCAGTGCAATAACCTTTAGCCACAAAACAAAGGAGCAACCGAACAGCTGTTAGGCAGTTGTTCGGTTTTTTAAAGATGAAAATATCAGCCTTTCTAGCAATCCTTGTGGGTTTGATCTGGAGCTCGGTGTACCCCAAGGCATTTGCTTTAGTGCATCCAATAACACAGAGTTTTAGCCAAGCTGAGCCGGGAGAGTCTTTTCCTGGAGGCAGTGCTACTGTCAATAAGAAACGCAACTCCAATAGCTTTTCTCATAGTTCAGCCAATCTAGAGTTCTCACGTAAGATGAGCTTTAGTTTAGGTAATGCCTTATTTAAAAAGGTTTGGGTTGCATCACCATCGTCAACTTTGGCAAGTGATGGACTTGGACCTTTGTTTAATGCACCTTCTTGCCAGCGTTGCCACATAAAAGATGGTAGGGGCCACCCTCCCAAGGCCAATTTCCCCCAAGACAATGCTATCTCCATGCTTATGCGACTGAGCATACCTCCTCAAACCAAGCTCCAGCGCGATGCCCTTGCAAGTGGCCGTGTGGGCGCTATTAATGAACCAACCTATGGAAGTCAGTTGCAAGATTTATCGGTTACGGGAAATCTGAGTGAAGGTAAGATCAACATAACTTATGACGAACAAATTATTCACTTAAAAGGTGGTGAGCAGGTTAGTCTACGCCATCCTACTTACACCATAAGTAACCCAAATTATGGCCCACTTCACCCACAAATGATGATGTCAGTCAGAGTGGCTCCACCTATGATTGGATTAGGTCTGCTAGAAGCCATCTTGGCCAGTGACACCCTCAGCCTTGCCGACCCTGAAGACACGAATAATGATGGTATTTCAGGCAAAGCAAATGAAGTTTGGGACTTTATAAAGCAAGAAAGTAGCCTTGGCCGTTTTGGATGGAAAGCAGGACAACCTAACCTGCCTCAACAAAACGCTGCCGCATTCAGTGGCGACTTGGGGATCGCTAGCCCACTATTTAAAAGCCTATCAGGAGACTGCAGCCCAGCCCAAGTCACTTGTATTAAAGCGCCTCACGGAGGCGCCCTACAACATGACAATGTGGAAATCTCTAGTGAAAGTATGAAGCTAGTCAATTTTTACAGCCGTAATTTGGCGTTACAAAAGCGCCAAAGAGTGAATAGCCCAAAAGTGCTGGCTGGTAAGGCATTATTTTATCAAAGCGGTTGCGTTGATTGTCATCAACCGAGCTATACCACTTCGGAAAAAGCTGGCATAGAGCAAGCTGAGCAACGAATCTGGCCTTACACAGACCTTTTACTACACAATATGGGTCGAGGCCTGGCAGACCATAGGCCAGAGTTCATGGCTACAGGACTTGAGTGGCGCACCCCGCCCCTGTGGGGTATTGGGTTGACTCAAAGTGTCAATAAGCACAGCTTTTTCCTACATGATGGCAGAGCTAGAAGCCTACTTGAAGCCGTCATTTGGCACGGAGGTGAAGCCCAGAAAGCACAACAAAAGGTGGTAAATATGACCCCCGAAGAACGCCGCTTATTGATTGGATTTTTGGAGTCTTTATAATGATTGAAATCCACCCTATCCCGATCCGAACTCGACTACTACAGACCCTCTTGGCTACTCTTCTATTTCTCATCACAACCTCAAGCTATGCTAATCCTGTGGTGACCGGCGAGTATGTGGAGGAATGGCTTGACCAGTATGTGACACCTAGCTATTTAGCGTTGCATCAAGCCAATCTAGCACTACAAGGGCAAGCTCATGAACTATGTGATCAGGTATCACTCCAAGCCTTGGATGAAATGCAGCCGTACTTAAACCAAGCACTGGAAGCATTAGCCTACAGTCAGGCTATCGACGGTGGACCTATGCAGAGCGAACTAAGAAACTTCCAACTGTATTATTGGCCTGATCGTACTAATTTAGTGACAAAACAACTGGGCCAACTACTGGATCAGCCTGATTTACTAGTGCTACAAGAAAACGGTTTAAGGCACTCCAGCGTAGCGTTAACGGGTTATCCTTCGCTTGAGCGGCTTTTGTATATGCCACACTATCGAGAGTTTGTAATTCGAGATCAGCAAGGCCCTGCCTGCCAATATATTGTCGCAGTGAGTGACAATTTGGTTAGGTTAACGGCTGAAATTACCGATGCCTGGGAGAACAGTTGGCGCCGACAACTTCTTGAACCAGGAAACAGCGGCAGCTTGTTCAAAGAACAAAACGATCAAGTCAGGTTTGTGTTTACCAATATTGATGTTTTATTAACCAAAATAATCAGTAAAAAGCTAGCCAAACCCCTTGCCAGCAGCGTTAGCAAGGCTAAACCAAAACGCTTAGAAAGCTGGCGCAGCGGCCATAGCTTAATTATGCTCAAAGCCAATGTAAGGGGGCTAACAGACAGTCTCAATCTAACCTTAAAGCCAGCACTCATCGAGTCCGGGGGAGCAGCTAAGTGGCAACAAATAAGGCATGAGATAAGTCTCATAGACCAACAACTTGATCAACTACCAACGCCTCTGGTCGCTCATCTTGATGAGCCTAAATATTGGCAAGCAACACAACAACTACAAGTTCAGTTCACACAGTTTCAAGCGCTGCTGCAGAGCATATACCCGAGTCTTAATGTACAGCTAGGCTTTAATGCCTATGACGGCGATTAATGGCAATGGAAGATTTAACTACACCTATGAGCCGTCGACACTTTATCCACAAAGGTGGCGCTTGCATGCTCTTCGCACTGAGTTCAACGAACATCTTAGGCAAAAACAATAATGGACCCTATTGGGCGGGAACAGCTAAACAAGGCAATGATTACTGGCTCATTATTGTCGATGATATAGGCCAGGTGTTTCGACAAATCAAGCTACCCAGCCGCGCCCATGGTTTGCAAAAAAGCTCTCAGGGCCATCTAATTGTCTGTGGTCGCCGGCCAGGCACTTGGATGTTATTACTGCAGCACCGACATGCTAAGCCTCATTGGTTAAATGCGGCCGCAAATCGACCGCTGTCCGGTCACTGTTGTTTTAGTGCCGATGGCAATCATTTCTATAGCGCCGAAAATGCTTTAGAAGCAAGTCAAGGCACTATTGGAGTATGGGATAGCCACAGCGGCGAGCGGCTATACGAATGGCCAAGTCAAGGCATTGGCCCCCATGAAATCCAACTCAGTAGTGATGGTATCCACCTCTGGGTTGCTAACGGCGGGATCTTAACCCACCCCCAAAGTGGGCGAGATAAGCTCAATTTAGACTCCATGGAATCTAACATTAGCTATTTGTGCCTTATCGACGGTGCGTTAATCAATCAATACACCATTGATGAGCCTCAACTCAGCCTGAGACATATCGCCGTTAACCAAAACAACCAGGTGGCCGTGGCCTGCCAATATCAAGGCCCAGAGTACGATCGCAAGAACTTACTTTTATTAATTAATGACGGTCAAATTGACTACCTGCCCTGCGATCCAAAAGTTACTGTAGAACTCAATAATTACCTAGGCAGCGTAACATTTGATGCGAGTGGCCAGTGGATTGCGGGAAGTTCCCCTAGAAGCAATCGAGTGGTTATTTGGCACTTAACCAAGGACATGGGCGCCATTCACTACTATACCCTAGCTATCGCCGATGCTTGCGGACTCAGTGCCAACAATGAGTTGGGTGGGTTTATTATCAGCACAGGTATGGGGCACCTCTACCAGTACGCAGCGACCACAAAAAACCTGTCTGCTATGGATTCTGACACCAGTTCCACAAAGCATTTTTCATGGGACAACCATCTTGCCAATAATATTATACCCCCGCTTACAGTATGAATTTGGCTTTGCTCAGTAGCACTAAAGATCTTGCCCGCGGCACTCGCTGCCTTAATGTGCCTTACCAAGCTAATGTTGTGTTCCCTGTGATACATAAAGCCGCCCTATACTTAACCTTTGGCAGGCTTTTACGGAACAACAAACACCCTTAAATGATAGAGAACACACTAGCAGTGTATGCTAGTGTGTTCTCTATCATTTAACCAAATAAAGGGTTGTGGCAAAACGATGAGTGATGAACAAACAGCGCTAGTCAGACTAAGTTCCATACTTGAAGATGTGTATAAACAGTATCGTGACAATGGCGAAATGCCTAATGATAGAAAACAGTATTTTAGTGGCTTTGCCGATGCTCTAATGACGTTAGGATTATTGAATCAGTCCCAGTTGGAAACGCTAGTTGAAGACACCAACGTTAAGGTGTTCAATATGAGCCTTAAGGAGCGCCGAGAGGTATTGGATATTAAGGCCGACCCTTCAATGTTTGATTCTCCAGCATGGGTTAGGCAAGGTAAAACCATTCGCTTTTGACTAATCAAAGAAGAGCCGAGTTGTCTTTAAATATTAGCTGTCATCGTTATTTACGCCACCAAACCATATTAATGTTATAATATAACATATTATTCATTTAGGCTGAATGGTTCATTTTATGGGTGGGATTGGTTCAGGGCGACGATTTCAGAACCGTCGAGGCCCTAACTTAGAGGAGGTACCGCAGCTCGATGTGCGGGCGCTAAAACGCAGCGGGTTATTCGATAAAAGCACTTCAAATGGCTCAATAAAATGGACAAATGCCGGGCTCACAGAATGCGCTCTAGAGTACACATATAAAGACTCTACATTGGGCATTTCCTATGCCGTAAAGACGCCCCAAACAGACTACACGACAGTCTCGGAGAGCATCTTTATAGACCACACTGTATGTAATTATGGCGGCACGAGAACTTGGTTTTCATGCCCAAATTGCAATGCCAGAAAAGCCATCCTGTACTGCGCATCAAAACGGTTTTTATGCCGGCAATGTTACAGGCTAAACTACAGTTGCCAGAATGAGGTGTATGCGGATCGAATGATCCGTAAAGCTCGAAAGCTGCGCTCAAAGCTTGGCGCATCCATGGATCTACAACTACCCATCTCTGAGCGTCCACACGGAATGTATAGGACGACGTTTGAACGCTTAATAAAGCAAGACCAAGATAATGTCAGACACGTCATAGGCGCATATTCTCAGCAATTCTCTCACTTTAGACCAGATCTAAAGTAGGGGCGCAAGTTACCCATTACCACCCTAATGACACATGTGACGCTTTTTCTGAACTATATACAGATATATTAATATTAATCTTAATATATTATTCTAACTATTCTATATGGGGTTGGAAAAAGCGTCACATGTGTCATGGATCAACGGTCATCATTCACGCTGTAACGCCTTATAAGAGCTAAAACCCCCTGAAGTCGGACCTTTCGATTCCAATCGCAGTCATAGCTCCATCTAGCATTTTGATTCCTTTAATTAACCGGTCTTGACTAGACCTAGGCATGCTATAACCCATCGTTGATAGCCGCTGTCTAAAGGACTTTTTAGTGACTCTCGACTTAACGCCCGCGACGTCTGCCCATCGGTTAAAGTCTCGATATAAGTCCCCGATTCTGATCTCATTGTCTGCATCTTTCTCGCAGCAATCTTCCAAAAACTGGGCTACTTGATCTGCTTCTACTCTCCAATCTTTGGCAGCCTTAACGCTGCTGTTAGGTGTAGTGAAGCCGAAGGAAGCGGCCCACCCATAAGCCTCAATCACCATGTTCAATATTCCTGGCAACTCTCCAATGAGTTCATCTTTGAGGTTATGGTTACAGTTCCCCAGATCTTGGCTAAAACGATTATTGAACGTGAATATCAGGGCTCGACGGAACAACGCATCACTAAAGTCACGAGTGTGAGGCATGTGATTCGTACCGAACCAACAGGTCGCGAACGGACGCATTTCAAAAGGGTCTTTATTCTTATGCTCTACGGTACAGACCTCACCTGAAACAATGGCCTTTAAAGCAGCGTCATCAATTTGAGCTCCTTGTTTAATCTCTGTAACAATATTCACTAACTTTTGGTTTAAGCTCGCCCGCTGGAACTTGTTTCCTATTTCATTTGGCTGTACTGCTGCAGTGTTTTTAGCGCCACAAAGAGCTTCCAGCACGGCCAGAAAAACTGACTTCCCATTAGCTCCTGCACCCAGCAGCATGATGAACTTTTCATACTTACAATGAGCCATTAACGTGTAGCCCATCATCTCAAGCAAAGCATTCTTCTTTTGTTGGGCATCATCATCACCATCGAATATCTCACCAATAAATTGCTCGAAACGTGGTGCTTTAGCATCTGGCTCGTAGGCAATCTGGATCTGAGATGTTCTATAATGTTCACGAACATGCGGGCCAAATGACCAAGCTTCCTGTCCATTGATAAACTCAAGCTCACCGTTAATACAGTTCACCGCATCAGCTGGACCCACGTTAAATTGCTGATCTTCAACATACAACTCATTGCCGAAAACAGAAACAACACCGTTAATTAATGGGGCAGTAACAGTCTCACCGCACTCTTCAATCTTTGCCTGAGCATATTGCTTAATGCCCCTGTCTTCCCAAATCTCCCAAACTCCAGAAGTAGACCATTTGTATGTGAGTGCTTTAAGGCTTATTACATTATCTTGGCCCAAATCATCAACTAACCTTCTAGCTAACCGTAAGTGATCAATCGAACGATCTTCCTTGTCCTTTAACCGCTTATTAATAGAGGTTCGTTTAATATCAGTCTGTTGAGTAATATTCGAGATGATCACATCTTGCTCAAAGTCGTTCAACAGAGGGAAGCTGGCCATAGCCTCCTCAACTTGGGCTGGAGTCGTCGCTTTATCAAACGAAGACACGAGGGCTCTTAATTCGTCGAACGACTTCCGCCTTGTGCCGTCATCTGCAAACATCTTATTAGTTAACGAAAGGACTGCACCATTCTCTTTGGCCATATGACATAAAGTCCTGTAGGTCACGCCCCCATCTTGGGTAAATGATGACAGTTTGTATGCAATTTCATTGGAGCCCATGTAGTTGAAGCCATTACAGCTCCACTCATCGGCTAAATCCAAAGCGGCATCTGACGCAGCGAACTTTGAATGGATAGCCATAAGGACTTTAAGCCAGTCATCGTAACTACAATCAGCGCTTATAAATGTGAGCAATTCCCTAGCCTCCTCTACCTCTCCTTGGGTTCCGTTCCAAGTGGGAAGTGCAGCCTGGTCATTGCTGCGGTCCCGATATAAAGCATCGAGCAGCACTGTAGGCGCCTCATCAAAGCCATCATCTAATAATCCGTCATACAAGG
>Ga0307997_10001446_pt1 | contig 11148 bp, 9 predicted proteins | sample Davwhametageno36_FD_203165 | JGI IMG/M metagenome (GOLD analysis project Ga0307997, IMG submission 203165) | Marine microbial communities from Davis Island wharf, Antarctic Ocean - #36 | ecosystem: Environmental > Aquatic > Marine > Unclassified | place: Antarctic Ocean: Davis Island wharf...
AAAGTGGAATTGCAATTTCGGCCATTGATTTAGTAGTACATTATACTACTAAATTATTTGTACAGGTTTCGTGATATTCATATCTGGATCATTCAATGGATCATTCAATGGATCATTCAATGGATCATTCAATGGATCACTGTATTGGTCGTTTCGCCAAACTCATCCACATTATCTCCTCCGACAAACATGAAATCATCTCCTCCAAACATAGCGCGATTTTTTTCATGCCAGGCGAACATCGTGTTCTTGGAAATAGTCGGACGAATCCCGCGCATCTTTGCGAATTTCACGTACTCCTCGGGAGAGTCGTAATAAAACGTGTTTGAATCGCGGGAATTGTAGGAGTGGCGTACCCCATTCTCGTCCACCCTGGTTTGGATCGGGGCGGTCGCATCGACCACCCGAAAGAACCGTCTAGAATCGCGCGACATGGCGTACACTCCATCGTACTTGAAGCCCGTGACCGCATTCACAACGTGTCGTCTGGCGTTGTTGGACGGGAAAAGGGCAATGGTTCCGCCCTTGTTATTCTTACGGTACTGGACGTACTCGAGGTGTTTCTTCATATCGATATCCGATTCGTTTCCAATACTGTGGGAATCGTGGGTGTCATGGTGGTCGTTATGGTTCCTGGTGGATGGCATTGTATGGGAGGAGAGGCTGATTGATGCTGTATCCTATATACGGGGTGTATATCTAAACCCTTTATGGTGTGCATGGTGTGCACGGTGTATCCACTGGTGTATCCACTGGTGCCGCACACAACCTCTTCACCTCCGCCTTGAGGTGTTGTATCTCCCCCGCCTGTTGCTTTATGATATCAACCACTTGATTCCCAGTCAGGTTGTGGACCTTCCCATCATTCATTTGCATTTGGACTCCAATGGGAGCGTTGCCCGGTTCGCTCCCACTTTGCGCTGATGGTACTGATGTTGCTGCCACCCGCTTCTTCTCGCGATCCCGTTTCATCACTTCAATCTGAGCCATCACATCGGGTTTCATCTCGGGTTTCCCGGGCGCATACGATTCCAGCATCCCCTCCATTTCCTCCATGAAAAACCGGGTCATATCCGGATCCTTCAAGTACGAATCCACACCCGCATCCGTATACTTTTGGAAGGGGTTGTTTTCCATGTTCGCCAACAATGTCTTCTTGTCAAAGGTATTGTGCGAATGCGAGAATACCAGGATGGTCTTCTTGGGGTCCAGTTGGGCAAAGGGGACCGTATAATCTTTCAGGAAATATTTCTCCTCGGCCAGCGATGCCCCCTCCTCGTACCGCGAGGTTTCCAACAATTTCCGCTTAAACGCAAATGTCCCAGCGGTCGCGTGCGACTTGCTGTAGGGTCCGAACTGGACCATGCGATTGATGTGGCCGAACCATACATTGAGTTCACTGGACCCAGCACACAAGGCGGTCTTGCGACGTGTCAGCACATCCACCGCGTGGGCCACTCGCTCGGGAGGGTAGTAGTCGTCGTCGTCCATGTATACCAGGATATCCCCCTTGGAATGGTCGTGGGACATGTTGCGCTTGCGCCCCAACGTCAGTTTCTCCTCACACGACACGTACTTGACACAATCGCCCAACCCCGCCTCGTCAAACAGGTCCTTCACCTTATCGGTACCGTCGTCCACCACCACCCACTCCATGCGGTCGCGGGGGTAGGTTTGGTTCTTGAAACAGTTGATGATGTGGGGGATAAAGGGGCGACGATTGAACGTCGGGGTACACACGGTGACGAATGGGAGGGTGGGGGATGAATTTACACTCGTGGACCCTGCGTTGCTCTTCTTTCCTTTCTTCCCCATGAATGTATCCTATACACAACGGATACATTCATATACTTTTATTGTATCTACGGGCCACGCACAGGTTTTTATGTAGACGTGTCAAATGTTGTGGTAGTATTCATTCAACTGTTAACAACCCTCGCTGGTTTTATTCCTCTGTTCTTCTAACAGTGGCGCGCGTTCCGCCGCGCGTTTGTCCCGATCAGCGTTTCGGGCAATAGTCCAAGCGACTGCGTCCAACACATTAATCTGTGTTTTCACATCCATTGTACTGATGTACTCAACAACACGTTCCAGGCTCATTTTATGGTTCACGGGCTTCAGTTCGGTAAAATACATTGCCTGAAGTTGTGACATGTGGAATCCGATAGTACGTTCGCGACGGGGGCGGGATTTGGGGTTGGTGGTGGTGGTGGTCGGTGGAGTGGTCGTCTTGTGAATGTACCGCTCCACGTACATGCGATACAAATCGGCGGCGACCGGGGTATCACCGATCGTCCTCGCCCCACTGACGATTTCCACGACCGTCTGTTTCGCCGCCGCACACGAATGCCTCACCATCTCGTACGCGGGGTTGCGGTGCTTGGTGCGCTCACCCGTTGGTGACATGATCATGATTCCGGGAGATACGTAGGTGTCGGTGGTCATGGACTGGTGGTGGGCGAGGACGGTCGGTTCGTCCATTTCCGTGGGGCGGTAGGAACGGGGCATTGTTACATTGGTTTGGTGGAACTCGTTGAGGAGCACCACATCTTTGGCACACCGTTCTGTAATCATATTGTCTGTCACATCAATGTCGTACGCGCGACATAATATGAGTTGGGGACGGATCACGGGGTTCACCACCTGAGCCATTGGATGGCGGAGGATGAACGAGTACGCCCAATCCTCCCGAAGGGAGCGAATATCTAAATTGGAACCGCGTGCCGCCTCCATGAACATATGGCGATAATCTGGCGCGTTGGAGTTGGTATCAATCGCATGATTCGCTGCCCCGAGGAATTGGGATTTGGTCGCCAAATACCACTGACCGTCCACACAAAAACAATTCACCATCACGCCCTCCACAATCTCCTCCACTCGGAATTCTCCAGCGGGCGTATCCGCATGGTCGGTCATAAATTGTTCGAATTTTACGGATTTTGGGGGCGAGAAGGATACAATCTCATCGCCCATCATAACCACCGATCGCATTGACCGGGTCGCTGGTGTGAGACGTTTCTTGTCATAGGAAACCATGCGGAACCGAGGATCGGTTGTTTCGCGGGATACGAGCCCAGGCGTTGGGGTGGGGGGTTCTCCGAAATGGGTCGGTGTGATGCAGATGGTTGTATTGGATGAGGATTCGGTTGATTCAATTGATTCGTTCATTTTACAGAGAGGGTATATACTATGATGTCGTGTAATCCCTAAATGGTTTGTGTGTGCAGTGGTGCAAATCACACAATCCTCAGCCCCACCGCATACTTTGTATGGGTATTATTGAACCCGTCCGTTGTAGTTAAGGTTAGTCCCAGCAACATATATCCGTCGCCCATAACATCAGTCAATGACTCCGTTGGATTACTTGTATCAGTAACATGGGTTGAAATTGAAGTGGAGCACGAGTTAATCACATTCAACAGAAACATACGGCCGTGCTGTTCTCCATCCATGACACTGAATGTGGAATTATGTGTGTCGGTATCTCCATATGACATGTTGCCCCCACTATACTTGGCATACACCAAGGGTTGAAACGAACCACCAGCTAACATAACGCGCGATGTAATATATGCATTGATTGAATCTTTGATTGCCTGGTATAGCGTGGTGCGAAAGGTCATTAGACTGGTGTCTGTGAATGAAGTGGTTATGGCGGATTCGGTGGGCCGCGAGATGGATTCGTACATATCGCGAAGAATCTCCATGTGAAGAGTTGCATCGGTTAGTGATGTGCCGACGTTATTCCTCATATTGGACGTACTGTCTATGTCGCTAACTACGGGGTCCGCATCAATATCGTGAATCAACTCAATGGTTCCCTGGTTGGAAACGCCAAATGTCTTTGTGAATTTGAGTTGTCCGCCTATACCACAATCCACATGGATGAAATGGGGGTCTGTATCGCTCAAGGCAGTGGCCGAATCGTCCAGTGTGGTGACAGCAGTGTTATCAATATATGACACTTGGCACGTCACTGAGCCACTTGTGATATCGGGGGCGTACCCCATATTGGTATCGGTTGCGTGTGTGGAAGGCATGGTTTAATATACGGGGATATTAAATTATGAGAAGATTAAGAGAGTTATACAGTGGGGAATTAGACGGCACTGCCCTTGAACGACAAGTTTATCGCAGAGTATTGGGCGAGGAGCGAATCGTTGGATACGATATTGACAGCCATGTTGACAGTCATCCTGTGGGCGCTCAGGATATCACTGGCGGAGGACTTTTCGGCGTTGGTGTCATTGAAAGACGATTCGATCAATTGTCCGAGAAGGGTATCGGCCCCATCGGCACCAGATGTCAAGTTGGAGTACGCCTTGGCGATATCAAGGGAAAGGAGAACTGATTCCGAAGCACCGGCGAAATCGTCGGAGCCACCTTCCATTGATCCAGCAGAATATCCCTTGTACCACGTAACGTCATTGGTGGCATCAATGGCCAATTCACCATAAACAGTTCCAACCAAGACGTCAGCACCTGCAACACCAGTCGAATTGAGGATGTCAGTAACACCATTTTGAATGGCCACCTTCATGGTTCCAGTCGTGGCATTACTGAACACGTTTATGCTGTCAGTTGTATACGCAATAGGAAGAATTGCGAACGTACCATCTGCCTCGGCTGTGGTATACACTTGCTTTAGAACATGTTCACAAAAGGAATCTGTCAGGGTTGTACCTGCGGTGGTTGATGTCAAGTTATCGGCCCAGACTTTGTGTTCGCTACTGACGTACACATCAACTTGGAACATACCACTGGTCTTAACGCCCAGGGATGTAACCTTACACGAAAATTCAGCACCCTCCATATCGGTGTACATGGTTTTCCCTGTGGTGGTAAGGTCGTCTTCTCCAGTACTCCAATTCAGACCATCGATAGTGGCGAGATTAATGTTCGCGTTAGAATGATAAAGAACCATTGTACTATATACCTATACATAAATTTCAATGTGAGATTTTATGTATAGTTTGGGGATTGATTAGGACCCAACTCATCACATGCCTCACATGCCTCACATGCCTCACATGCCTCACATGCTTCGCATGCCTCACATGCCTCACATGCCTCACATGCCTCACATGCCTCACATGCCTCACATGCCTCACATGCCTCACATTCGTCCCCCCGCCCCATACATATCCCACCGAATCTCCCCCAACTTCACATCGTCGAAATTGAAATTCTCTGGGAATCCATACAATTCAATGTATTTGGCGATCTCTGGCTTGTAGGTGAGACCAGGGACGATAATCTTCACCGCAGACGTACTGTGGCTGGCATGGGTCAGTTCGTAATATTTATGGGCCAATTCTTCGTGGATTTCCTTAAGTTCATTGAATCGGGTCGTGTAATCGCCGATTGTCACGGACATACCCTCGATTGTCACATTTCTCTCTTTAATAACCACTAACAATTCAGTGATTTGGGAGCGGAGATCGTTCATCACCACATCGTCCCCCGCACCAGCCGATTGGGACGCACTCAGCGCACTGGAAATACGCGAGTTGCGGGCGGTCATCGCATCCGCCTCATCAACTAAATCCTTATATTCTATCTCCAATTTTCGGTACGCCTCCTCAATCACCCCCGTCCGTTCCGATTCTTCTTCCATTTCAATTCTCCGCACCTCCATCGCCTCTATTTTTTTCACCAACTGGGCGATCCGTGCCTCATTGGTCGCAATGGTCTGGTACAATAATGCGTTGGCGTTGGCATTGGCATTGGTTGCCGTGGTATCACCAACCGATCCTTTCAATGGTTCGCATAAATTAGACCCGGTACATTTTTCAAATATCGTCGCTATCAATGTCATTGTTTCCGACATAATATATGGGTGTACTACTATACACCCATATATTATTTACTCAGTAAAGTATTTGTCCGACTAAATCAAATACACATCACTGTTAACAACCTCTCAATCAAATGATTAAATGAATTCAATGTTGGTAAAATCAGATATATCGGTGAGGTCAGTGCCGTCCAGTTCCGTCTTACCAATCGTTGTGGTTTGAACACCATCCAATGCTAACTTGATACCGTTTCCATCGCTACCCACCAACGCATCCATGGTAGCGGTCCTGGCCAAAAGGATGTCGCGTGCCTCAATCAACTTGTCCATCTTCTCAAACTCGGTCTCCATTGTGGCGTAGGTGATGGCACCAGCAGCGGTGAGGTCGGCGGGGAACATTGATCCGGAATGATTCCACACATCACCATCACCATTCCCACGCAAACTACCATCGGCCCCCCCAATCACATCCAATTCTGTGCGGAGAGCCCCCAAATCGGTATTGAGAGTCGCCAGAGCAATTGTTTGTGCGGCGATTATATTCAACTCGTCATCGTAATTCAGGGTAGAACCGTTTGTAACTATATTGTCAATCGATACCTTCCAAGCAGCGACGGTACTGGTCATTGCAACACAATTTGCCATATTCGCACTGAGTTTGGCATGGGCGTGGTAGAACGCATCGGATGATCCTGTCCCACCAACCCACTCATCGATCGCATCGCCATGGTTAGTGCTTGGGTCCGTCTCTCCATTAGTCGATCCACCCATCACCAAAGCGCTCTCCATCAACTTCATCAATGTGAGTAACTTTTCCATGGTGCTTTTGGCGTTCTCATGGGCGAAACCATTATCGGCGGTAGTAGTCTCCATCTCATTCTTTGCCGCGACACGCTCGGCTTCCGCATCGGTCGCCGCCTCTTGAGCCAACGCGGCCTTTGCCGCGGCAACGGTTGTACTGTACGCGGCATCCACATCGTTGGAGTAGTTGGCGGCATCGGTCACATCTGCAAATACATTGGCGTAATGCGTAGAGAGATTTGAAATATTGACATTAAGTTTGGTGCGTGCAGTTTTAAAAGGGGACGTATCTGTAGAAGCACCAGATACCAAGAAACCAACATTTTCCAAACTTTTAAATGAATCATCGGTCGCTTCCAATTCAGTGGCGATTTCAGTGAACCTATCCATGTGGCCCTGGATCTCTTCATTGTATCCGTGAATGATATCTCTCTTCATCTTGGTGGTCTCGTACGCCTCCTTGGCAGTGATTGCGGAATTTCGCATAGCATTGATATTGGTGGAATCAATAGGCTTGACAAAGATTCCAAACATCATTTCGGTCATCTTACCAGTTTTCTGGCCGTAAAAGACAGTTCCCTTATCGGCCGTACCGGCACCATCGACATCAAATGTCAAATCCAAATTCGCGCGCAAAAAGAGGGTGTATGCATCATCATTCACACCATCGTTTCCGTAATTACTGGATTTGATGGGGATATTCACCTCCACCAAGTCGCCAAAGGATCCAGGATCAATACTATCATTAAAGATCCCTCCACTGGTAACCGACGCCATATTCTGCTCGAATTGGAGGTTGATTTGGCCGGTGAATTTGTGGTGATGGTTGGTCTGGAACCGGGTGGTTACCAATTTGCGACCCACCACATTCATATCGGTTGAGACAGTGTCGCCGGCGACCCCGAACATGGATCGCTTTAAAGAAGTATCGGTGGGACCCGTTAAAATCATCCAATTTCGTTTGATGGACGATGTATCGCTGGAATTGTGGTGATTCAATACATTGACAAGCATGGAAGAGAAATTCTTTGCCATCATATTGTCAAATTCAATTGATGGTGTATCGAAAATGGGATTTTGATTGTCATCCCTCTTCTCGCTGACAGAGTTGAATTGAAACACACTGGTTTCACTGGCGGTGGCGGGAGGACCGAAATCAATGTTCCCACTGAGATCGGCGTGTTCAATGATCATATCGCGCCAGAACCGACCGGAGATCTGAGATGAATCCACCGCATCACCAACCTCCGTGGTGATCTTCTTTCCCATCACACCCAAATCATCTCCCGTACTGACGTACCAATCCACATCGTGGTAGCCGGTCACGGTATTAATCGGGGCAGTTCCACTCCCATCGTCCTTGATACACACGTACATCTCAAATGTGTGGACCTCCTTACCGTCAATAGTTTCATAATAGACGTTGGCGGCGGGGGCGTCCGCATGACCCTCGGTATGAAGTCCAAACAAATCGCCGTAAATCTTCCTAAAGATTTGGGTGTACGCCTCTTGACGGTGTTTCTTCATGGAATCCTTGTCATAAATGAGGGTTCCAAAGGTTGCCGCGTTGGCCCCATTGGTTGCATTTTGAGTGCTTACGACAGCATGAGGAGTGGAATAAATCTGTTCCCACGTATAGCATCCAAGGGCAACATCGTACGAGTTGTTTGCTATTGGAACATCACCTTCCTTAGCATAAAGGCTGGAGGCGTTTCCTTCCGTCACAAATAGTTCGGTATGAGATTCGAGATTGGCGGGTGTCGCAGCAGTAGTACCATCCTCATCATAGGCATCGTCCAAATCAGTTGCCTTAACATTTGGGACAAATGATATGCTGACTACAACACATTCGGATTCGTGATTACCAGCCTGCTGGTAGTACACCTTGGGGTGGGATGGATCTTTCTTGATGGTGATGGAAAGATCATTGATGAAACAAACCCCCTTATTTGGGCTTGGGTCAATGGTAGTGTCGACCACGGAACGCAACAACACATCGCTCGAATTCTTCATCATTCTCTGAAGGGGCAGGGCACTGAAATCGAACCACATGTTTCTGGTCGCTTGGATTCCTGTATCATCCGTTGTAGGGGCGGTCAATTTACTGACATCAATCGTCTCGTCGAGTGTGGTGTTCGAATCATAGAAAACTACAGGCATGGTTGTACACTAAAATTATATTGAAAATTATATGTGATAAAATAGTACAGGCCGTAATTACGTTTGAAGTTGTGCGGAATACATGGCATCGCATTACGATCGCCAAACCGCCTCATTCTTAATACCCTGCATCAACTGCGGATCAAAGAGGAATTCCTCAGGCATTCCATATCTCTCAATGTACGTAAGAATATCCTGATTAATTGTCGGCACGGATAGATTAACTCCTACAGTCGCACGCTTATCCAATCGTTTCATGATATCGTCGTAATCCGCACGAACTCCTTTATGGGCGACACGCAATCGCATCAGTTCGTCTCTGTGCCTCACGGCGATAACCAATGGAATGTACAGTTTCTTGTACAAACGCACCTTGGAATGGTGACGAGTTCCTAATAGTTTCGGGTCGGCGGATATTAGTTTATTGATCTTTGTGCCGACAAAGGTAACCATCTTATGTGATACGTTGGGCGAAATTATATCGGCGGGAACGTAATTCACAGCGGTCGTGGTGCGGATATATCGGATTAGTTCGCGCATATACCCAAATACGAATCTGGCCCGCTTTTCCGTCTTTGAATGGGGACATCGTTTCGGGGTGGTATGGCGTGGCGTGGTGGATTTGGGCGGATTGTGTCGTGGGTGTACAGTGGTCGCATGAGTCGTCGCATGAGTCGTCGCATGATTCGCATGATTCGCATGATTGTACACCATATCCAATATTTGGGCAACATCCTTATCTGTATACGGCCCAACCGACATTGTTTGGCGGGCAGTGAATGCATTGGTCGTCACACCCCGCATTGCAGGGCTAAATTTTGGCTCAAATGGTTTGGGGGTGGACGGATTTGGGGGCCGCCACGGTATTCCTGAAATATCCTGGGAGGTGATTTTCGGTTCAAACGTTGGTTTAAATGGACCGGGACTATCGTGTGAATATAATCGATGTTCTTTGCGTGAATTCAGTTTATCAATAAATCCTTTGGGTAAAACCGGAGTGGATTTTGGACGGAACGTTCCATCGGATATAGTCCATATAGGAAACGCGCAGATATCACCACATCCCGTCATGCGTATATTAGCAGTACATTAACGTTTTATAATCACTGTAAGATATATCACGTACGACAACATACAATGGATACATTATCGCGAATCATATCACTGCCAAAGACGGTATGTACCGCTCTCTCAAAACAGTCACTGTACGAGCATGGGATCCATGACAACATTGAATCCACACACGTTTCGGAGGGACGTTGTGTCGCCGATACGACAACGAATGGATGTCGTCTCGCCAGATGGGCCGCAGAGTACACGGTGATTGTAGGGAGTGGGGGACTGTTTCCCGTGCACTCGCATATTCCAGTACTCGTTGATAAGAAAAATATAATTTTGGCTCATATAGGACATGATTACGCCCCCTACTACCGGTTTTCCTTTACCATGGAAGATACCCTGTTCCACTCACATGCTGCGAACCACGTATACTACTGCATGGACGATGACGAGGGTGGGGTCGCATTGTACGGCATGGATTTGACCGGATACGAGTTCGGGGGGGAATTATGTGTGCCCGAAATGTGTTACCGCGCGATTGGGGATATGGGTCACTCTCACACAATCACACTGGTGCGTCATGCGGTGGTGGCGGTGGTTGGGGATGATTCATCCGTCCAATCCATCACTGCCTCGGGTGCCGACCCCACAACTCCATAACTGCGACGGTGCCACGGGGTGATTCCGTGCTGGGCGATTCCCTCCATATGCTGTTTTGTCCCGTAGCCCTTGTTACGTGACAAACCATACCATGTATTGAGGATAGGATGGGTCGCACACAACTCCCGCACGTACTCGTCGCGCGCCACCTTGGCGATGATGGATGCGGCGGCGATGGATCCCACCTTATCGTCGCCCCCCACGTGACATTCGTGGCGAATTTCCTGGAGGGTGCTGGTGGCGGGACAGAAGTAGGTGATGGGGCGGAAATCCTTGCCGTCCACCAACGCCACGATATTGTGCGGATCCACGCCCTGGGCGACCAGTTGGGCGTGGATGGCTTTGATGGCCCTTGTCATGCACTGCAGGGTGGCATTGCGGATATTGACGCGATCTATCTGCTTCTCGTCCGCCCATTCGATCGCGTGGTTCAGGGCATGATTGTGGATATGTTGGGAGACTTCGGTGATTTTCTTTTCGGAAGTGAATCGTTTGCTGTCCTTGAGCGTTTCGTACTTGAAATCGGGATTGTCACGGGGGAGGACCGCCGCGGCCACGTACACTCTGCCGAACAGAGGACCGCGACCCACCTCATCCACGCCAATCTCGTACACGGTTGGATCATCTGACAAGTGGGAGGGGAGTGGGGGGCGGGGGGTGCGGGGTTTGCT
>Ga0307997_10001447_pt1 | contig 11144 bp, 12 predicted proteins | sample Davwhametageno36_FD_203165 | JGI IMG/M metagenome (GOLD analysis project Ga0307997, IMG submission 203165) | Marine microbial communities from Davis Island wharf, Antarctic Ocean - #36 | ecosystem: Environmental > Aquatic > Marine > Unclassified | place: Antarctic Ocean: Davis Island wharf...
CTTGCATTACTATATTTTAAAATCTGGTTAAGTTGTAAAAATGCCTACCAAGATGTTTAAACAAAATTAAAACCGATGCTTATCGCGCCGCATTTTTATTCGCCTAGCTAGACGTTAGGTAACACAGAAAGTTAGGAGTTAATTTGAACATCATTATCACTAATATAAAATGGATTATGGTTATTGCAGGTTTACTTACTTGCTCTATGATCTTTGCGGTTTTTGCACCTCAAACCACTTTAATAAATATGTTTGGTGAAGCTCTTACCGAACCATTGGCTCAAGTTGTTGTTAGGAGCTGGGGGTTTCTAATTTTCTTAATGGGTTCGTTATTAATTTATGGTGCATTCAAACCTGTTTATCAGAATTTATGCTTAGTTATTGTAAGTCTGAGCAAAGCTGCGTTTATTGCAATACTTCTAATTTTTGGCTCTCAGTATATTGAAACGTCAGCCGTGACATTAATATTAGATGCAATTTTAATTACACTGTTTGCTTATTATTTAGTTAAGGTGAAGGGTGTTATCTAACAAGAAGTTAAAGAGATTCGATATCAATTTGGCTTTTTTCACTCCGTTTACCTATTTTAGCGAACTCTATTTTGCTCCTTTAACTCGGCGTTATAATCTCAAAAGATAAAAGGCATCGTTACAGCTAATTCATAGTAAATAATCAAAGTGTTATTATGCAAAGGTTTCGCGGAATTAAAATGTATTTAAAACGCAGGGAGTTTGGAAATGAAATTACAACAAAGAACAGCATCAGCGCAACTGGCGCGAAATGTCAGCAGGTTATTATTCAGTCAAAATAAATTCAACACTCCTGCTTTTACTTTCAGTACCAGCATCAGTTACCAACGTTATAACAAACAGATCGTATCAAATCGCTTTGCCCTTCACAGGACTGGACACTCGGCGATTTTTTTAAGGAGTTTTAATGTCAGAGTATTTTGCCAAAATCAATTGAGTCCGAGACATCAATGAAAATTATGTGGACAAAAAATATAGCCGAGGTCATGAATGGATTTTTGATGGTGGTGTAACTGTTCAAGCATCATCTTCTCCTCACGTTGTTCCTTTACCTTATTCTGTTGAGGGAAATGTAGATCCGGAAGAAGCTTTCGTAGCATCTTTATCTAGTTGCCACATGTTATTCTATTTATCTGAAGCAGCAAAAAGAAGGTATGTAGTCGATTCATATGAAGATGATTCTGTCGGTATTATGGAGATAGATAGCGAGGGTAAAATCTCAATGACTCGAGTTACACTTAAACCACACGTTCAGTTTTCGGGGGATAAAAAACGGACAATGGAGCAACTTGAAAAAATGCACCATCAATCCCATGAACAATGTTTTATCGCAAATGCAGTTAAGACTGAAATTGTTACAGAAATTATTACCTAACAAACAAATCAACAAGGGCTTAAAACAACGGACTTTTCGCTCTGCTCCATTTTAGTCCACAATTTTCAGTTTTTTATTTGGGTGTAAAATGGACAAAGAGAATTACATAAATGGGTTTAGATAATCTAAGTCAGAAGATTAAAAGAGGAATATTTGATTTCCTAATAAGAAGCCTCAGGAAATCTGCAAGTCTTAAGATTAAGACTGCATTACTAACTGTTGGTAAAATATCATATTTAGACAATAACGATCATTTTAAAAAGAAAAAAGATACTTTAGTTTTAATTCACGGCCTGGGAGCAGACAAAGATACCTGGCTCCAATTGGCTAAATATTTAACTAAAAGTTACAGAATTATTGCCTTAGACTTGCCTGGGCATGGACTTAGTACCCAAGATTTTTCTATTTACTATAGTGTTGAATTGCAAGCTCAGTGCATAAATGAGCTATTAAGCAATCTTAAAATACAGCAAGTACATATAATAGGTAGTTCTATGGGCGGGGCGATTGCAACTAAGCTAACCTATATGCACCCAGAGATAGTGTCATCACTTATTTTAATCGATAGTTACGGTGTATTTAAAAAACCAAGTTATTTATCTAAGCTTGCAGATGAACTTGGGTATAACCCAATGTTAGAAATCAATACTAAGGATGATTACAAAAAAATGCTGTCTCTAGCTATGATTAAACCCCCATTTATACCAGCATTTATGTTAGATATATTGACAGAAGATATGAAAGAAAGAGTTGAATTAAATAAAAAAATATTTAGAGATACTGATGCAGATAGCGATCAAAAACCTATACTATCAAAAATTAAAAAACCATCGTTGGTAGTTTGGGGCGCACAAGACAAAATATTGCATGTTGATAATGCAGAGGTTTTTAATAAAAAATTACAAAATTGCTCAAAGGTTATTATTGAAGAAGCGGGTCATGTTCCAATGGTTGAAAAACCTAAGGTTACTGCTAAATGCATAACGACTTTTTTACATGGAATCGGCTTGTAAAATTTCAACGGCTCTCATAGTAAATATACCGCTAGTAAAAAAAGCACTATTATTACTAAACCAGAGATACTCGTTACCCAAACCAAACGCATTTTATACGCGCCGCCAACTGCCTGTTTTTTTTGGCTCAACCATAATCCATAGAGTGGAAGCAACTGCATTATATGTGTCGCAAAAAAATGAGGAATCCTAATATCTTGCCCATTCAAATACCATCCAAGTAGGGGTACCCGGAAAGCTTCATATGAGTTAACAGTGATCCCATTATCTGTCTGTGAGGACATATAGCCAGCAACAATTAACGTCAGTACTGAACCCGTAGTCAACCCTAAAGCTGAGGCCAGGAGTAGTGGCTGATTTCGTGTCAATTGGTATTCCTGAAACAATAAATAACCCAAATAGAAGCTCCCCAACACTAACATTATCGCACCGAGCCCCATTAAACCGTACATGGCTGATTCGACGGTCGTGGAATTATTGAAATGTGACTCTCGCGCTCTAGCAGCCTGTAAAAAGATATACATTACTTCTAAAACTCCCGCTACAACCACGCCATTAGACATTGCTTTCCACACAACTCCATTGCGCCTTGCGGGGCTGAGTAATGAGGCCAAAACAGCAAGCGTTATAAAATGAATAACGATGGATATTTCAAACTTGACAGGTTTAGCCCACAGCGCCTCATCGGCTAATAGACGCTGATCGAAACCATAGAGGACAACACTGATGACAAAAAATACAGATAAAAAAAGTATTCCTTGCCACCATATGTTTAGATGCGTTTGCTGATCATCAAAAAAAACTGAAGGTGCTAAATTCATGCTTTTGTCGCTTTATTAGATTCAGTAGTTACGGACTTCAACCGCAACATCACCACTTTAATCAGCATAAATAGCAAGTAACCGAATGGACCAAACATAAATGTTAGCAGCAAAACAGGCGCCTGAAGCAGCCGAGACAACCCAATTTCGTCTGCTTTTTTTGCAATTACACCACCGACGAACAAATCAAATGCTAGATAATGCACCCAACCAGCTAACGCTACTGCGGGATAGGTAAAGAGCCGTTGAACATTTGCCAAAGAATCGAATCCGCCGTCTGCCGAGAAAAAATAACGTGCAATTAAAAAGCTGTAGAAAAAAGATAGGATTAGTGGAATCAACATAGATGCTATAGGGTTTAACCATTTCCAACCGCGTGGGAGAAAAACCAAAATTAACCAGCCCAGCATGGCTAAGAATCCTGCAGAGGAAAATAGTTGTTCGAAAGACATTTTGGTACTCGGATGTTGATAGTGTGAGACATCTTACAATAAATAGGACAACCACACTTTAAAAGCTCCAAATTTATCCACGTCCTTTGAGCAATGACAGACTAGGTGAAATGATCAATGAATATAAAAAATGTGCATCTTTTTAGTGTTCATACGAACTTTTTAAAAAATGAAAACATGCTAACTCTTTAAACAGTTATTCATCTAGTCAATTTTTGGTAATTTGAAATCAACTAAGTTCAACTGGCTCAGAAAAAAACTTTTCAAATTCTTGAACGCCATGTGTCACTTTTTCCCTATTATTTTTGAAACTTATTTATGTGCTAGGACCGACCCACTAGAGACTTAAACTGAAATTCAAAGTTTCGACTTAGGTAACATTGGTGTTTTGGCTCCATATTCAATTGTAGGTGGGTTTTAGACGTTTTTTTTGATATGGCGTCGCACTTACCATCCCGTAGTATTCTGGAAACCTACTAGCTCTAAGTAATTGGAGAGACGAAACGACTGGTTGTTCGGTATTGTCAATTTATTTCGATGAATGTTTATAAGAGAGCACATTTTTAATCAGAAATTATTACTCATTTTCTGAGACCAATGGTTTTTCTAGGTGCCGATTAGATGATTTTCAAGAGTGCCGGCCCATGGTTTATTTTCCAGACTTTGTATTATAAAAAAATTGTTCGTTTTTTAAAGGGGTTGAGTAGTTATTAAAAAACATAAAAAGGTTGGTGCAGCGTTTTATTTAATGAGATCAATCGATAATATACTTTATGAATTAAGTCCAGCCGCCGCAAAATTTCACGTTAAAAGCTGTTAAATTGACCAAAAAAAATTTCCTGATGGGCTCATGATTTTAAATTATACTTAGCACTTCGCTCACAATCACCGTGTCATTGCTGGAAGTCTTAACATGCAAAAGCTTAACGTCTTATTTACTCTAATCTTACTGTCAACATCTTACCTGCACGCGAGTGGAGATTTGGAACCGCTGACTATTGAAATGTCGGACCCAAAAGTTCGTATCACGATTCCCGGTATGCCAAAGATAGATATGGCCGTGCACCCTATGAATGAACATGAACCGTATTTTAGATTACTTGGAAGCAATGGCCGGACCAGCATTTCCATCATTACCCAACAAATCGATGGAGTGAATACCCCCATGTCATGCGCCACAGAAATTGCCAACACTATTCTTGAACTGGATAGTGTTGGGCGTGACCAAGTTTTTCTGGGTCGAGCGAATGAGCAGACTTTCCTAATCATTTACGGTGTTCCCATGGACAAATCTGTGTTGCTGAACACCCATATTATTTCAGCAACTAAGGACAATGGATGTGTTGAGGCCCATGTGTCTAAAATATCAACATCTGATTCTGACATAGAACCTTGGTTCAACGAGTTTGGGGATTCAAAAATCGAAATCCTTTAGTGGACTAATAAACCTAAGTAGTTCAGACAATAAGCTGAATATGACAACTTAATTTTTATGGATTTTAAAACAAATAGAAATCTTCAATGTGCGTGAAACAAAGTCAGACCACGCAAAAAGTGCTGCAATTTTTTAAAGCCAACTTAAAGATCAAATCTGTATTATTTGTATTTTCTTACTTTTGGATTATAAAAAGATATCAATCAAGACGTTATTGCTAGCTACCGGAACTGTTATTGTGATGTTATGTGCGATGATATTATCTAAAAAAAAGAATGTGATAAGCTGTAATCCTTTTAATAAAATATTGACCTATCAATAAAAAGTTAAATGAATAAAATATTTATAATAATTAGTTTACACGTTACAAGTCCTATATTGGCTCTTAAAAAACCAATGAAAAAATTATCTTAATACTTTAAAAATGGTGGGTTAATAAAAATTTTATCATACACTTCAGCTAATTGGTCAAATGGTTTTATGAGTATAAAAGATGAATCTTATAAAATAATCCAATTGAGGTGGATGCTGTCATAGCATTTCCAAAAAAATGAAGGCCCGTTTTCAGTTTTAATTTTTTCTCATTCAAGTGGGGGAGCTGCATTATTTACTAATGAATGGTTTAAGTTTAATAGATATGCGGAAAAATTCTTAAAAAAAAGAAATTGGAGTGATTTTTTTAGATAACTTTTCTGCAAGGGGTCAAAAAAATATTAACATAGATCAAAGTAAAGTATCACATTGGTCAACGGTTATAGATGCCTTTAAAGCGCTTGAACATTTATTTAAAGACCCAAAAGTTAATATTTAAAAGGTTGGGATTACAGGCTGGCCAAGAGGTGGAGCGATTTCATTAATGGCTTCAGAAAGAAGATTAAGAGACGAGCTAATAAGCTAAATTTTATATTTTGTTGTTGCAAAACCAAGAACGCTACCTTGTTAGAGCATAAGAATATTTGTAAATCCTCAACCAATAAAAGAGACTTAAACTTGGATGGTTTTAGATGGAGCTGACAATTATACGATTCCTAAACCATGTGTTGAACTTGGAAAAATATATAAAACAAATGGTGGCGATATAGAAGTAACAGTTAAAAGAGGATGACATCATGGCAACACTGCTAATTATAAAAAATAATATGAAGGAGATGCAGCAATTTTTAATGATTGCCCTGGTGCATTTAAGAATGATCAGGGAATAATAATTTATGAAGGTAATCTACCTTTTCCAGATTGTATTACAATAGTTGCTTTCATAGGTGGTAATAAAGGCACCAGATTCAAAAAACGATTCGTAAAATTTTTAAGATAATTTACTTAATTAAAAAAAAGTAAAAATTTTTTATTATTGATATTAATTAAATTCTAAAAGTTTCTATTTAAAAGATTGATGTCTTCTCATATTTTATCTTCTGTTTACTCCAGCACTAGTCAAAGGTTATGATCTAACCTACTTCAGTTAATGTAATTAATGGATTTCTTAGAATATTTATTTTTCAATTTGTGCAGATGTATTATTTGTTACTACCATCTGAACGAATAAAGCCAGTCGATGTTATGCCAGCTTTTTGATATTTTTATTTATTTTTAAAGATTTATTCTAATGCAGCTACAGTAACTTTAACTATTGAAATGCTGTTGTTAGTCGCTATTGGAAAATTTATAATTATATAGAAAATAAATAGTTGATCTAAACCTTAAAAAATCCGAATTTGTCTCAACTTTATCTGCGTGCTTCAAGCAGAGTAGACAAGATAATATGATCAGTTGAGATGTAACTATATGAGTCTTTTAGTGGCCCCATGATCTTTTGATTAAACTAAGGGCGTATTAATCTGCCGACGCATTATTCGACCAGATAATAAATCAAAAGGGTTCGGTGGAAATAGGGATTTTCTGATTTGCAACTCTAACCTTCACTTTCATAAATTTTGGTTTAATTTAAGGTCACTAAAAGTATTAACCACTGGCTTATTAATTTTAAGAAAATCATTCTATTTTGCAAATAGCTCAGTTTCAATGTTTTTAAAGGCCTTAAATTCTAGTGAATTCCCTGATGGATCAGAGAAAAACATAGTGCCTTGTTCACCCGGTTCACCCTCAAAGCGAATATAGGGTTCGATAATAAATCCATCGATAAATCCCTTAATTCGCTCGGCTAATGAATTCCAGTCATCAAAGGTTAACACTACGCCAAAGTGAGGTACGGGTACACCATGCCCATCAACTGCGTTGTTGATTGCATTAACCTTGCCCTCTTTACCCAGTGTTTTATTACAATGCGTTACCATCTGATGGCCAAACATATTCCAATCAATCCAATCTTCTGAACTACGACCCTCAGGAAAACCCATCTTAGTGCCGTAGAAGTCTCTTGCTTCTTCAATATCTCGAACTTGAATTGCCAAATGAAATGGTGTTAAGGTCATTTTGGTTCCTAAATTTTAACATTGTATCTAGTATATTAAACCTGTTTACTTCAATTTTCATTACCCGATGCAAATAAATAATTACCTAATAAGTTATCACCGTTTTCATTGGCACTTTAAAGGGTATTTTTTTATTATTCGGCTCTCATAGACGGTCACGAATCTTTTAGATCCATATGTGGAGGCTAAGAATCTTAATAGAATAAAACTTTTTAATCATTTTGGATTAACTTAATGCACTTTTATTTGACTGTAAAAGGGTATTTTCTTTCATTGATTTATAATGTTTAATGAGCGATGGTGCTTTTACCAGCCAAGCGTGGTTTCAATTTATTATAATTTTACTTTTTTCTTTCTGTCTTGACTTTATTACTTTATTAACTAGTTATTGATTGATTTGAGTTTCATAGTTCAAATGCTTTAAACCAAATTTTATCGTCACACTATTGACTGATGTGTTTTTATCACTCTTACAACCTTAATTCAGACAATTAAAACCCATTTGATGATTAAATCCCAATTACACCAAACTATTATTACCGCTTTAGAGGCTGTTCTAGACACTACAAAACATGCAGCCATTCAAGCTCATGAGGCAGCGACTAATGGTGAGACGGTGGCAGAAAATAAATATGACACCTTTGGTTTAGAGGCTTCTTATTTAGCTGCAGGACAAAGTAAACGTGTTTCAGAATGTGAAGCGAACATCAAAATTTTACAGCAACTCAAAGTTCAAAACTTTAAGCCAGAGTCTTTGATTAGACTTGGCGCATTGATAGAGTTAATTGATACTCAAAGTAGTGTTAAAAATTTATTTCTTAGTCCTGTTGCAGGTGGCCTTAAAGTAATTTATAACCAGCTTGAAGTTACCCTTGTTACGCCGTCTGCCCCACTAGGGCGTGCACTAATGAGCCAACATTTGGGCGATGACATAACGGTTTTTATGGGGAACAAAAAACAATCGTATACCATATTAAAAGTAATATGATATAAAGCCTAGAATCTAACACAATGATGCACCCAATTAAAATTCAACTATGTAAAAAGTATTTCCTAAGAGCGACTAATCTATTATTAAAATAACATGAGCCCTAAAATCTCGAAAACAATTTATTACTTTAAAACTTTTTTTTAATCGTTTTATTGGCTAATTTATTTATAACCTTCTAATTTTTTTGTTATTGCGAGTCAAGCCATCGTGTTTTATGCTCGCCATTTTTTATGAAATTAAGATGTAATTATTTCAAAACTATCGGCGGCTTTGATCTTAATCGATCCACTTTCAAGCCTAAGCGTTTGATTTATATTCGAAGACCGCTTTTTTGATCTGTACGAAATGTTTTATGAGCTGGCTTTAATGGTAATAGCTTGAGTTTTTGTTCTCTATTTTTTTTACTGGATTGCACTACTACAATTATTTCACTTCAAACTTATAAAGTATGGGAAGACTGAATAAACGCACATTAAACTAAAATCACAATCTATTCAGCTAACTTAATTATGGTTGTAGTTGCAATTTCATTAATCGATAATTTTTTGTTTCAGTACTAATAGATCACGATATACTAACTTAGTTTACTTTTTTTAATATTAATATTAGGGGTTAATACTTGATGGATTTAGTTTCAGATTTTCTAATTTATCTTGGGGGTATCATGCGTTTATACAATAGTGATATTGCTTTAGCTTTCGTGGCTTCTTTACTGGTAATCGTCGGTGGCGATATTAATCGTTATATAAAAATATTTGTTCGCTCATCACATTTTTTGGTACGGGTCAGTGTTTTTATTGCAGTTTGTACATTTGGTTATGGGGCATTAACTCCATTTTTAACTAAAATAATAACGTTGCAATTATCCACACTGTCTTCTTTTTATTTGCCTTTAGTTATTATTAGCTGTTTCATTGCTTTAGGTATTTACGCGGAACAAAAACGACAAATTTAACTTGATTAATTTAGAGGTAGACTAAGATTTTTTAATATATTGCCCAAGCTTTATTAAGTTGTCTTTTATTTTCTCTTGCAACCGACGACCTTAGTTTATTTTTAAATATAGCCGAATTGGAAACTGATCGAAACATTTATATGAACCCTTTTTTAATATGATCGTCATAGAGCATATTGTAAATTTTTTTTCATCAATTCCAACAGTTCACAATTTTAAAGATCAGGTATAGGAAGATAAATTATGACTTGTTGTTCTATGACTAATAGTTCGTCAACTAAATCAAAGCGGTATACTTGCCCCGTTAATGGGCATTTATACCAATCGGTTTCAGCTAATACTAGGCTTCACCATATTAATGAGCTTTGGGAATGGGGTCATAAGGATCATAGCTATTTTTTGTGACGACGCAGATTTTATATTGTTTTGTTCGGAGAAGATGACTCCATTATTGTTGAGTCATTACTTCGTCTAGATGTTAGTCTGGAAAAAAACAATAGCCCTGCACCCTTTTTTTGTTTTGGTATTACTAAAGAGACCTCTCAATTTTAAAAGGTTTAAGATTTCGTTATTCGATCAACAAAGGACAAAAACTTCGCCTGCTCAATTTGTAACCCTTCGAGCCGCTGTTGTTTAAAAGACTTTAATTAATCTATACAACACGCAAATCACAATTTTCATTATTTTTATTTAGAAATTAACTTATGATTGATATTAAAAACCACATTAAATTACTAGAAGAAAAGTTATTACATTCTGACTTTGATCAATATCCTGAAATCATTGATGAACTATTGAGTAAAACCTTTGAAGAAATTGGTGTAATTGGAAAAATATCTTCTCGAGAGGACGTTATTTTTTGGCTACTAAAAAAAGATAAAGACATGAAGTGGACTTTAAATAATTTCAAAGTTCGTAAGTTGACTCCTAATTTAATTTTAGCGACTTACCTAGCAACCCGTCAGGGCATTGGAAGTGAGAGCTCTAAAGGGTCTATTCGAAGCTCTATTTGGAAGCTATGCAGTGGTCATTGGAAGATTATTTTCCATCAAGCGACTCAAATCTCCTAATTTTCGACACTTTAAATGCTATTAGTTAAATACCTCACGTTAAATAGTTTGCCTGAATTTTTCCTGTATATTTAAATAGTACCATCCTAATTTGTACAATAAAGATAATTTAGGCCCTAGATTTTGTTGCTGTCTTATGTAAAACATTAAAAATTTATTTAGTGCTTTAAAAGCTCCCACTAAACGCTGTAACATGAAAAATATACTAAAGAGATTTTTAATTATGCCGCAATACATATTTGTTTACCTAGGAGGGGAATACCCTTCTGACCCAGAAGAAGGACAAAAGCATTTCACGCAATATCAGCAATGGTTATCATCCCTAGGTGATGCCGTTATTAGCCCTGCTATACCGTTTAAAGATACTCATACCGTACAGCCTAACGGCTCTTCCGGCATTGGTAGCACTACGGCGATGTCAGGCCTTAGTATCATTAAGTTGCCTTCTATGGCTGATGCAGTGAAGGCTGCCGAGTCCTGTCCGTTTCTAGAAATCAATGGCACACTTGAGATTTCTGAAATGATTGAAATGTCAAGTCAAACACACTAGCCATCGATTTCTCAAAAATCCTGT
>Ga0307997_10001448_pt1 | contig 11142 bp, 9 predicted proteins | sample Davwhametageno36_FD_203165 | JGI IMG/M metagenome (GOLD analysis project Ga0307997, IMG submission 203165) | Marine microbial communities from Davis Island wharf, Antarctic Ocean - #36 | ecosystem: Environmental > Aquatic > Marine > Unclassified | place: Antarctic Ocean: Davis Island wharf...
CTCTTATCCGCCTCTATGAGGATAATTGCTAACGGCATGAAAACAGCGCCAGTGATCACCGCACCAATAATTCCGGGCACAAAAGCACGCTCACCAAATACCAGAAAAATAATAGGCAGGCCGATATAACCTGTACTGGAGTACATTGCGCTTAAAGCGTGTAATGCGCGCCCAGTCAGTTGAGTCGGGAAAAAGAAATAAGCGATAACCAAGCTAAAGCAAAACGTTAGCAACATGCCACCACCCAGTACAGCTAGAAATGGCCAGTTAAAAAAGTCTTCAACGGGCACTTCAGATAGCTTTATAAATGCTAGGGCGGGCAATGCAATGATGTACACGAACTGACTTAAAATGGTACTGCCGCTATCAGGCAAAACCTTAAAATAACCTATCAGATATCCCGTTAGCATGATGCTAAAGAGTGGCAGAACTACGGTCACTATTACGTTATTCAATGGATAGTTTTTCCAGCGGATTTAGACAGAGGGCTATAAAATCAAATCTCATAGTCCCTTAGCTTAATAGAAATTGACGTCATTGCGAAGCGTTGAAGCGACTATCACCATTGAATGAATTTTATATTTCTGTTTAGTTCTAAGGTGAGGTAAGGGGACAAAGGCAAATTATAAAGAATGACTTAAAAAGAAATTATCCCTTGTCAGATCTCTAGTTGATTTAATTGCTAGCCGAGCAAATCGCAAGACTGCTCAGCGCAGAGTGATGATTAGCAAATAAAGAAAACAGTTGAAGTGTAATCCGCAGACGAGTGGTTAAGCTGGGTTCTTTGTGAAATTATCATTATGTTTATCGCGAAGATCATTCTTTAAGACTTTACCCATCGTGTTTCTGGGGAGTTTATCGACAAAAAATATATTTTTAGGCTGTTTATAGGCCGCTATTTTTTGTTTCAGCATTATTTTCAAATCATCTTCATTGAGATTTTTATCAGCGTTAAGAACAACAATTGCCAACACTCCCTCGCCAAAGTCAGGGTGCGGCACGCCAATAATAGCCGACTCGTAAACACCGTCAACATCATCGAGTATGAGTTCTATTTCTTTTGGGTAAACATTGAAACCGCCAGAGATGATTAAATCCTTTGAACGACCAACGATAGACAGATAATTTTTTTCATCCATTACGCCAATATCACCCGTAATAAAGAACCCATCGTCACGGAACTCTGCTTTAGTTTTTTCAGGCATTTGCCAATAACCCTTAAATACATTGGGGCCACGGACTTCGACAGAACCAATTTCACCTTGAGCGAGTTCTTCCCCAGTGTCTTTATTGGCAACACGAACCTCAACACCGGGTAGAGGCATCCCCACTGTGCCTGCTTGGCGTTCTCCGTGATAAGGGTTTGAGGTGTTCATATTGGTTTCTGTCATACCGTATCGTTCTAAAATGGCAGCACCTGTGACTGTTTTCCATTGTTTATGGGTCTCTGCTAATAATGGTGCAGAACCAGAAATAAACAAGCGCATATGAGCAACCGCGTCACGAGAGATTTTAGCCGTCTCTAATAACCTGACGTAAAAGGTGGGGACTCCCATTAAAACAGTAGCTTTTTTCATCAGTGATAAAATGATCTCGCTATCAAATCGAGGCATAAATATCATCGAAGATCCTGCACACAGCGTCGTATTCGTTGCAACAAATAAACCATGAGTATGGAAAATCGGTAAAGCGTGAATCAGCACGTCACTCTCACTGAAATGCCAACAGGCTTTTAATGATTGTGCATTTGATACGAGGTTGCCATGGCTTAGCATGGCACCTTTAGAGCGGCCAGTTGTTCCCGACGTATATAAAAATGCAGCGAGGTCATCTTTGTGGCGTGCGACAGCCTCAAAATTTATATTTTCAGCCGGTAAAGCATCGGTCAGTGTGCCTGTGCCATCGGCAGAAAGGGTCAGCACCATAGCAACTCCGGTACTGTCCGCCAGTGGTTTTAGGATGGGTAAGTTTGTTGGGTCACAAACAAATATTCGAGGTTTAGCATCGGTTAAAAAGTATTCAAGTTCCGAGCTCGTATAGGCAATATTGAGTGGCAAGAAAATACCGCCTGCTAATACAGTGCCTAAATATAATTGTATTGACTCGATCGATTTCTCTACTTGTACAGCGACACAGTCGCCAGGTTTTAAACCTGCAGTAAGAAGGGTGCGGGCATTTTTCTCAGCGGCATCAAACATCTCTCCGTAAGATAGCGTGGTGCCATCGAGCATTTGCACATAAAGTGCGTCATCACGGTCTATTGAGGCCGCTCGTAAATGATTCGCAAGGTAATTAGTGTCGTACATTATTTATGTCCCCATTTATTTTAGAAGCCGCTTTATTTTATCTGAACAGATTACTTTTTTATGGTTAGCAAAAGCTTCATGGTTGTGTTCAATTGAGCTAAGGTCGTAGAGGTAGTTAACCATGACACCCCAGGAGCTTTTTAGCCTAGTACTACTATTATCAGCATGGCAATTAATCTGTTCGAGACAGGCGCCATTACCTAAATGAAAACGAGCAACGTAATCAAACGGAGTTTCGTCATTTTTCTTTGCCATGAGCAGATACCACGCCGATAATTTTTTAAGACTCGAAAGGTCTACACCGGTTGTATCCTTTGACTGATTCAGCAACTTAATTGTTTGGTGCAGTGCCTTGGGAATTTCGTCCAGCTTTCTCTGATCAACTTGCTTCTGAACCCAGTTGCGCATGTCGGGCAAAGGTGACAGCGTCACGAATTGGCAGAGATTAGGAAATTCATGACGTAATTCTTCTACCGCTTGTTTGATTAAAAAATTACCAAAAGAAATACCTTGGAGCCCTTTTTGGCAATTGGAGATCGAATAGAATACTGCAGTGGTGGCTTCAGATGGATCAAGTTGTTGGCGTTTTTTAGCGAGGATAGGGGCAATCGCAGTCGGTATTTCATCGGTAATAGCAACCTCAACAAATATCAGTGGTTCGGCGCTCAGCGCTGGGTGAAAAAAACCATAGAGTCGCCTATCTTCTGCAGCGACCCGAAGGCGTAATTCATCCCATCCATTGATTTCATGTATTGCTTCATAATTAATGATTTTTTCCAGAATAAGGGCGGGGGTGTTACCCCAATTAATTAGCCTCAACTCTAAGAAGCCTCGATTAAACCAAGAGTTAAAAAGGTGTCGGAAATCATTATCAATCTGTTTTAGTTCAGTTGTTTTTTTTATGGCAGACAACAGATCAGCGCGCATTGATACTAAATCTTGGGTTCCACCGGGTGCTCGGTTTAGTCTGCGGATTAATTCTTGACTTCTTGGCTCGCTGGCACGATGAATGTCACACACAAATTTTTGGTTTTGACTGTGATCACCATTCTCACCAGAATAATTGTTAGTGTCAGCTTTAGAATGAGTTTGCCATGCATTAATTATGTTGGATAAATTAACTTCATCAACTCCAAATTGCGTCATTATGTCTTGAAAAAAGAAAGACTTTTGCTTTATATTTAATGCGTTATAACGATCTAATATCTCACGCCCTAGTGCCAGACTAGTGGCTTCGCCTTGCCTCGATAATAATGTTTCACAACGCCCAATCAAGCTCGCTTGGGGGTCTTCGGCTGGCATAAGAGAACGCCCAATGTCGCTAACGCGAGAAAGTAGATCATTCAATATATAGCCAGCTCTCATCAGGATGCACCAATCGTTAGTTTAGGTAGGCAGTAAATAGTGACTGATCACCACAATAAAATTTCAATAATAAAATAATATGACTATTCAATTGGGTATCAATCCAAATATCATCTGTCGGTGAGAAGAAAACCACCACCTGGCGTAACGGGCTTTAGTTTCAATGTGTTTAAAATTTCATACGTGGTTGCAACTGCCGCAGAAATAGTTGGAATACCAGATGCCTTCTCTATCTTTTCAATCGAAGGTAACGACGGCATTTGAACACAGGCAGAGGCAATAATGACATCAACACCGGTTACATCGAGCTTCTTCCACAGCTCGGCCGGTGCATTAGGATCCTGAGCCGCTACTTCGAGGTTGTTTGGAATTTCAAGTGCTATAAAATCTCTCACCTCAATGCCCTCGCTTTCAATATAATCCACCACCATTCTTGTGAGTGGTTTCATATAGGGGCATATAATTGAGACTCTTTTCGCTCCCATGGCATGTAACGAATCAATTAAAGCGCCAGCAGAGCTTATGGTGGGTGTCGGGCTGCCATTGGCAACGCTAGCCTCATATAGTCGTTGTTGAGACACTTTGTGGTAGCCAACACCCCGACTCATGATTGCAACTAGACAGGCATAGGCTTGCACCTCAACGGCGGCATCTGATAACTCGGCAGCACAGCGTAAGCTATCATTATCCATTCGAACTAATTCTTCTTTTGAAACATTTTTCATGCGCATTCTGGATGAATGAAAAGTAAAGCGATCAGGCAATACTTTTTCACGAGCCTGTAATAGAGCCGGTATTTCTGTTTCCATAGTCAAATTTGAGCTAGGAACAATCAGTCCGATGCGTCGGTACGAATTTTGTGAATGCATAAAAATCAAATCCAAGGTGATACGTTTAGAGGCGCCCTAATTAATTCAGGGCTTCCTAGAGTACAAGAGTGCGCCGTGAATAATCCAAGGTTGAATTATTCACAACGACCTTAAATTATAGTGAGGTTCCCATTAGCGTGTCTGGCAGCCACGTTGCTAAACCGGGCATTAAGCAAAGTAATAGAATTGCAATCACCATGCAGGCAACAAAAGGTAGTGATCCAAGCAAAATAGTTTTCAACGGTATCTGCGGCGCTATGCCATTAATGACATAGAGGTTTAATCCGACAGGGGGCGAAATCAAACCAATTTCCATATTGATGGTGAGCACTACAGCAAACCAGATAGGATCAAAACCTGCATTAATAATAATCGGCAATAAAATCGGTGACGCCATCAAAATTACTGCGACGGGTGGTAGAAAAAATCCCGCAAATAATAAAAATATATTGATGATAATCATCAAGTACCAGCGGTTGATATCCAGCGTTCCAATCCATTCTGCGATCGACTGAGTAATAAAAAGGCTGGACAGCATGTATGAAAATACGCCTGCGGCTGCAATGATAAATAAAATCATCACACTCTCTTTAGTACTATCTCGCAGCACCAGCCATAAATCTTTAGGACTGGTGAGGCGGTAAATAACAATAGCGATAACAAGACAAAGTAGGGCACCGACTGCAGCAGTTTCGGAGGGTGTCGCAATACCTCCGTACATGGAGTAAAGTACACCGATAATAATTGCAATAAATGGTAAAACCCGAGGCAATATTTCAAATTTCTCGCGCCAGCTATACACTGTTTTAAGCATTAATGCTTGATTGCCAGAACGCCAGGTTGCATATATTGACCAAGTCATAAATAGAGTTACTAACATTAGTCCTGGAATAACACCGGCTAAAAATAGACGCCCAATAGATGTTTCAGTCGCAATGCCGTAAACAATCATGGTGACTGATGGTGGTATCAAAATGCCCAAGGTACCCCCAGCTGCAATAGAGCCTGCTGCAATTCCTTCTGGGTAACCTCGTTTGAGCATTTCAGGAATGCCCATTTTTCCAATAGCTGCACAAGTTGCTGGGCTAGAACCTGACATGGCAGCAAACATAGCACAGGCACCGAGATTGGAAATAACCAAACCACCCGGCACACGCGTTAACCAGCGCTCTAGTGCTTCATAAAGATCAGCACCTGCCCGGGTAGATGAAATAGAGGCGCCCATGATGATAAACATAGGAATTGATAACAAAGCAAAGCTGTCAAGCTTGCCAAAGAAAATTTCAGGCATTAATGCTAAAGACGATGCGCCATCAAAGACTAAAATAAATAAGCCAGAGACAACCAATAAACCAACCCCAACAGATATGCCAGAAAAAAGTATTAAAATGGTAGTGATGCCAACCAAGGCACCTAATAAAAGTGGATCCATTAATCTTCTCCTAGGCCAAAAGGGGCTTCAATTTTTAATACAATAGCGACTAAATCAGCCAGCAACTGCAATATAAGTAATCCAAAACCTATCGGTAAAGAGGAATAAACAATCCATAAAGGTGGAGCCCAAACACTATCCGATGTCCAACCTCGGGTAAATGCTAAGTGCCAAAATTCGTAACTGAACCAAAGCATGACCACAATCGTGATGATAGAAATCGTGTAGGTGAATATAGCCAATAAATATCGCCCAACAGCAGGCAGCATAAGAGGAATCAGGTTAACGTTAACATGGCCCTGTAATTGCTGGACAAAAGGCAAGCCAATCAGTGTTGCCGCAACAATTAAAAATACCACCGCTTCTGTTTGCCACACAGTGGATCCATTGAGCACGAAACGGACAAAAATCATTTGGCAGGTAATGCCGATGGCCACTAGGGTCATTCCCGCCGAACACCAGCCAGAAAAAGTCGACAGAAAAGAAACAACTTTAAAAAAAAGATACTTTTGTTTTTTATCGATAGGAGGATTGATGTTTAAATCAGTGCTCATGTCATTACCTTCTTTATTCCTTAAGCCAGTTTTAAAAGCCTTTCTTTGCAATCCTTTATACAAAGAAAGGCCAATTACTTTTGCTACTTAACAGACAGTGCCATATCAAGTAATTTTTGACCATCATCTACAGAGTTTACAAATTCTTTGTAAGATGTTTCTTCTGCAATTGCACGCCATGCATCAAAATCAGCCTGAGTCATTTCTGCAATTTCAACACCCGCTTCACGAAAAATTTCTGTTGATTTAGCGTCTTGAGTTTTAGCTTCCTTTAGATAAAACGCCTCGGCTTTTTTAGCAGCCGCTAATAATGCCGCTTGTTGCTTTGAATTTAAACTGTCAAATTTATCCTTGCTGATAATCATTGGCTGGTATAAAAACCATAACGCTATATTTTTAGACGCAGGTGTATAGCACTTTACTTGCTCATATATACGGTAGGATACGAAAGATGATGATGACGTATTAGCCGCATTTAAAACGCCCGTTTGCATCGCACTATAGATATCAGCTGAGCTCATAGATGTAATTGAAGCACCGGCACCTATTAACATTTGCTCAAATGATTTGCCGGCTGCACGTATTTGAAGACCTTTAACATCATCAGGTTTAACAATACATTTATCTTTACCGACAAAACCACCCGCAAGATAACCATGTACCAAAACCATGACGTTATCTTCGGCCATCTTTTCCTTTAAAGCGTCCATGAAAGGAGACTGAGTCAGTCTAGCTGCATGATCATGGTTTTTCACCAATCCCGGCATAAGAGTCAAACTAACGGCTGGTTGTTGTCCTGCCGCGTAGCTCAATGGAAAAACCGACATATCTAATAAATTGCGGCTGATAAAGTTATACTGCTCCTTCGGTTTAACCAATGATTTTGAAGGAAATATTTTAATGCTAAGGTCAACACCCGCCGCTGCGACTTCATCCGCAACTATTTGTGCTACCTTGTGACGCACATCTTTTGTTGACCATTGGTGTGACAGTTTGAGCTCAGTGGCATTAGCCGCTGTTCCATATAAGATTAATATTGCACCGAATGTCACTTTTTTGATTGTATGTAACTGAAACATTGATATTTCTCCCCATTGAGTTGATTAGTAATAATATCGTTTAGCGTATACATATACAACCTATAAAAATACATATAAGATTTATGCCTAGATAATGTATTATTAAAAATGAATTTTAATACCTAAATGAATGGAATAATTCATGACACGTGCTGCCGATAAACTCATATTACAAATTACTCAGGAAATTTCTTCTGGGTTGTTACGGCCGGGTGACCAGCTTGAAGAAGCTGCCCTAGCAGAAAAATTTAACGTTTCTCGGACACCCATTCGTGAAGCGATTAGAGCCATGGTAGGGCTTGGCTTACTAGAAACTAAACCAAGAAAAGGTGCAGTTGTTCGTGTTTTAACGTCCAAGGAACTACTTGATTTATTTGAAGTAGCGGCCGGTTTGGAGGGCATGGCTTGTCGATTAGCGGCAGCGGGCTTGACCGAGGGGCATGCGGAAGCGATTCAGAAAGCGTTGCAAAATTGCAGCTCGGCGGCGAGGTCCACGGATAAAGTGCAATACAGTATTGCTAACCTAGAATTCCATGCAGCGATTCATGCGGCGACAGATAATCATTGGCTAATAGAGCAACTCCAGCATATTGGAATACATATCAACCCGTATCGCTCTTTACCTTACGATCTTCTTGGCCGGCTTACAAAATCAACAGAGGAACACGCCGTTATTTGTGAGGCGATTTTGTCCGGTGAAGGCGAAAAAGCAAGTGAGTTAATGCGCAACCACATTATGCTACAAGGAAAACGGCTGCCGTTTGTGCTCAAACTGTTTGCGCAGTAATGCTTTAAGAGGCGTCATCTCTAACTAAGCCCCATTAATTCAGGCAACCATAGAACAATCCCTGGCATGGCCACCAGTGCGGCGATGGTTAACGCATCGGCAATAAAAAATGGCATGACGCCTCGGAAAACATCCTGAACACTACATTCAGGCCTGACCCCTGCGACGACAAAACAATTGAGCCCAATGGGCGGTGTGATTAAACAGAACTCGGCCATCTTAACGACGATAATACCAAACCAGATCGAACAGCCAATACTCGACACACCAAATGCTGAATCAGCTGCCGTCACGGCGTCGCCACCATTAAGCGCAATGACGGCGGGGTAGACTACTGGAAGAGTGAGTAATAACATTCCGATGGCATCCATGAACATGCCGAGTACAGCGTAGGCGAGGAGTATCAATACCAAGGTCATCATCGGGCTTTGGTCTAGGCCGGTAATCCAGTCAGAAAAAGCAGAGGGTAAATCAGCAAAACCAAGGAAGCGCACATAGAGCAGAACACCCCAGATGATAGTAAAAATCATCACAGTTAGCTTGGCAGTCTCCATTAATGCGCCTTTTAATTCATTCCAACGCATACCTTTTTTTAATGCCATGCATAAAATAACGAAGGCACCGAGTGAGCCGGCCTCGGTAGGTGTACCAACGCCACCATAAATACAGACGACAATAATACCAACTACAAAAAATATAGGCATAGCGGCAGGCAGCGACTCCAATCGTTGAGCCCAACTATAACCCGTGACGGGTGGGCCAAAATCTTTTCTGGTTTTGGCCATGAAAATAATCAGGCATGCATAAACCAGCGCAGAAAAGGCACCCGGTAAGAAGCCCGCCATAAGCAGCGCACCGACATCTTGTTCGACAATAATGGCGTAAATAACGAGTATTGCCGAAGGTGGAATGAGTGAGGCCAGTGTGCCACTCGCAGCGACAACCCCAGCAGCAAATCGTTTGTCGTAGCCTAGTTTTAACATTTCGGGAATGGCGATTCGGGCAAATACCGCTGATGTCGCAACCGATGCACCAGATACAGCGGCAAACCCGGCTGCTGATAATACTGTGGCAACACCCATGCCACCCGGTAACCAACCAACCCATCGTTTGGCGGCTTCAAACAGGGCCCGAGTGAGTCCGGCATGATAAGCCAGAAAGCCGATTAATATAAACGTGGGGATGAGCGACAGCGAGAGAGTTGATACTTTTGAATGAGGTATGGTGCCAGCCATTTTAATCGCAACTAATACGCCTCTGTCGAATCCCATTTTTGCTGAGAATATCCACACTAGGCCGATGAAGCCAGCCATAGCAGCGGCAAAAGCGACTCGGACACCAATAAGGACCAGCACTAACATTATTCCGGTGACCCATAGGCCAATCGAAATTGAGTCTAATTGTCCCATTGTTTCGAATAAGTTCACTTTCCTTCTCCTATCTGGCCTTCTCCCATGAGAGATTCAGCCTCTGCCGCTGCTGCGGCGGCGGCATCTTCAATTAATGGCACCGCTACGGGGTTATCACCGCCTTCTTTGATGGCGCGACTATAGGCCCAAATTTGTAAAATTAAGCGCAGTGCCAAAATGCTGAGTGCAACAGGGACGACTAGTTTGGCTGGCCAGATTGGAAGGTTGATATCCATCGACGAGTCGCCAATTTGATACGCACGAAAAAAATGAAGGAAGGAACCATAAATAAGCACCAAAGTGACGCCTAACATTAATATAACGGATAATAATTCTGTGACCCATAAAGGCCGACCCTGAATCCTGCCTACCAGCATATCCATCCGGATATGACCACCCTCACGCTGTGTGAAGGCAATACCCAGAAAAGCAAAAAAGGCCATGGACTGTTCAACCCAATCGATATAGCCAGAGACGGGTAACGAGAAAATCCAGCGCCCAAGTACATTTGCTGTAGCAAGGAATACGAGTAAAAAAATAACGATGCCACCAGCCAAGGTCAGCATGGTTTCGAGCTTGAGAAATAACCTGTCGATTTTACTCAGGTAGCTATCGTCCTTTAGCACTCTATTGGAACTCGACATGAAATATCTCCAGAGAAGAAAACACTACCTTAGGCAATGCTTTTAAATTAATAGCGATCATTGCGGCGAATGCCGCAATTCGTGATGATGTTCCTATTGGCTTTTATATCGATACCGGTCGATGCTGGCATGACGAAATTAGTTAATTTGACTGTAATGCCACCGCAGAAAAATTCCTGCGGTGGCAACAGTTTTGAAGTTTATTTTACTGGTTGAATAAATCTTCAGTGAATTCATAAAGCGCTTTTGAGTCAAACTGATCAGCGTATTTTGTAACCCAAGCTTCACGAACCGACGTTGCTAATTTATCTAACTCAGCTGTTTGAGCCGCTGAAAAAGTAACGCTCACCAAACCAGCATCCGCAATTGCTTGCTCATATTTCTTTGTAGCGTTGTTGTTGTAGTTGTCGACATAAAATGCAATCGCTTCATCTACTGAGCCTAGTAATGCTTCTCGGTTTGAATCACTTAATGCATTTAAGGCGTCAGTATTGACCACTACTGGGCAGTTGGCAGAACCTAGGTTTAAGTTAGTTGAAGCCCATTTTCCTACTTTGTAAGTTTTAGTTGCAACATGCGCATGGGGTGCAAATGTAGCTGCATCGATAACGCCTGAGTCCATTGACTGACGAACTTCTGAAAAGGGTACACCTGTTTTAACCGCACCTAATTTACCCAAAACACCCATAATACCGCC
>Ga0307997_10001450_pt1 | contig 11141 bp, 4 predicted proteins | sample Davwhametageno36_FD_203165 | JGI IMG/M metagenome (GOLD analysis project Ga0307997, IMG submission 203165) | Marine microbial communities from Davis Island wharf, Antarctic Ocean - #36 | ecosystem: Environmental > Aquatic > Marine > Unclassified | place: Antarctic Ocean: Davis Island wharf...
TCATAAAATAATGAGAATTCATAAGCAGCAACAAAAGAGCGCATTGAAAATTTTTAAACAAAATAATTTGGACATCCAGGAGGAGACGACGATGTTAAAGCATGCAATGGGACAACTCCAGGATGATCAGGCCAAGCATCTGCAGCTCCAAACAAAAGAGTTTGAGCGGAAGAAGAATAACATTGAGCGTGGTTTGGCCAGCGCGGCGCTGGAAAAGTTACGACTCAATCAAAAGTTACGTAAAATGAAAAAGAAGCAAACGTCCATCATTGGCGCCGGCGGTGGTGATTTGCCCATGATGCCCGACGTCTCTGTGTTGAACGACGACGATGAGATTGATCGTGCCATGCAAGAGTACGACAGTCTGCTCAAGGGTCGCGCTGATCCAGCCGCGCAGGCAGCACGGCAGCGTCTCCAGCGTCGTCTCCAACTGCGCCAGCACCAGCTGAAAAAGCATGAGTTGGATCATCATTTGAACGAGCAGCTGACAGACTTTGAAGCAAAGCATGCCAACGAGACAGCAAAATTAATGCTGGAGATCGCTCAAGCAGATGTTGGAGAGGACGAGGCAGTCAGTGGCATGAGTGATGATGATGCGGAGAGAATGCTTCAGCGACTAGAGAGTGAGGCACAGACGGGTGGTGATGACGATGGGAAAATGTCACTTGGACGAGAGCGTTTGAAAAGAAAATTAGAGAAGAGGCAGAGAGAAAAAATGTTGAGAGAAAAAGCAGCGCTCGCTTCCAGTACGGCGGATGTCGAGGGACAGGCAAGAATTCAAAGAAATTTAGATGCAGAGCTGGAGGCGCTGGAGAATCAAAGCGAGATTAACCGGCTTCATTTTCAATCTAAGTTTGAAGCGGATCAGGCCAGGCAGGCTGATCGAATGCGTGAACGACTTCGGAAGAAGAATCAAAAAAAAATGGGCAAGCTCTTCAAATCACAAGGAAAACTTGAAAAATTAGTACAGCGTGATAACGCTGCAGTTGCGAATGGAATGGGCGATGGTGATCACACGGAGATGTTGGCGATCCAAACACAAATTGATGTGTTAGCAAATCAAGCAAAAACAGGACAAAATGAGCTTGATGCTTTAATTGAGGAGAACGCAGCGGACTCGAGAATGCTGCTGAATCAAACGTTGTCGCAGCAGGCTGGTGCTCATTCCAAATTAGAAAGAAAATTATTGGAGAGAAAAAGAAAAAGAAAAGAGCGTGAAATATTGGGTGATGCTGTCAGTGGTCACGTCGATGTGACTGAGATTGGTGGCATTCGTACATCAATGGAGGCGTTGAAACATCGGAACTCACTGAAAGATGCGACTGCGCGACTTGATGAGGCTCGCCAACACGTTGCTACTGTTCGAGAGCATGTAGCAATGAAAAAGGGTGTCCCAGGTGTGAAAGAAGAAAGGAATAAAAGAATTGAAATTGAAGAGAGAGAAGCAGTGGCGCAGGGAATGGCAAAACTAGCCGCACAGCAAGCAATACAAAGAAGACAAGCAGAGTTGGCACTGGAGGCTGACATTGAACGTGCCAAGCTCCAAGCAGTCTCTGAGGCTCATCTGGAAGTTGAAATGGATGCTATTATGAAAAAACATAAGGAGGACCAAGATGCAGCGGAGCTCCATCTTGCATTGGACAAACAAAAGCATAAAAAATTGCTAGAGGATCGTTTAAGAAGAAGAAGAAAAACAAGACAAGCAGAGCATGAAATGCACATGGATAATGTGGCCGTCGCAACACCAGTAGATTTGGCACTGGATCTCAAGTATGCAGAGGTGCAAGTGAATCATGCGCAAGATCGAGCAGATGGCATCATGCTAAATTTTGTTGCCTCGCAAAAAGCAATGGCGGAGGTGCGTGTTTTTGCTTCTTGTTCTTTTTTATTTTTTATTTTTTATTTTTTATTTTTTATTTTTTATTTTTTATTTCTTTTCACTTACAAAGTAATATCTTTTTACTGTGCTCTTCTTTTTGTTCAGGAGCTGGAACGTGAAACCGAGCTTCATCACTCTCGTCTTCAGCGATCGCTCGCGAAACGCAAGGCTCACAGACAGCGAGCTGGTCATGACAAGGGCAAGAGTCTTCCACCAGTTCCATCACTTCCCTCGAACATGAGTCCAGACATTCAAGCAGCAATCTCGCAGTTGGATACATCGTTGTCCGGTGATCAGCAGGCAGCTGCGCTAATGGCCAAGTTGGGAAAGTTAGTGGCATCGTCAGGATCAAAATCAAGCGAGACAAGAAAAGCTAACGACGCGTAGGCAACACGGAACCACAATCATACACAATCTATTGATAACAAAACAAATTAAATTAAAGAAATAAACACACACAGACATCAAACTAGCAACTCTATAAAAAATTTAAAAGAAATAAGCAAAACATAATATTATGTATGTACTGTAAAACGAAAAACGTAAGATCGTAAAACAAAATGAAATTTTATATAAAATAAATTAATTGATTAATTGTATGCATACATCGTCGGATCTCTGCTCAGTCTCCTCGTCTCCTCAAAGACTCATATCTCCTCCAGAGTAGTAAAATTTCCTCCTATTGTAATAGCGTTCCCAACACGTTGCTCCCTTTTCCTGTCTTCATGATCATCCTCCTCCTGTGTCCTTCCATTCATCTGACCACCGTCATCATCATGTTGTTCCGCGTAACACGTCAGAACCACAAAACCCGAGCAAATAAAAAGCCCACCAATCCCTGTAACAAAATTGATCGTCCGATGGTATATCACTAAATCAGTCAGAGCGCTCAAGGGCAACTGCAAGACGGCACCCACCGAGATGAAAAGAGGTCCCATCAGCGACAAGCCTACCATAAACCCAAAATTGTAGACCGTCGCCAACGCCGAGTTTCCATACAACAGACTGCCGTTCTCACTGAACGGTGATGGCAACTGAAACACATCATCTTCGAGAAACATAGCAGGCCAGCAAGTAACGAAACAAGCGATTCCCATCATCGACATGAGCATCAGCACATCTTCCGTATCTCGACACACGACAGCAGACCACCGAGAAAAAACGAGATCAAACAGTGCAATGAAGATGGGGTTGACAGACAGCAGCAAATAATTCGATGCGTCGCCATTACCGGCTGCACCGGTCGCAGATTCGCCACTGCAAACAAGGACGACCCCCAGCAAACATGAAAACACCGCGAATGGTGAAGGTGAAAAAAACGTTTGGAACCAAGAACTTTGACGCTGAGATCGACGACGAAACCATACCAACGTGAACAAATAAACAAACACGCACTGGCTCTGCTGTGTTGCAATGGACAACGTGACTGAAATTTTATTTTTCAAGCTCATCGTCCAAGCGACGTTTGGAATAAACATCAACCACTCCAGAACGACGACGCGAACTAGCAATTCTTGCCATGTCCATTTGGAAGTGGCATGCTGCCAGAAGCGTCGGAAAGGATTAAGAGGTGACGTGAGCCACGTTCCAGTCCGTTGATAGCAGCACACAACCCAAGCACCGACCCACATCCACACTAACCAAGTATGGTTCATGTAGATTCCTTCAACAGGAACTCGAAAGGTAGTGTTGGCCATTTGATAAAAAAACATTTCATTTTGCGTCTGCTGGCACACGAGTTGCAGCAGGACAAGTGTAATTCCAATCGGAATCAAATAGGACGGTCTCGATCTCGTGCTGAGTTGCTTGTCTGTGGGAGTGAGTAGTGGTGAGGAAGGGAGGTTGTCGTCCATCGGAAGCAAGTAGGACGGTCTCGATCTCGTCTCGTGCTGGGTTGCTTGTCTTAGTCTGTGGATGAATGATATTTTAAGGGATACTTATTTGAAGGTCTTGGTTTTGTGCTCAAAGCTATCTGGCTATTTAGAATTTTCAAGAAAATCTTTTCAATAAATGACACTGTGCCGGACCGGACCAAATAACAAAACAACTCCAATCTCATGGACAAACTGCGATACATGTTTTCGGCTAAAGTCATTGTCGTCGACGACCCCTGTGATGACTCAACATCCAGTCCAACCGCACACACACATCCACTTGTGCTGGAATTACACAACGACAGTCGTGATCTCGAATCCTACTTCCGTCAAACTCTCCTCGCTACTAAAATTGACAATGTACAAGTTCTCCACGCAACTTTTTCTGAACTCGACTTGTTTGACGGCTCCACGCCACGTCCTCTCGTGCACGTGGGCTTTTCTCCAGCTTATTTGGCAGCTTCAGGTTTAGTGCATGAGCCGAGATCTGAGCAGCTCATTCATCTGTTGTCTTTAGTTCGTCGTGTTCGTCTTGAACCATCGACTGAGCATGGTCGAAACCTTATGTTTCATTCTGACAAATTAACTGCTGAGTTGCACGCAGCGTTTGAGGAGATAGATGTGGATGGGAGTGGTGGTATTGATTTGAATGAAATTGAAAAGCTTGTTCCAAATCACCACCGTGCGCTAGCTATTCTCAAAGAGTACGACGTCGATGGTAACGGAATTGTAGATTTTGACGAATGGAATCGTCACAGCCTCCTCGATTTTGCTCAGCGGCATCAAATTCTTATCCGTTATTTCGTTCGACATGATCACAAGTTACGTGATGAGTTGAATGAATTGTGGAGCAGCAAGCACAAGTTTGGTCTGACGATTCCAAGACCCAATGCATTGAATTATTTTGGTCCAGAATGCACCATGTATTTTGAGTTTGTCACTTTTTATACGTGGGCATTAGTGTTGCTCGCTGCTGTCGGTGCTGCTCTGGTAGTGTTTCAAAAAACAAGCGGTCCTTGGATGCTTGGATTTGCTCTGTTTACAGGTGTGTGGTCCTCCTTCTGTCTTGCTCTGTGGAGTCAAAGACAATTTGCTCTTGAAAAAATGTGGTCAAACGTTGTGGATGCAACTTCTCTTCCATCATTTGAGTTGTGGCGTCCTAGACCTTCATCCTCATGGCTGCGTCTCCGTCGTGGAATCACCGTGGCATTGTCCGCTGTCGTGTTGATTGTTGTGTTTTCCATTGATTTAAAAATCCTTCATTGGAAAATTTCGTTGGATGGATGGCTTGCGGAGCCCGAGCAAACGAGCACAATCTCTCGTTTTGAAAAGTTTTTTTGGGCACAGCTACCAAGCGCATGCAAAGCAATCGTTATGACAACTTTTGACGAAGTGTTCAAGAAGATAGTACAAAAAATGATTCTTTTTGAAAAGAGATCATCAAGTGCAGACGAACAGGATTCAAGAATGGCAAAATTAGTTGGATTTCAATTCGTTTCAAAATTTATGTATTTATTTTATTTTGCTTTTGTAATGCAAGACATACCAAAATTAAAAAAGAGTTTGCTGACTGTGTTGGTCGTTTCTCTGTTTGTTCAGAACGCAAAGGAGATGGCAATACCATGGTTAAAAACAAGATGGAAGGAGGCGTCGTTACTTGCCAACAGAAACAAGTATTACACCACCACTGGGACGGGGAAGGGGAAGGGGAAGGGGGAGAAGAGCAGCAGCAGTGAATTAAACAATAATGCTGTCCTGACATTGACACATTTAGAGGAAGACTATTTTCACAAAGAGTACTCGTCGACGTTCGAAGATTATTTAGAAATGCTATTGCAGTTTGGTCAAATTATGTTGTTTGCTTCCGTCTTTCCATTAGGAGGTGCTTTGGCTCTTCTGAATAATCTTGTTGAAGTTCGTGGTGACGCTTTTAAAATGATCGATGAAATGAATCCAATGATACCAAGAGACGAACGATTAGGTGATGAGCGACATCATTTTGATATTAATCTATTTGTGTCTGCTTTTACTGGTTTGTCCTTCCTGTCCATTGTAACAAATTTACTGCTGCTCAGTTGTGATGAAGATCCAGATGCACCAGATTACAATCATTGGATGATTGGATACGAGTATCCATCACTTCCTGGTCACAGGGCGGGCAGCGTTGTGCAATCGAGTGTTGAAGTAATCTTCCTGATGTGCGTGTTGGAGCACATGCTCTTGTTTGTCAAGGGTCTCGTGATGTATATGTTGCCAGAGAGAGATGGTGAAGTTTCAACGCACGATGGTATACCTTTGTCCGTACCTTTTGTTTTGTTGGAGTACCGATCTCCACCGAAAGAAAATGAGTTGGCACCAGCTGAGGTGAGCACGAGCCTAAGGAAGAGCAAAACAACAAAACGCTCTGCATCGAGACGCTCTTCATCGGACAAGAAAAATTTGTAGTCGAAAGAATGTGTGTGTACGAAACTTTAAAAAAGTACAAAAAAGTAAAATTATTTTCAACAGCAGGACGACAATACTTGAACTCAGTTATTCTCGGCGGCGGGTGTACAAATTATCTGCGGTACAAAGGTACCTTCCGACCTTCCGGTACATGTGCACAAATACACACAAATACCTTCCGAACGTACCACACACATTATGCACAGTCTATCTTCTTCTTTTCTCAGCTCTCAGTCCTCATCAATCAAAACTTGAAGGCTTGACGTGTCGCAGCAGCCGTCGTTTCAAGGCAGGACTTTTTATGGACTTAATAATTTGTTTTGTTATGTGCGAGGATTCTCTCCCACCCTTGCTTCCACCGCGTGCTGCTGCTCCCTCCTCAAATGCACTTCCTCTTCCACCACTTTCTTTCTTTTCAATGGACGATCGAACTTCATCCAGAGTCATTTCAAACTTTCCAATAACACCACGCTGATCACTTTGTCGCATTAACTTTCGCAGATCACCACCAGACTGCTCACGAAGCGTGTCACGAACTTTTATTTGATTACCTTTTGATATTCCACTCTTCTTCTTTTTTTTCTTTTTAGTCGAGTTCTTGTTTCCTCCTGCTAATTTTTTACTTTGAGCACCATGACGATATCTTCCGATGACAGTATTTCTTCTGCTTGCTGCGATAAACGGAACTTGATCACCACCACCACCACCAGAAGAGGGACTTCCACTGAAGCCATCTTGGTTCATTTCGACATCATCGGCTGCAAACATGGACGAGGGACCATCACCATGCTTAGCTTTATTACCAGCGACACGATCAATGACAATAGAAAGTTCCGACATGTCTCTCCCGTAACATACAAAACGAAGGACTGCAGCGTACATTGAAGTATCAAGAAGCTTTCGATGAATGTCCTGTCGTCGTAAACGTATTTCACCCAGCGTCTCGGTAACTTGCTGCTCTGACACTAACACAAGAAGATTCCAAATTCTCTTCTCAATCTTAGATGTTCCGGACAATCTGCTAGGGAGGGGATCCTGCGAGAGAGGAGGAAGAATGATAAAATAACAAAAGAATTAAAATATATATTATAATATATTGCTTTTGAGTCAGTTTGCTGTTGCAGAGAAAAAGAAGAAGAAGACACATACATATGATAAAATTCTCCCACTCACCAGCAACTGCCAAAACATACGATTTGCATCAGGCTCATCTACGGACGTCGTGGATGAATCTCTTTCTCCCGACATATGCCGTCCAGGCACATTCGACATTGCTTCGGAGTATCTTCTCCAGTACTCGTCTTCTGCTGCTTTTTCAACGGCAGCACGAACTTCGCTCAACATTCCACTGGACTCTGACGGCCACCTTCTTTCCGTCCACTGGTTGCTGCAGACCCGAACTAAATCACGACTTGCCACAATCGCGTTAGGATCATCATCGGAAGGATTCTCACCTCTCTCTCGCTTGCCACGCCTCTCTCTCTTTCCACGTGGTGACAGTGCAGTGTCGTAATCTGCAAGCTCTGGACGACGAAGTGACTGGAGGAGAGAAGCAACGTTACCGTACAAAGTCAGGAGCCAGTAGAGAACACCATCCTTTGATAAATGAAGTGCTGCACGCACACGCGTCCGAGCCACCGACATGGCGGCAGCCGCAGTGTTCTTTGCATCAGCAACATCACGTGGACGTGAATTTCTAGATCTCGTACGTAACTCAGATTGTCGAAGTACTGGATGCATGTCATCCATAATTTCAAACAAATGTTCACCAACGTCATACGTTTCAATGGCAATTCTTTCCGCTAGCTCCAGTGTCAGACGCTCGACACGCTCAATGAGCTCGGGAGAGCCAACATGTCGAACACCTGCCTCTTCTTGGAGTGCTTCTGCACGCTCTGACAGTGATCGGAGATGCTCCTCCATATTAGCATCCATTGATTCTGGCTCCTTCCGCTCCATCGTCTCGACGTTCGGTAACGTTTTTAACGAAGAAGACCAACTCTCCATTTCTTTTTCTTTTTCTTCCATAACTTTTCTTTTTGCATAAATTTCTTTCGTCTTGTTAAGCACTTTTGCCTCTTTCTTTCCTTGTGCCAAACCGTCTACATCACGCTCCATTTCTTGCATTCTTTGCATAAGAAGCCATCGTTCTTGTCTTCCTTGATCACTCTCTTCTCTTTCTTTTTTTCTCTGCTCCTCCTCCCATTTTAATTTTTCACTCGCTAGAGTATCACTGATTTCTCTTTGTTTCCTTTCTTCCTCTAACGCACTTTCCTTTTCTTGCAGCAAACGATCTTTTTCACGCATCTCTGCCTCCATTTGACGTGATTGGACAGCAGACTGCTCCTGCATTCTTTTCTTCTCTTCAGTAATTTTATTTGCTGCCATTCCTGCTGCTCTCAATGTTCTTCTTGCTACTTCCGCTTCTAAATCTTTTAATGTAATTTTTAATGTGATTATTTCTTCCTCCTTCTTTTGAATAATAAAATTTTTGGCTGCTAACTCTTGATGAAGACGTGCCACCTCGTCTGCAGAGGCACCAGCAGTTGGTCCTGTTACTGCCACCGACAACGACGTTGACGAAGGTGGTGGTGGTGGTGGTGCTGCTGCTGCTGCTGGCTCTGTCGAGCGATATCTTTCCAGTGCACTTTCAAGTGTATTAATTTGACGTTCTAAACTTTCTACATTTCTTTGCAAACCTTGCTTCTCCGCTTCAATTTCTTTCAACGATGACGCCAACTGAGTTGACTTGATCTCCTCGTCTTTCAAATCACAACGCAGTGATACCACAGTGTCTTTGTCACGTTTCTCCTGCTCCGACGTAGACAACTGCAGGCTGCTCAGTTGACCCTCTAATTCTGCCACGCGTGTTGTCATGTGATGGACGTTATCTCTACCAGCACCAAGCTGATTGTCATACTTGGATAATCTTTCATTCTTATCTTTTAACTCTGTTCGAAGCTCCTCCACCTCGCGTCCCAGTGACTCCATGCGACCACCATCTATATTACGTTCTCTTTTTGACTCGGACAGCTGATCTTTAAGATCTTCTACCTCCCGACGTAATTTCGACATGTCCTCGTCCATTTTTGTTCTCTTCACTCCGTGGCCGTGACGATGACGATCCAAAGCGTCGACTGCCTCGTCACGACTTTTTCTTGCCTCCTCAAGTTTCAACTCAGACTCGTTCAACTGAAACGTGCGTCGATCTACCGTCTCGGATAGTGCCCGCATCTGTTCGCCGTGCGTTGCAATGATTGAGTCCCTTGTCTTCTCCTGCTCTAAGTGAAGCTGTTGGAGACGTTTGTTCTCTTTTAAAACAAGTTCAAATTGCTTTCCTACCTCGTGGAGATTTCTTTCTAGTTGTGACGAATGATTTCGCTCTGATTCCACTGAGTTGAGACTTTCCGTCAACTGCTCGTTTAATAATCGCACACGGCTGCTCAAACTCTCAATCTCACCCATTGTTGTCCCTTTAGTGCGTGTCACGTCGGCGAGCGTCGTTTGCATGCTCGAAACTTCTTGCGCCAGCTGCTCACGCTCGGCGTACGCATCAGCTTGTAATTTCTCTGATTTTGTCAGCTTTGCTTTGAGCGAACGTTGACTTTTGTAGATGCTGGATTTGATCTTTTCCACATGCTCAGTGTGCTTGTTCTGCATTGCCTCGAGTGTACGTCGTCGCGTGCTCTCCATGAAACGAATTCTCGCTTTCGCTTCGGCAAGTTTCGTCGACATGTTTGTCAGATCATTTTCAAGCCGACCAAGCACGCTCTCCTTGGTGGACATTGTCTTACGATTCTCTTGATCTGAAGATCGGACGTGCTTCGAGAGATGGTAGATGTCTTGGTCTGCATCGTAGTAGCTGCCACGTCTTTGGATTGGTGGTTTGGTATCCATTTTTGCTGGGACGACCAACTGTCAAAAAAATGAGTTGACACTTGACACTCCAAGCTCCTCTATCGATAAAAAGTGAAATAAATGAGCAAAAATAGAGCTGTTCTATAGTCCTGCTGGCAACGCACAACAAAAGGTGCTGCGTGCTGCACGGCACAAGACAACAACGGCAAGCAGAGATGGCAGACCCAATTGACGACAATGTTGACTCCACCATTTCCGCTGGTACCAAAAATACAAAAGTCGCCCGCAAAGTTGATCGATCTGCTGCTGCCATGGCAATGGCTGATCTTCGTCGCGCCGCTCGCAAAAAGGAAGGTCCGGGACTTCGTGAAAGGAATGAAATAATAGCACGTGAAATTGAACGAACGGGTGGTATCATCGAAGAAGATCTGAGTGGTGAGAGCACAACATTGCTGGTCAAGGCAGAAGACTTTGGACAGTCACGTGCTGGTGATCAACTGTTTGCGAGTGAGGCCAACTCTGCGGTCGTTCGGCTCCAGCGTGCTTTGTGGTACGTCGACTCGATCATGCGCGGAACCTCGGTCGATGAGCGGAGTAATATGCACGCGAAACGCATCAAAGCTGCACACACGAGACTTTCTACTTGCATCCGGTCAGTCGAGGACTTTGGAGTGCAGCGCGTTCTTGTCATGCGTGCAAACTGGGTGCTGTCACGCTTTGCAAAATTTGGTGTTGCTCACAGAAAAGTACAAAGAGATAAAACAATTGAAAAACTCAAAACTATTATACCTGATGATTGGATGAAGAAGACAATTCAACGCAAATACAACCCTGTTGAACAGGAGCAAGAGCGTGAGCTGCAAGTGGAAAGTGCTCTGTCTAATCTTGCGCAGTTCAAGTTACTTGCACCAGCAGAGGAAGAAGAGGTCTCGTCAGACGAAGAGAACGCCAAGCTCGCCAAACACAACTGGTTGGGTGACAAGACCTACGACGATGGTAACACAATGAGTGAAGATGCAAAAAATATACAGGACACGATCATTCTGCGACGCGCACAACGGAAAGAACAAGAGCGACAAAAGAGA
>Ga0307997_10001453_pt1 | contig 11132 bp, 20 predicted proteins | sample Davwhametageno36_FD_203165 | JGI IMG/M metagenome (GOLD analysis project Ga0307997, IMG submission 203165) | Marine microbial communities from Davis Island wharf, Antarctic Ocean - #36 | ecosystem: Environmental > Aquatic > Marine > Unclassified | place: Antarctic Ocean: Davis Island wharf...
TGAAGGCCCGTGGCAGATGATTAGGCAGGGTAAGCCACTTGAAGCCATTAAGGAGTCGGTTAAACTATTAACTGGCTCAAATGCTTCAGGTGAAGCAATGCGCGAGTCAGCAATGTATACTGATGTTATTAAAGCACTTACTGAGAAACGCGGCGAAGAAGCTGTGGTAGCGCTTAAAATTATGGATGATGCTATTAAGAGGCAAGTCGGACTGTCTGATAAGAACGCTGAATTTATAACTAGAGTGTTAATGGCTCAGTCAGTCGGTTCAAGTGTTACCACTGGTCGAAAACTTAACGAGGGCAAGTAATGTCAGATAAAATGTCAAAAGACGAGATTCAAGGCGCAATCACAGACGCTATACAAGCTGCTATTGATTACGTTGATAGTGACATTTCTAGTCAACGTGAACGCGCTCAACGGTACTTTGACGGTGCTGTAGACCTAGAGCATGAAGAAGGCCGCTCTAGGGTTGTGTCTACTAAGGTTCGTGACGTAGTTCGTGGGGCTAAACCTAGCCTGATGCGTGTGTTCATGTCTAATGACAAGTTCGTAGAATTCACACCTAAAGGCCCAGAAGACGTAGCTAACGCAGAACAAGCGACAGCCTACACGCACTGGGTATTCAACAAAGCTAACGGCTACAAGATCCTAAGTAACGCAATACATGACGCTTTAGTTAAGAAAGTAGGCGTAGCTAAGGTCTGGTGGAACGAAGAAACTATTGCTAAGTCGTACACTTACGAAAACCTATCTGACGAAGAAGTACAGATATTGGCTAATAAAGACGGTGTTGAGGTTGTAGAACACAGTCAAGAAATTGAAATTGAAATGGACGAAAATGGCTTTGAGTTAGAGCGTAACGTCCATAGCATGGTCATTTCTCACAAGTACGAAGAAGGTGAAATGGTCATTGAGGGCATACCTCCAGAAGAATTCTTCATTGATGGTTCAGCTAAATCTATTGATGACGCTTACATTGTCTGTCACCGCACAGAGAAACGTGCAGGCGACCTAGTGGCAATGGGATTCGATAGGGACGTTATTGACGGCTTATCGGGCGTTGATGATGACTCTTTAGTTGGCGATGAAGAAAAGCTATTGCGCTTTGGTGATGCTATCGACTCTACAGAAGGTCTAGCTAACGACCCATCGATGCGTACCATTGTTGTCACAGAAGCCTATATGCGCATTGACGTAGAAGGTGATGGTGTCCCTACACTACACAAGTTCTTATGTGGTGGTACTGAATACGAAGTATTAGACATGGAGCCTTGGGATAAGGTTCCCTTTGCTGACTTCCATGTAGATCCAGAGCCACACGCATTCTATGGTCGCTCACTAGCTGAATTGGTAATGAATGACCAAGACACTACGACTAGCGTACTACGCGGAATACTAGATAACGTAGCACTCGTAAACACACCACGCCTTGAAGTTAACGAAGACATGGTTGAAATGGACGATGTGTTAAACAACGAGATTGGTGCAATTATCCGATCTGAGCAGATTGGTTCTGTTAACCCACTTACGGTTCCCTTCGTAGCTGGTTCAACGCTACCTGCGCTCCAGTATCTAGATATGCTTGTTGAAGAAAAGACAGGCATTACTAAAATGAGCATGGGCCTAAACCCAGATATGCTTCAAAACACCTCAGCTACAGCCGCAGCACTGACCGCACAGGCAGGAGCTGGACAGGTTGAAGTAATGGCTAGAAACCTCGCTGAAGGTACTAAGAGGTTATTCCAGCTAATGCTACACGTTGCAGTTAAAAACTCCCCTGACGAGCAAATGATGCGTCTGAACGGACAATTTGTACCAGTAGACCCAAGTGTTTGGGATATTGAGATGGATATGGATATTAACGTAGGTTTGGGAACAGGCCAAGAAGACGTTAAGGCAGCAGCATTAATGCAAACTTTTGCTACACAGCAGCAGATCTGGCAGACCTATGGCCCTACTAACGGCCTAGTTAGCATGACACAGATGCGTAATACTCTAGCAGATACTTTGGCCCTAAGTGGGTTCAAAAATGCAGACCGCTATTATGCACCCATGACACCAGAGACTGAGCAGCAGTTAATGGCACAGATGGCAGAGCAATCAGCACAGCAGGGTGAGCAGGGCGACCCAATGGCACAAGCACTGATCCAAGCAGAACAGATCAAGGCTCAGGCTAGAATGCAAAGCGATCAGATGCGTATGCAAGGCAAGATGCAAGGTGACCAAGTCAAGATGCAGGCTGAAATGCAGGTTAAGGCTGCTGAAATGCAATCTGCTCAAGGTAAAGAATTGGCTGAGTTGCAGCTTAAATACCGCGAATTACAGCAGGGCGATGACCTTAACCGTGACAAGATGAACCAAGAGCTTCTAATTGAGGCTGCTAAAATACTAGGACAGTATGGTAGTGCGGTTGATGTTGAGCGTGTACGGGCCATGCAAGCCATGCCGCGTATGGGTAGCATCCAGTGATAAGTAAGTCACAAGCCGAGTATTTACTCAAAGATGATACTTTTACGACAGTATTTGATATAATCCGACAGGAACAAGTAAAAAAGTTCCTTAAATCTGGTAAATCCGATACGGAAGCCAGAGAAGATGCTTATGCAATGACGCAGGCATTAAACCAGTTTGAGCATATCCTCAAGAGTGCAATAACGAATGAGGTTATGAAAGACAAACGCAGCAAATAGGATAGCACCGTGGAAACGACTAACCAAAGCATTGAAAGTGCAGTTGAAGCGTTAATGGCTCCAGTAGAGTCAGAGACAGCCGAAGTAGAAACTACCGAAACCGAAGTGGCGGAGGTTGAAGAAACCGAAGTTGAACAAGAAGCTGAAGTTGAAGGATCTGATGATGACGATGTAGTCTACACAGATGACGAAGACGAAAGCGAAGAAGAATATGAGTCGGAAGAAGAGCCAGACGATCAAACTGAGCCAGATACATACACCGTTAAAGTTGATGGTGAAGACGTAAATGTAACTCTAAATGATTTAACCAAAAGCTACTCAGGCCAGCAATATATTCAGAAGGGCATGAAGCAAGCAGCAGAGTCGCGGAAGCAAGCGGAAGAAGCCTATAACGGCCTAAACCAACAGCGTCAGCAACTTGAACAGCTTATGCAACAGGTGCAGCAGCAAGGTGTAATGACCCAGCCAACTCCACCCACGAGGGAGCAACTGACAGATGACCCATTAGGGTACATTGAGGCAGATGCAGCTTATCGTGAAGATATGGGTAGGTTCCAACACCAGCAACAGCAATTAGGACAGCAGCAACAGGCAATGCAGCAGGCGCAAGGACAGGCAGATGAAGCCCACTTGCAAGAGCAAATGTCAGAACTTAAAAGGGCTATTCCAGATTTTGGTGATGCGGTTAAAGCACCCAAGATGAAGGATAAGCTGTTAAAGCAAGGTATAAGCGAAGGGTACAGTTCGGAAGAAATGTCATCCATAATCGACCACCGAGCGATGAAGGTTCTACACAAGGCCATGTTGTACGATCAGATGGTGGCAGGCACATCTACAGTTGAATCTAAACTGAAGAAAGCCAGACCATTAATGAAAGCTGGTGCCAAAAAGCAGCCTGACTCCGATAGCAAAAAGCGCGGTAAGCAAATGTCACAATTGAAAAGATCGGGTAGCGTAGAAGACGCCGCCGCATTATTGTTTAGTAGTTAAATTTAAATTATTTAGGAAGAAATTATCATGGCACAACCAGCAAATACATTTGATACATACGATTCAGTCGGCATACGCGAGGACTTATCTAACGTCATCTACAACGTATCCCCTGAAGAAACTCCTTTACTTAGCTCTATTGCTAAAGTATCGGCAACCAACACTTTGCACGAATGGCAGACAGATGCTAACCGCGCAGCGATTGCAACTAACGCTCACATTGAAGGTAATGACACTTCTGGTGATTCAGTTACAGCCACAGTTCGTCTTGGAAACTACACCCAGATCTTCAAAAACGCTTGTACTATTTCAGGTACAGATGAAAGCGTTAAGAATGCTGGTCGTGGTAAAGAGATGTCTTACCAAATCGTGAAAATTGCCGCTGAACAAAAGACTGACATTGAGATGTCTTTGTTTGCTAACAATGCTCGCGTAGCTGGTAATGCTACTACTGCCCGTGAATTAGCTGGCTTAGGGGCTTTTGTTAAGACCAACGTAACTAACGTAGGTTCTGGCGGTGCTAACCCTGCTGGTAACGGTACTGATGCTCGTACAGATGGTACTGCAACTGTATTTAGTCAAGCTGACTTTGATACGTGTATGCAGGAAATTTGGGCAGAAGGTGGTAAGCCTGATACTGTTTATTTGTCTACATTCCAGATGAATAAAGCACTTGGCTTTACTGGTAACAACAACCAGCGTAGCACTGGCGCATCTGGCAAGGTTGAAAACTTGTTAAATGTTTATATGACACCTTGGGGCAGCGTTACGTTTACCCCATCGCGCCATAACCGCGCCAAAGATGTTTGGATTATCCAGAAGGATAAGCTAGCACTTGCATCTTTACGTGCAATGAAGAACGAAGCACTTAGTAAAACAGGTGATAACGAGAAGCGCCAAATTCTTTGCGAGGCAACTTTGGTTGTACGTAATGAGAAAGCGCTTGGTTTGATTGCTGACTGTACTACCAGCTAAATAACACTATTGTGTTACAATAAGGGGGTGCTTCGGCATCCCTTTTTTTATGGAGTAAATATAATGGCTAAGGTTTCAGAGCAGTGGTACGAAGAAGACGGCAAGCTAATCCACGTTAAGCAGCAGGATTGGACGCCTATGTTGGATCGTGCAGAAGAACTACGACAGAACGGTAATGCTGATTTTGGCGATTCTAAGCTGGTGGGCGTCATCGATGCTGCACTGATTAGCGAATGGCTTAAAGAAGCAGGTATAGGCTGGGATGATCCAGCGATGGATGATGTAGTTAAACGTAAAATGCTCAGTGGTGACTTTGATAAGCTACGGGTGTGGGAAGGTACATACTAATGTTTAAACTAGGCAATAACAGCATAAAGAATTTAACAGGCGTGGATGGCAGGCTCATTGAGATTGCAGACCTAGCCATTACGATCAGCCCTATAGACTTCGGAATACCATCCACGGGCGGACTAAGGTCAGAGGAAGATCAGGCCCAGCTATTTAAGGATGGCGTGTCAAAGGCTGATGGCGTAAACAATAAGTCATATCATCAATCAGGCAAGGCGGTGGATTTGTACGCCTATGTAGACGGTAAGGCTTCGTGGGATAAGGCCCACTTAACGATCATCGCTACCAGTATGCTCCAAGCAGCGGCCCAGCTAGGCTACCCATTGAAGTGGGGTGGTTTGTGGAAGTCGTGGCAGGATATGCCTCACTACGAAATTAAGGATTAATTATGGGTATTTTTTCATCAATAGTTGGCCCCATCGCTGACCTAGGCAAGACCTATTTAAGCGGTAAGAATGACATTGCTAAGGCCAAGCAAGCAGCAGCCATTATAGGCGTACAGGCAGAAGCTGACGTTAAGGTGGCAGGTGTAAGGGCGGCTAACAAGCTAGCAGACAGCGGACAGACTCAGGAATTTAACCTAGACCTAGTTGCCATGAAGCAGATGGATAAGTCATTCTTAGACGAGATTATGATTGCCTTGCTGCTTATTCCTATAGCGGCATCATTCATAGGCTATCAAGAAGAAGTCACAGCAGCTTTTGAATCATTCGCTGCCATGCCTGATTGGTACCAATACCTGATTTTGGGCGTTTATGTGGTGAAGTTCGGTATGCGGGGGTTGCTCACCAAACTGATGTCTGGCAAGCTATCTGGCATCAAGCTAAAATAGAATCTAGCTCTACGGTTAGTGACAGTATGCGCTTCTCATTGTAGGTATTGAATGCTTCATTCTTGCCTACTTTGATGGCTGCTTCGTAGTTGGCTATTTCACCCTTGACGTAATCCAGCTTCTTCTTCAGTAGTATCTTTTCTTTTAAAGTCATTAATTGCCTCGTCTAATAGTTGCTTACGCTTCTTGCGTATAGCCTCGTAAAGGTTGTTTGTTTGTACCGCTCCCGTACAGGCGTTAGCTGTTCTGTTTAAATATCTGCCGCATTCCTCATACGAGCATTTTAATACGCGTAATTCAATTAGGAATAACAGATCAGACTCAGGCCAAGGCATTTGTTCACGGGGAACGATTTTAACCTTAATATCGGTAATATGCCCGCTCCCAAAGTTATATTTTTTAGTCTTTACTTTAGGGCGTTTAAAGATCGCTGGTATGTTAGGTACGAAGATTATGCTCATTACTTGCCTCCAATGGGCCAGTTTTCAATAACGGTGGTTCCGCTAATGCCCTGTTTAACTCGGTCTTTTGGGCGAAGGTCTTCACCCACTGGCACATCCTTCTTACCATAGATCCTATCGTACCCTTCAGAATAGTTCTTATTCATCGGCATGGATACTGGCTTATCTTTTGCGCTCATGTGATTCTCCGTGGGCCGTAGCCTATTATTGCTTCTTTAATATTTCAATGAAATGAGAGTCTTTTAGTACGTTAAGAACCTCAATCGAGTTACGACCACTGATAACGGCTAAATTAATTAGGGTTAGATCAGTGTTGTTTAGGTGTAGTTCAATAAGCTGATTATCAGTCATTTGATGCTCCGAGGGGCCGAAGCCCCGTTATTTTATTAGTTAGACATGAAGCCTTGTACAGCGAAAAACCCAAGGTAACCGCCCATTCGATTTACAGCATTCCAGTTATTAAAAAGTATTACTGGTGTAAACCGCCCAGAGCTAGGGATGTAGGTAACAACAAACTCTGCTGGGCTAGGCGTTCTTTTGTCGCCAACAGCAAACCCGATGGTAGAGATGTGCGCTGCTGTAATCTTGGCAGCAGCCTTAACTGCAGCCTCGTACTTGGCATAAGTCTTAACGCCAGTTTTGTTCTCGCTAAGGATGCGTTCAACTCGTTCTGTAATATTGCGCTCTAACATGGGGTGTTCCTTTTGTTTAATTAGTTACTTAACTTACAAACAGTATAAACACTTCTGTACATAACGCAACACCTTTTTGTATATATAAACAATTATTTTGTAATTAATTCTTTGGGTTCAAATCTGATATTCTCATGTTGTATGAGTCAGCTTTAAACGTGAAGTTGTTGCTAGGATCATGCTCACCTTTTAGCCGCTTGGTAGCTCTACTGTAGTAGTTCTTTTTCTTGATAATGCCTAGAATCCATACTGTAGACATATCATTGAGTACGCGACAAAAGGCGTAGAAGTCACATACTTGGGTAGTGTTGTACGCGAAGATAGAACATTCGTAATGCTCTTTAGGCTCCACGCTTGTTCGTTTTGCCTTAACGTCAATGGTTCTACCGTCAGGCATGACTAGGTCATAATCATAGGTATTGGCCTGCGTAGCCCCAATGTGACGGGCCACAACTATCTCTGCTAGGAACCCAGCTTGGCTACCACCACCTTCAGTTAATGAGTGCTTTAACACACCCATATCAGATGCCATCTGTGCAGCCAGCTCAATCTCAGCGCTTGTTGCCTTTAGTTTACGCATCAAATGACCTCTTTATTTTTAGCTTTGCCTTGAACACCTTCTTGATCCTATCTAGGTAGGCTATGTCGTGCTTGACCGTATCATTGTTATTCTCAAGTATAACTACCTTATCTAGCCCTATTCGGTCTAGCAGCCTGATACGGTATTCCACCACGTTACCTGACAGATACCGATTGCACTTGTGGCATTGCTTATGGCAGTTGTGCTGGTGGAAGGATAGGTGTCTAGCAGCGCCCCTAGAGCGATAATGTCCAGCGTCCCAGTAACCGCCAAATCCAGCGTGTTCGCCCATTGAGTCGCAACTTATACAAGGTTCTGCTCTATCACGCCATCTTATGTAGGCGTTAAAGGCTGTCTGAGCTTCTGTACGCCACTCAGAAGCCGTTTTAAGCTCTGCCCTTAGTTTGGTATGGGTTTCACGCTTACGCTTGTCTGACGCTGTTCTAGCGCCTTTTTTACCATGTTCTACCACGCATGACATAGAGCAGAACCAGCCTAACGGAACCTTAATGCCAGACTCAACTGGTGAGTATTCCTTACAGGCTCGGCACTTCTTTTTAGCGTTAGCCATTAGCTTGCTTTTGAGTCTCGTATGCTTCTAATGAATGGTCGGTAAATTCTACCCCAAACTCAGCACCCTTTACGAATATGTACTCAATGTACTCACTGCCAATCTTCTTATTGAAGCTTTTAGTGGTTGGTCTATGTGCGACCATGTAGGTTCCACACAAACTAATCGAGAATGAATTACCCTCACTTAAAGGCTCACCCATTAACTGCTTCTCTCTGGCAAACTCAGATACAAGAAGATCCTTCCATTGAGCCACTGTACTACTGCCTCCACTTCTAATAGCCTGCTTTTGTATGTCACCTATCATAGCGTGTTGGCATTTCTCTTGTAGCCTAGACTGACGCTCACGGCCTAGGGTGACGATGACAGCTTCACCGCTCTTTAGACCCTTGTTAGCCATATCCCAAACCTTCAGCATCTCAGCTTTGACGTTATCAACAGTAACCGTGAACTTTAGATCAGCCATTATCTGCACCTAACGCGATAAACTCGCTCAATGTTAGCTCAAAGTAACTCGCAAAACGTGTGGCTAGTGAAACTTTCATGTCACTACCGTTACGCCAGCGCATAACTTGCTGTGGATGGACTTTAAACGCCCTAGCTAGCTCAGATCCAGAGCATTTAGCCTTAGCTTGTGCTACTCTTAATGAAGCCCCTGTGTCGATATTCATACTTATTCCCCTTTGTGTGTTATGATGATTTTGCTCCAGAAGTAACCTTAGCCCTCCTTAAAGAAGAGGGCTTTTTTTTGGTCTGCTAAAACGGTATGTCGTCATCTTCGTCAATGCCGCTAACTGCAGCAGGTTTTGGTGTTTCAGCCTTTTCAACTTTAGGGTTAAAGGCAAACGACATAAACTTCTTGCCATTCTTACTAGTTTTGATCCAAGCAGCCATCCACATCTGCTCACCATTCACTTCACAACTACCGCTATAGTCAGGATGACGGTCTGATTCTTTTTTATCATTCTTGAATAATGCGCCAGTGTTGTTGTTATCGTAGTCACTCATAATTACATCTCCTTAGTTAAACGTACAAATTCTTGTTGATCGCCTGTTAGCTGCTTCCAGATAACCTGCTTCTCATGTTCTTTTAGCTCACCAAGAGCCTCAACTAATACGCTAGTCTCACCAGATGCTTGGCTAGATACCACTAAAGCTACTACATCCTGTGTCAGCTTCTTGCTAACTCGCTTGTATGGTTCTTCTTTAATCTTGTCTAGCACAACAGGTTCTTCGTGAACCGTGATATCTTCGGCATCCAAATCAACCTGTGGAATGCCGCAGAGGCTTGAAAGTGCATACCTTCTTGCGTAAGTAATGGCACTACCAGCGCCCTGTGCTGATACCTTGTCCATAGGTAATAGGTACTCACCTTGCAGCCACTGACCTGAATTGTGCATAAGCATAGTAACTACACCGACACCTTTACCACCTTCTGAGGTAATAGGCAGTTGGACATAAGATAAGCCATGCTTTGCAAACGGCCCCTTCATTACCTTAATGACACTGGCAAGGTCTGCGTAGCTGGACTTGAAGAAAGGGTTGTTACTGTCTTTAACAGCTCCACCCATTTCTGCCTGTGCAAGACATAGTGCCGTTGCAAGGTCTGTTATTGATTCTGATTGCTTCATTATTATTGCTCCTAGTTATTTAACCTACCCAGCTATTGTAAACACATTTAGTATAGATGTAAACAGCCAATATAAGAAAAGATACAAAAAGGTTTGCATTACTGATTTGATAGGAGTAAGGTAGACGGACATTAACAAGAACGGAGCAGCGCCATGTACAACCCATACGATGATGTAGACGTAAACGAAACCAACATTATAGAAACCCGTGAAGACCTTTTCTGGGAATTGCACACTACAGGTACTGTTTTCGTTCTTGGTCATAAAGTAACCATCTTTGAATTGTTAGAAGAAATGGATGACGAAGAAAAGGACAATGTGTTTTCAATGCTCGTTATGGGCAATGATGACGCTAAAGAATATGCCCGATCTAAGCTAATGGAGGCTTTTAAAGGGGCGTATGGCGATGATGTAATTGAAGAACATTACATTGACGATCAATCTGAGTATTAAACTGGAGCATTAAAATGACTTTAACTAAAACAAATCAGCAGAATACAACGTGGACTTTATCCGATAGCAATTGGGCTTGGGATGAACATAAGCTAGGTAGGTCGCATAAGTACATCGCTAGGAAGCTAGGTCGTACTGAAGCCGCTGTTAGCGTTAACCTTAGTAAGACTCGTATGCGTCTAAAGACTGTACCATTCAAGCTAGACCCTACACCAGTAGGCCCAGCAGAGGTTAAGCAGATCCGTAAGGCCATTGCTAGGAAGGTTACATTTACTGTTGGTGATATGATTATTGCAGCGGTTGGTGGTGGTGCTTTAGGCGCTATAATTGCTGGACTAACTTTGTAGCAAGAAAAAGCCCCTTGACCGAAATGGAGCAAGGGGCTAGAATAGGTGTGTTGGTGAAGAGGTTGTACCCTCGTTCGAGCCAGCGAAGACAGTTAAGAAAATCCAGCGCCAACACAAGTGTAGTTTATCAAACGTGTTAATGGCCTGCAACCCTTCTCTACCCTCGCTTACTCGATCCACCATAATGTGGGTTTCTTTAGCGTTGCCACTCGAAAAAACAAAGCTCATGCCTACTACTGGCTTTAAACGTAGGATAGCACTTACGCACAGGAATGATGGGACTGACCGAAGCAGCGCAATGCCAAGGTACAAACCGATTAAGCGGATACACAACAGGGGGCTGACTAGCCAATCAAGGATGATAAATAGTTGCGGCAAATTGTGTAAGTGGATCAAGCAAATAGCATACTGTTGGTAAGGTATATCTCATAGGTATCCCAAACCATCTTAATGACAAGTATTGCCTGAAGAAATAGGACGACTCACAATTGAGCAGTCATACTATCTAAGTGGAGCATAATAATGAAAATAACATTAACGGTAGCAGAGCAGAAGTTAG
>Ga0307997_10001454_pt1 | contig 11130 bp, 7 predicted proteins | sample Davwhametageno36_FD_203165 | JGI IMG/M metagenome (GOLD analysis project Ga0307997, IMG submission 203165) | Marine microbial communities from Davis Island wharf, Antarctic Ocean - #36 | ecosystem: Environmental > Aquatic > Marine > Unclassified | place: Antarctic Ocean: Davis Island wharf...
TTCAGCTGCAGTGTCCCATTTTTCATCGATGTCCGCAAAATCTGGGAAAGTGTTGCCAGCATCGTCTTTAAGTTGACGATATACCCATGTGCCTTGACCTGAATATTTTTCAGGCACTTCGATGTGGTAGTGGTCTTCAAGCCGCGAATAGCTGTTCAGGCCGGGGTGAATCCACGGCAGATGATAGCTCTCGCAATAGTTCTCAACCGCCAGCTTCCAATTACAATCAAGGGCGAGCTGGAACGTACTGTTTTCGCCGCCATGAAACAGGGGTTTATCAAAGTCTGCCCATTGAGCAACTAGTTCTCCATTGGCATCTAAAAATTCTGGCGCATCGCCAGAAATGTTAATCCAAACGATGTCCATCCAGACGTAGCTGCGTATTTCGATTAAGCCCAGTAGCGTGCGATCAATTCCGTCATGGGTGTTTTGACCCGGACCACCAACATGTGGCGTGCTGATCAAGCGGCCTTCAGTTGAGTAGCACCAGCTGTGATAGGGGCAACGTATTGCGCCCTCAATTTTACGGGGCTCTTCGACCAAAATCATGCCGCGGTGGCGACAAGTGTTTTGGAATACACGTACCTTGCCTATTTTGTCACGTAGCATAAGCAAGGGTATGCCTAGAAAAGTTTGTGGAACTACATCACCGATTTCTGGCACTTGGGCACCAACCCCAAAGCCAGCCCAATGTGAGAATAAAACGGCATGCTTTTCTTCGTCAAAGACGGATGGATCAATATAATGTGCGTTCGGGAGGCCATTTGCCTCGTGGATAGGGCGGCGCACGACGTTTATATTTGTGGCATTATCCATCTACTTCTCCTTAGCTTTGTTACTTTCAAGCTAAGAAAATGGTTGACGCACTGCTTGTGCAACAGCGACCTGACTTTCCCGCACGCGACACACGTGGGTTAGGTGATTACCTGAATGAAACATCTGGCTGAAGTAGGCGTTTGTAAAATGCATCGAGATCACTAACACTGCAATACCCTGTGTGAGCGGTGGCTTCACGCGCTTTCCCAAAGTCATGTCCTAAATATTCAAAATAAGGCGTGTCACGCGATCGCCCATCATGGGTTCTCGAACTGTCCGAGTGGCATAGCCAGCCCAGAAATTGTTCTCAAAGGACGCGATACGATGGAAGTAGTTGAATGAGGATATCATTGAGTTATGTCGCGAAACGAAGGCGACGGTGCCTTCTTCCTGTTGTAAAATAAGATCACAAAATTCACGCGGTTGATGGCTAAACCTTGTGCATCCATTGCTTCTCTTGGCTCATAACCACGAATAAAAGTACTGCCTTTGTCCCTTTTGACAAATACCAGCCCGCATACAAATTGGTCAGCATCAAGAAAGCCGCGGTGGGAAAAACTTTAAAATCCGTTGGTGAATATGTCTTCGGGTAAGTTGCGTGTTCCAGTTCCTATAAAGTCGGTAAGGAAATCACCGGAAACGGGGTCCGCAGCCGCACGTATGCGATCCACTGGTTCCAGTAAAACCCGGGAGTCGATTTCAAAAAAGAATAAATGCGTGCGAGAACATCTGGGCGAGGAAAGCTTTCGCGTGAAATATATCTGTTGAATTGGGTGCTGTTGATGCCGAGTCTGCGCGAGAGTTCCGAAATCGACGGATACCCTTTTGCCAGGCTGCAAAGGTTCTCGCCAAACATGCGGCGCAATTCAGATGGTTTCTTGAGTGGGGTGGTCATTACGTTCCTCGTAAGTTGATTTGACTTCCATTCGGAAGCTTCTGCGTTCGCATACAATGCGCAATTACGGGTGCGTGATCTTAACAGCGTCAGAGTTGAGGCTCTTTAGCATCACAATGATGCTGATGTGGACACAAAATACAAGCTGAAGTTGCGAGCCTTGATGTGTTCACACGTCGGATAATTCTGTTGAATGAGGTCAGCGGAGGGTTGAGAAAATTATGATTGGTGTCATCATCTGGAGCTACCCAGTAGAACGAAAAGCAGTCGTTTGGTGTGAAGGTCCGGGGGGAAGTTGGCTTTTTTGAAGCATAGCGCTGAAGCACTTGAGGATAGCGCAAGCTTGGCAGCCGGATACATTATCGAGTTCGATGTAAAACTAGAAGATGGTTTCCGTATTGTGACGAACCATGCATTAGTCGATTTCTACCAAGTACTTGACCTCGCAGCAGTCATCAAGCGTGCAGGACGGATGGCAGTATCCTCTGCGATCAAACCGGTGTTTGTGGATTGTCGGAGGGTAGCGTGCTGAATTTTTGTTCAGCCGCCTCGTGATAGGGCGGCTACACCAGTTCTCGCAACTTCGACCAAACCCAGTGGACGCATAAGATCTGCAAATGCATCGATCTTTTCTGGCGCGCCCGTAATTTCAAACACAAAGCTTTTTAGTGTGCTGTCTACAACGTTCGCGCGGAAAATGTCGGCTAGACGCAATGCTTCCACGCGTTTTTCGCCATCACCGGCAACCTTAAAAATTGCCAACTCGCGTTCAACTGAAGGTCCCTCAACCGTCAGATCGTGCACTTCGTGAACAGTAACGATACGGCCCAATTGTGCTTTGATCTGTTCAATCACTTGTGGCGTGCCAGTGGTGACGATTGTGATGCGCGAAAGCTTACCTTCGTGATCAACCTCAGCAACTGTAAGGCTTTCGATATTATAGCCACGTCCCGCAAAGAGTCCGATAACACGCGCTAAAACGCCGGGTTCATTTTCTACCATGACAGCCAGTGTATGGCGCTCAACGATGTCAGAAAAATTTGGGCGCAGGTTATATGCGGACTTGGCGGAAGTGCCTTTTTTCAGGTTGAGGTCAGACATATCGAATTCCATTCGTCAAATTAGATCGGTTCGCGATTGAACCATTTAAAGTGGGCAGCTGCAGCAACTGATGTGGTGCCCCTTGCGCATTAGACCAGAACTGATCCTTTGGCATCGATAGCGCCTTGGGTGTCAGCATCGCCAAGCAGCATTTCGTTATGCGCTTTGCCCGATGGGATCATCGGGAAGCAGTTCTCGTGCTTTTCAACCAAGCAGTCAAACAAGACCGGACCGTCGTGGTTCAGCATCTCCATGATTGCTTCATCCAGATCATCAGGGTCAGAACACAAGATACCTTTGGCACCAAACGCCTCGGCTAACTTTACGAAGTCAGGCAAAGATTCAGACCAGCTGGATGAATATCGTTCACCGTGCAGCAATTCCTGCCATTGGCGCACCATTCCCAAACGTTCGTTGTTCAGGATGAATTGCTTGACTGGTAGGTTGTATTGCATTGCTGTTCCCAGCTCTTGCATGTTCATTAACCAGCTCGCTTCACCAGCGACGTTGATCACCAAGGATTCTGGATGGCCCATCTGAACGCCAATGGATGCAGGGAAGCCGTAACCCATTGTGCCTAAGCCACCTGAAGTCATCCAACGGTTAGGATCTTCAAAGCCTAAGTATTGCGCAGCCCACATTTGGTGTTGGCCAACTTCGGTTGTGATGTAGCGGTCGTGGTTCTTGGTCAAAGCTTCAAGGCGCGACAGTGCGTACTGTGGTTTGATTACTTTGCCTTGTTGTGTGAATTTCAAGCATTCGATTGCTTGCCATTCTTTGATCTGGCTCCACCAGTTTCCAACGGCTGCAGAGTTGGTTTTACGACCGCGAGATTTCCAAACTTTCATCAAGTCTTCGAGAACGTGGCCCACATCACCAACGATAGGAATGTCGACGCGAATAACTTTGTTGATCGAGGACGGATCAATATCGATATGCGCTTTTGTTGAGTTTGGACTGAATTCGCTAATTACACCGGTGATACGGTCATCGAAACGGGCACCAATGTTGATCATCAGATCACAACCGTGCATCGCCATGTTTGCTTCGTACAAGCCGTGCATGCCAAGCATACCCAACCAGTTGTCGCCAGACGCTGGGTATGCGCCAAGGCCCATCAAAGTTGATGTGATCGGGAAATTTGTTGAGCTGACAAGTTCGCGCAACAATTGGCTGGCTGCAGGACCAGAGTTGATAACGCCGCCACCTGTATAAAATAGTGGGCGCTCTGCTTTTTCCATAGCTTCAACCAGCTCAGTGACTGAGGTGATGTCACCCTTCACAGTCGGTTGGTAGTGAGATGTTGAGGGTTGTGGCGCGTTGTATGTGCCGCTTGCGAATTGAACATCTTTTGGGATGTCGATCAAAACAGGACCTGGGCGACCACTGGTGGCAACGTGAAATGCCTCGTGCAAAACGCCGGACAAAGCATCAGTCTCTTTCACCAGCCAGTTATGTTTGGTGCATGGGCGTGTGATGCCAACGGTGTCCGCTTCTTGGAATGCGTCGGAGCCGATCATGAATGTTGGCACTTGGCCCGTCAAAACGATGATTGGAATGCTGTCGAGCAAGGCGTCGGTTAGACCAGTAACAGCGTTGGTCGCGCCGGGGCCAGACGTTACAAGGCAAACGCCAGGTTTACCTGTGGAACGGGCGTACCCTTCGGCTGCGTGTACAGCACCTTGTTCATGACGTACCAGAACGTGCTTGATGTGGTTTTGCTGAAAAATCGCATCGTAGATTGGGAGGACGGCACCACCCGGGTATCCAAAGACTGTGTCCACACCTTGATCTATCAAGGCTTGAACTACCATTTCTGCTCCGGTCATTTGGCGTGTCATCTGTTGGGCTCCGTCTTCAAATCTATAATTTATATGGCGCAAAAAAAAGCCCCCGTTATGGCGGGGGCGCATGGGTACCTAAATGGCGTTCCGTTACCGGACCATGCGCTGTGTTCCTAAACTGACGACGATATATGTCATACTTTAAGGGCCTCTCATTTGCCTCATTTCACATTATTGGCCGATTGGAGGGCCGTCAACAGCTCTATGCGAAATAAGTATCACAAAATTTGAATTTTGAGACATTAAATTTCAAAATTTAAGAACTGGGCGACATTTATGCAAATTTATGGAGGTAAATTTGACGAAAACAGCCACCTAAAATCACTGTTGCCTCCTAACGGACGGTTCCGGTCCCCTGCAGCACACCGTGTTCCATAGCGTAACGTGTCAATCCTGCGGTTGATAAGATGCCCAATTTGCGTTTTATGTTTTTGCGGTGAGTTTCCACAGTTCGAACAGAAATTTCCAACTCTCCCGCGACGTCTTTGTTGGATTTTCCTTGGGCTACCTGCAACAAAATGGTCTGTTCACGCCCAGTTAGGGCTTCGCGGGCACCGTTGTTTTTTGGCTTTAGAGATCCTGCCGCGCCTGTACATAGATACCTTTCACCGCTCATCACAGCATCGATCGCGAGTTTTATTTCATCGGTCGGTACGTCTTTTAGGATGTAACCCATTGCACCGTGTGAAAGGGCCGAGGCGATATATTCCTGACTGTCGTGCATTGAGAGGATCAGCACACGTGTTCCGGGCCTGCGCTCAAGAACAAGCTCAGTTGCAGTTAGTCCACCCATCTCTGGCATGTTCAGATCCATTAAGATTACATCTGGGTTCAGTGCCTCTAGTTGTTCAACAACAGCGCGGCCATTGTTTAGGGTGCCCACGATCTCTAGTTCCGAATAGCTTTCCAGAACGGATTGGATACCTTGGGCAACCATCGGGTGGTCATCTACAATCACTACGCGGATGGGGAGGTTCATGTGTCGCTTTCAGATTTTTGTTGAGCCTTGATCTCTGGAGACAAAAGGCGGGTCAAGGGCACAGTTGCAAGGATAACTGTTCCACCGTTGGAGCCATGCGAAGATCGAATGATAAGGTGGCCATCCAATTGTTCGACCCGCTCTTCCATGTTGCGCAGCCCAATTCCAGCCCCGCGTTTGCGCATGGTTGCATTTATTCCGCATCCGTTGTCGCTTATTTTCAATGTGGCCCCGTTTTTGTGCCCACGCATGTCCACTGAGGCACGTGTCGCGCTAGCGTGGCGTTCGATGTTGGTCAATGCCTCTTGGGCAATCCGGTAAAGCGCGGTCTTGGCATTTGAATCAAGGCGGTTGCGGAAGACGACTGTTTCAAAATCGGTTTCGATGCCGGTGCGCTGTTCAAAGTCTTCAACCAGTGTTTTTAATGCTGGGCCTAATCCGAGATCATCTAGCACACCGGGACGGAGATCGCGGCTGATGCGGCGAACTTCGGTGATTGCTGTGCCAAGATTTTCTATACCTTGCTCAAGAGAGCTATCAGCGTCAGGGGCCCCTTTGGCCAATCGGCGGCGTGCGCTGTCTAAAGCGTATCGCACACCGACAAGAATTTGACTGATCCCATCGTGCAGTTCGCGTGCCACGCGCCCGCGTTCTTCCTCTTGGGCATCAAACACACGCTGGGTTAGTTTTTTGAGTTTAGCATCCGCCAGTCGGCGTTCGCGGAAATTGATGACCATGCCTGAGCCGAAAACGAGAACCAATGCAGTAAGTGTAATGACGGAAATGTACCCAAAGGTACTTTTTACGCGTGCCTCAACCTCGGCCCGGGCTGTGGCGACAGACGATAGAACGTCATCGATGAACACGCCGGTACCAACGGCCCACCGCCAAGATGGAAAGGACGTGACATAGGTAATCATGCGACCCTCTTCACCAGTTGAGGGTTTAGGCCAAAGATGGGTCAGATACCCGTCGCCTTGGCGCGCGATCGTGATCAATTCATCGACAACAGCAACGCCTTCGCTGTCTGTATCGCCGGCCCAGTTTTGATTGATACGGTCGGTTTGGCGTGGGCTCACCAGGTTGGTACCATCATAGTCATAAACGAAAAAGAACCCATCATCGCCGTAAATCATAGCAGACAAAATCTGGCGAACCCGCCGCTTTGCTTCTTCATCATTAGGGGCGGCATTGCCGTAAATAAAGTAAAACCCGTTGCGCGCTTGGGTCACGTAATTGCGCAACTCATCTTTTTTTGCTGCCAAAAGCTGGGTTTCCAATGACTTGATTTCACGTTCTGCGAGCGCGCGGGACTGTACGGTCACAAGCGTAGAAATTGCAGCCACAGCAAGGATCAAGGGAATGGCCGCAACGAGCGACAATTTTAATCCGTAAGTCAGTCGAAGATAAGGAAACAGGCGAGTCATAAACGAATCGATACGCGGGAATTAGTCCGAATCAAAGGGTTGATGTCGCAAACTACATAACTCATCGTGCCTAAGTTTGCTGCGTTTTGGAGGCTGGAACTCCTGTTTTATATGTGTTTGGGGGGTGAAAGCATTTTAAAAAAGGGTGGCCTACGCAGTAATAGGTATTCCCAAAAGAAAATGCGACGTTAATGTTTTGATATTCGAAACAACCACGCGCGCACGATTGCAACGTGTGGGACACTATTATCTGGGAGGATAACTTATGGATCGTCGTTCATTTTTGAAGACATCTGCTATGGGCGGTACCGCCGCTGCTGCAACAACTTTGGCTGCACCTGCGTACGCAACAGGCAAACGCACTTTGACAATGGTTACATCATGGCCACGCGGTTTCGCGGTTCTTGATGATGCTGCGTCATACCTAGAAAAGTTCACTAGCGAAATGTCAGATGGTAACTTGACCATCGACAAAAAAGCTCCGGGCGAGCTTGTTGGCGCACTTGAAGTATTTGATGCTGTGTCTTCTGGTCAAGCTGATATGTACCATTCTGCCGATTATTATTTCATCGGTCAGCACCCTGCATACGCCTACTTCACAGCGGTTCCGTTCGGCGGCACAGCTCAAGAAGTTATCAACTGGTATGAGCACGGTGGTGGTCAAGAACTGCACGATGAGCTTGGTGAAATCTTTAACCTCAAAGGTTTGTTGTCAGGTAACTCTGGTTCACAGTCTGGTGGTTGGTTCCGTAACGAAATCAATTCAGCTGCTGACTTCAACGGCTTGAAATTCCGTATGCCTGGTTTGGGCGGCAAAGTTTTGGGTAAATTGGGCGCATCTGTTCAAAACATCCCAGGCGGCGAACTGTACCAAGCATTGTCTTCCGGTGCTTTGGACGGCCTAGAGTGGGTTGGCCCAATGGCCGACGAACGCGCTGGCTTCCAAGAAGTTGCAAAAGTCTACTACACAGCTGGTTTCCACGAGCCAGGATCTGCGTTGGCGTCTTCCGTCAACTTGGACGTTTGGAATGATCTAACACCCGCACACCAAGCAATCTTGCAAGGTGCGTCACGTGCAACAACACACGTTCAGTTGGCTGAAACATTGGCAAACAACGGTGCAGCACTGTCACGTCTACAAGCACAAGGTGTTAAAACGCTGCAGTTCTCTGATGATGTTTGGGACGCATTCGGTGCGGCTTCCAAAGAAGTTATGGATGAAAACATGGGTGACGAGTTGTTCGCAAAGACACGCGCATCATTCGAAGCGTCCATGGCGTCATCTTCTTCTTGGATCGACAAATCAGATGGCTACTACGTGCAGCAACGCAACCGCGTTCTGGGCAACTAAGCCTTTTACCAAATCTATCGGAAAGGCCCCTTTTGAAAAGGGGCCTTTTTGAACAGTATCGCAATCTAGGGCCAGCACAGCCTTAAAATGTTGCGCCGCATTCTGCGGTTTGAGGGGGGGCACAATGACAGACGAAACAGTATGCACAGGATTTTTCCGTGCCGCGACGGATGCCAAGGGTGACATCAGTTGCTTGGACCAGTTCCAATCCAGTGGCGTTTTGCAATTTATCTCGGGTAATTTTTTAGAAGCTTTTTACAATGTACCGATAGCGATCATCAACGCGCCGATGTGGTTGGATTGGCTGACTTGGGAAAACACGTTGGAAGACAAACAATCGCTAATGAGGTTTGTTTATTACGGCGGTTCTGTCGAATTTTTCTTCGTCCTTGCTACACTCATCTTGGGCATGACCATTTATGGCATGATCAATAATAAATTCATGTGGAGCGTCGTTCGTGTTTTCGAGGGTTTTGCCAATACGGTTGGTCGGTTCTTTGCATGGGCCGGTCTTTTAATGGTTCTACAACAGATCATGATCGTGTTTTTACAGCGCATCTTTACGCGCCCCGACATCTCTATCGGTTTTGGTATTCCTCTACAATTTGACATCAGTTGGTTCGCCGAAGAACTTAAGCTGTACAATGCTTTAGTCATTTGTCTGTGTGTTACCTATGCCTTCGTGCAAGGCAGCCACGTGCGTGTCGATTTGGTTTATGCCGCTGTCAAATTCCGCACCAAAAAGATGATCGACATGTTCGGGTCACTTTTCTTTATGGTGCCTTCTGCCGTGCTGACATGGATGTATGGATGGTACTTCTTGTGGCGCCACCTGATCGTACCAAATCCATCCGCATCGGACAGCTTGGACCGTCTGGTCAACAAGGCCCGTGCACTACGCTGGAACGTTGAGACCATCGGATTTAGTCCAAATGGATTTACCGGATACTTCCTGTTTAAGGTCTTGTTGGTGACGTTCACCGCTATGGTCTTTATCCACGCAATCGCGTTCTTCTACCGCTCTTTCCTTGAGTGGAAAGAGGGCGAAGAGAGTGAAAACAAATACCTCGACAAGGATTCCTTGGGTGAAGGTGAAGAAGACTATGAAGGGACGCACTGATGTTGTTTGGACTTGATGGCGTAGAAGTTGGCCTGATCATTGTCTTTATCACCCTGTTTGGTGGTATTCTTTCCGGCTTTCCTGTGGCGTTTGCCATTGGTGGTGCTGGTATCATTTCTTTCGGGATTATAGCGTCTTTAGACAGCGCAGGCCTATTGATCCACCAAGCGATCGATGACTCCAGCCAGATGTATCAGGATTTGATCACTGCAGGAGTTGGTGCGGATAAAATCAGCATATTCAGGTATCCTGAGCTGCCGCGCGCTGCCGAATCTGTATTCCCTAAAGGCTGGGAAGTTGCGATGGACCGCAATGTATCCTTTGTTGTGAACCGCATGAACGAGCGTGTTCTGGCAGGGCAATCCATTGAAACCCTTTTGGCCGTTTTGATGTTTGTTCTTATGGGGATCACGCTAGAGCGTTCTAAAATTGCAAATGATTTGTTAACGACAATGGCGCGTGTCTTTGGCCCGTTACCGGGTGGTTTGGCTGTGTCCGTTGTTGTCGTTGGTGCATTCCTTGCCGCATCGACTGGCATTGTGGGCGCAACTGTTGTGACGATGGGATTGCTTGCCCTACCAACAATGTTACGCAATGGGTACAGTCCAGAGATTGCGACGGGGGTTATTGCGGCTTCAGGTACTTTGGGGCAGATTATTCCACCCTCAATCGTAATTGTTTTACTGGGTACTTTAGCGGGGGATTTGTATTCTTCAGCACAAGAAGCCCGCGCAATTTCAGTTGGCTGTACAGATGCCCTAAGCTATCTTGGGGAACCTGCGGTTCTATCTGTTGGCACCTTGTTCCAGGCGGCATTGGTGCCTGGGATCTTGCTGGCCGTTCTTTATGCGCTTTATGCATTTGGTTACGCTTTGCTTAATCCCAGCAAGGCACCAGCGGTCCAGATGGGCACAACAAGTTCCGAACCCATCACACGCAATGAAGCAATGACATTCTTTCTTTTCGTACCAATCGCGTTGATTGTAGGAACAGTTCTTTTAGGGAATTTGGGTATTATCGGCGGCCAAAGCACCGTGATTTCAGCTTTCTCTGACATCGGAGATAGTGCATCACTGCGGACCAATGTGTCTGAGGCGTGTAAGGTTGCAATGATCGAATTGCATGGCCTTCCAGCATGGGATGCAGCCATTGCGCAACAAGTCGCAATTGAGGCTGCTGGTGGGGTCGTCCAATCCGAACGTCTGTCCGAAGAGGCATTCGCGATTGCACAACAGGCCAAGATTGATGGCGCAGCACCCATTGGGACTGGCACGGCAATCTTATTGTTGTTGTTTAGCCTTGTGATGGCGATTGGACGCGGGGTTTCCCCATCGGCGAATACGCGACCTCTCATTATCGGTGGCATTGGTGTCTTGGTCGCATTGTTGGTAGACATTGTTATTTTGGGTCCATCCAATTCGTCTGGTTCTTACGTTGTGATCATGTTTTTACCCTTCGTGGCGGTCCTTTACGGTGTCGTTCATGCAGGCGCGATGTGTGCCAAGAATGAGTTGATCCGTGTTGTTTTCCCGCCGTTGATGCTGATCGTTGCGGTTCTTGGTTCGATTTTGGGTGGTATCACCAACCCGACGCCAGC
>Ga0307997_10001457_pt1 | contig 11123 bp, 7 predicted proteins | sample Davwhametageno36_FD_203165 | JGI IMG/M metagenome (GOLD analysis project Ga0307997, IMG submission 203165) | Marine microbial communities from Davis Island wharf, Antarctic Ocean - #36 | ecosystem: Environmental > Aquatic > Marine > Unclassified | place: Antarctic Ocean: Davis Island wharf...
TCACCGGTTGTTCCAACCTTGAGAACGCCACCAGATAGGATTTCGTTCAGCGCGGACTGCGCATTTGCTTGAACTGAGCTCGCGGCCAGAATGACGGCGATTGCTGCAATTTTAAATATTTTCATTTATTTCCCTTTTAAAACGGTATTTGATAGCTAGTTTGCCAGATAGGATTGGAAAGCCCTAGTGCAAAGAAACTCTTTTTCGGAGCCAAATCGCTAACGAAACCGTGACTTTTAGAAAGCTATCTCGTTTATGACTGATCAACCAAATCTAATCGAGATGCGCGGAGTGTCTAAACACTTTGGCGATTTCCAAGCGCTGAAAGACGTGACGCTGGATGTGAAGCTGGGCGAACGTGTCGTGATTTGCGGGCCATCTGGGTCTGGAAAGTCCACACTGATCCGCTGCATCAACCGCCTTGAGGCCCATGAGGTCGGTGAGATCGTTGTTGATGGTGTGACCCTCACCCAAAGCCAAGACAGTCTTGATAAAATCCGCGGCACCGTTGGGATGGTGTTTCAACAGTTCAATCTGTTTCCACATTTGACTGTCTTAGAGAACCTGACGTTGGGACCACGCCGCGTACTTGGTTTGTCAGAGGACGAGGCCAAGGCACGCGCCATGCTGTATCTTGAGCGCGTTCAAATCCCCGATCAGGCAGATAAGCTGCCACGCCAACTATCTGGTGGTCAACAGCAACGCGTCGCGATTGCCCGCAGCCTGTGCATGGAACCGCGGATCATGTTGTTTGATGAACCCACATCTGCCCTTGATCCCGAAATGATCGCAGAAGTGTTGGACGTAATGACCGAGCTGGCGACCAGCGGGATGACAATGATCGTTGTTACACACGAGATGGGGTTCGCCCGCCGTGTGGCTGATAAGATGGTGTTCATGGACAAAGGCGAGATCGTCGAAGTCGGCACCGCCGAAGATGTCTTTACAGCACCAAAGTCTGATCGCTTTGCCGCGTTCATCAAACAAATTTTGAACCACTAGGAGCAGTTGATATGAAACGCGTTATTGTCCTTCTGCCCCTTCTTTTGATCCTATCTGGGTGCTCTGGAAACTGGGGGTGGTACGTTGTTGATCCCACGACCACCAATGGTGCCAACAACCTGCGCTTTATGGCAACAGGTGCCTACAACACGATCCTGATGTCCCTAACAGCGATCATCATTTCCGTCATCGTCGGTCTGTTGGTCGCCCTGCCCGGTCTGTCGGAAAAGAAAGCATGGCGTGCGTTTAATCGCACATATGTTGAAATCGTGCGCGCGGTTCCGATCCTTGTTCTGATCTTGTGGGTTTACTACGGCTTGCCCCAGTTAAGCGGCATCACGTTGAACGTCTTCTGGGCTGGCGTCTTTGCCTTGGCCCTGTCCGACAGCGCCTTTCAGGCTGAGATTTTTCGCGCAGGTATTCAGTCTATCAGCAAAGGCCAATACGAAGCCGCGCAGTCTATCTCGCTGAATTACCGCGATACGATGCGCTATGTGATCCTGCCCCAAGCGATCCGTCGTATCCTGCCGGCATTGGGCAATCAATTGGTCTATATGTTGAAGATGTCATCATTGGTGTCAGTCATCGGGATGCAGGAGTTGACCCGCAAGGCGAACGAGTTGGTCGTATCAGAATACCGCCCACTTGAGATCTACACGATCCTTGTGCTGGAATACCTTGTGTTGATTTTGATTGTATCTGCTGGCGTTCGGTGGCTTGAGAGACGCATGAACAGCAGCGAGGCCTAAACTTGGCGCAGGACGACCTAACGACAGGCCCAATGGTCCTGCACTTTAAGAACCTCGCTATTCCTGCCGCCTTAGGCATGTTGTTCGCAACGCTCTACAACGTGGTTGATGTTTACTATGCGGGTCGCCTTTCGACAGAAGCCCAAGCGGGCTTAACTATTGGGTATCAGGCGTTCTTTATCTTTTTGGCTGTGGGCTTTGGATTGGGATCGGGCCTAAGCGCGCTGGTCAGCAATGCCAAAGGGGCAAAAGATACATCAGGCACACGCAAACTGTCGGCACAGGGCCTTAGCTTTGGCGTGATTGTCACCGCGATTTTTATGATCGTTGCCCTATGGCTTGGCCCAAAGTTGATCGAAATCGTATCTGAACCCGGTGGCTACCGCGATGCAGGCACTGGTTATTTCCATTGGCTGATTGTGGCCCTACCCGGTTTCATGCTGGCCTACGGTGGCAACGGAATTTTGCAAGCGCATGGCGACTCCCGTTCATTGCAGCGCGCCTTGATGGGGGCGTTCTTTGCCAACGTCATTTTGAACCCGCTGTTAATGTTTGGCATCCCGGGCGTTTGGGGTGGCATGGGGTTCAACGGCATCGCCTTGGCCACTGTCATCAGCCAGGCGGGTGTGATGATTTTCATCCTGCGTCAGATTTTCAAACTTGATGTTATGCAGGGCGTTTTACTCTCTGAATTCAAACCTGACATGGAAAGTTTCCGGAGTATCCTTGGGCAAATGCTACCTGCCACAATGGCGATGATGGTAATGTTCTTTTCAAGTTTTGTTGTTCAATATGCCCTTAAGGGTTTTGGCGAACCAGCCATTGCCGCCTATGGCGTTGCACTGCGGATTGAACAAATTTTGTTGTTGCCTGTTCTGGGTATGACGGGAGCGTTACTGCCCATCGCGGGTCAGAATTTTGGTGCGAAAGAATTTGACCGCGTCCGCGAGGCGCTGATTTTTTGCTGGAAGCTTGGCTTTGCAATGACCGCGATCGCAGCACCCATATTCTGGCTGGGAGGTTCGATGTTGATGTCGATCTTTACCAAAGACCCCGAAGTGATCGCAATCGGAACCAGCTATCTGCATGTGGACGGGTTTTTGTTCCCAATCTACATGATGCTGTTCTCAATCAATTCACTTCTTCAAGCATTGAAAAAACCCATCTGGACCCTGTGGCTTAGCATTTATCGTCAAGGCATCGCGGTTGGTTTCTTTATCTGGATTTTCATTGGGGTTTTGGACTTCAGCGTTTGGGGCGTTTGGTTGGGCATTGCCGCTGCAGTTTGCACAGGTTGGATCGGTGCCATCGTGGTTGCCCGCACGATTGCCAAACAAAACATTGGTGGTTTTCTGCGCGCCAACTAAGGGCAGCACGCCACATTGGTAGTTTTCGTGGAATCAAACGCTACAACAACTCGGATGCCTACGCGATTGGTGTGGGGCATCTCGCGGATCGAATTGGTGGTGGTGGACCTTTGCGCACCAGCTTCCCACCTGACAAAAACGGCCTAACCAAAGACAACCGTATTGCATTGCAAAAACGTCTGACCGCCAATGGGTTTGATACAGATGGGGCCGACGGCGTGCTTGGCCCTAACTCCGAAAAAGCGATCCGTGCCTATCAAACCAGTCGCGGTTTGGCTGCCACTGGTACGCCCTCGCTGGAACTGTTGCGCAGCTTGAACTAAAGATGCACTTAGTGAAAATCCCGCGACTTTGGGATAACACGTACATCGCGTGGATGGCGGTGTGTTCCCTTAGGGATCGTCGTCATCTGTGCATCAGGAATATCGTTTGATAACCGGTCCAATACATCTGTACGATCTACTAGGTGGTTTACGATGATGTGAATGACATCACCCTCGCGTTGGACAACGCCGCACACATCGATGACCCGTGCACACATCACGACCTTGTGATAAGCGGCCATGACTTTGGACCAGACCACCAGATTGGCCACCCCGACCTCATCTTCGATGGTAATAAAACACACACCCTTGGCGGTACCGGGGCGTTGACGGATCAGCACGATACCCGCCATCGAAATTCTTTGCCCATTGCGCATGTGCTTCAGACCATTGGCAGATGAGTAACCCTGTCGCGTCATGCTGGCGCGCAAGAATGACATTGGGTGCGCCTTTAGGGACAGGCGCAGCGTTTGATAATCCGCCACCACATGTTCACAGGCGGGCATTTGTGGCAGTGGAAACATCACCTCTGTCCCCTCGTCCCGTCCGGTCGCAAACAACGGCAAGTCGGGCGCATCTTTCAGCGCCCGCGCATCCCACAACGCCTGCCTGCGATCCAATCCCATTGATCGAAAGACATCCGCCGCCGCCAGTTTACGCATCGTACCTGCATCCGCATTGGTACGGATCTTGAAATCTTCCAAATCTGTAAAAGGAGTATCACGCACCGACATCATCCGCTCAATCACATCACGGCGCAGCCCATCGACCTGTCGCAATCCTAAACGCAAAGCAAACTGATCAGGCCCAATCGGTTCCAACGTATTGTCCCACTCGCTGAAATTCACATCCACTGGGCGCACCTTTACCCCATGTTCCCGTGCACCACGTACCAGTTGCGCAGGCGCATAAAAGCCCATCGGTTGGGAATTGAGTAGCGCAGCACAGAACACATCAGGGTAGTGATGTTTGATCCAGCTCGACACATAGACTAAATGGGCAAAGCTGGCAGCGTGGCTTTCGGGGAAGCCATAGTCACCAAACCCTTTGATCTGATTGAAACAGCGATGGGCAAATTCAGCGTCATACCCACGCCCGATCATGCGCCCCACCATTTTGTCCTCGAGCATGCCAATGGTCCCCTTGGACCGAAAGGTCGCCATGGCTTTGCGCAACTCATTTGCCTCAGCGGTTGAGAACTCTGCCGCGACCATTGCGATCTTCATTGCCTGCTCCTGAAAGATAGGCACGCCCATGGTTCGACTTAGAATGTTCTTCAACTCATCTTGATCATATTCGGGACCCGGTGACGGGTATTCTTCGGGCTCAAGTCCATTGCGGCGGCGCAAGAATGGATGCACCATATCCCCTTGGATCGGGCCGGGGCGCACGATTGCCACCTGGATCACCAAATCATAAAACTCGCGTGGTTGTAGGCGCGGCAACATGTTGATCTGCGCACGGCTTTCGACCTGAAAAACACCAACGCTGTCGCCCCTGCACAGCATCTCATACACCGCATCATCGTGTTTGATACTGGCCAGATCATAGCGTTTTCCATAGTGCGCATCGATCATGTCAAAGGCCTTGCGAATACAGGTCAGCATCCCCAGTGCCAGCACATCAATCTTTAAGATACGCAGTTCTTCGATGTCGTTTTTATCCCACTCGATGAAACTGCGATCCTTCATTGCACCGTTCCCGATAGGTACCGTTTGGGTCAGGGGCGTTTCGGTCAAAATAAACCCACCCACATGTTGTGAAAGATGGCGTGGCATACCAATCAATTGTTCAGCCAATTTGATCGTACGCGCCATCAAGGGATCATTCAGATCAAGACCAGCCTCGGTCGCCTCTTTGGTCCCAATTTCACGCCCACCACTGCCCCAAATCGTTTTGGCCAGTGCTGATGTAATATCCTCAGACAGGCCCATCACTTTGCCCACGTCACGGATCGCCATGCGCGGGCGATAGTGGATGACGGTGGCACACAAGCCCGCATGTTCGCGTCCATATTGGCCATAGATATGTTGGATAACCTCTTCGCGCCGTTCATGTTCAAAATCGACGTCGATGTCTGGTGGCTCTTTGCGTTCTTCGCTGATGAAGCGCTCAAACAGCAGATCGTTCTTATCAGGATCAACCGCTGTGATGCCCAGTACATAACACACAGCCGAGTTGGCAGCAGACCCCCGCCCCTGACAGAGGATAGGGGTTTCAACACCATAGCGCGCATATTGGATCACGTCGTAGATCGTAAGGAAATACTGTGCGATATCCAGCTTTTCGATCATTGCCAGCTCTTTGTTCAACGCCTTCAGAACCTTGTCCGGGACCCCGTCAGGATAGCGCCACGCCGCTCCTTTGAAAGTAAGGTTCGTCAAGTATTCTTGGGGTGTGCAATCATCAGGCAGGTTCTTTTGTGGGTATTCGTAGGACAGCTCGCGCAGGTCAAATTTACAGGCGTCTGCAACACCCCGTGTGGCGTGGATTGCATGGGGCCAATCCTTGAACAGGTCGATCATTTGGGCAGGAGACTTAAGGTAGCGCTCTGCATTCGCTTCAACCCAAAACCCCGCCTTTGCAATTGTTGTCTTATGCAGAATACAGGTCAACACATCCTGCAACGGCCGCCGTTCTGGAACGTGATAATGCACGTCATTGGTGGCGAGAATCCGCAAGCCGTGGGACTGTGCCAGCCGATCCAAACTGTTGATGCGGGCACGATCATCCCCCCGATACAAGTAACTCACTGCGATGTGGTGCAAGGTTGGCAAGGCCCGTGTCAGACGTCGTAAACCACGGGCGAATTCGACTACATCTTCTTGTGGCAGAGCAATTAACTGCACCCCATCAGTGTGCATGGAAAGATCATCCAAGGTCAGATCGCATACCCCTTTGGTTTGCCATTCGCCTTCGACGCCACGCATCTTCCCCTTGGACAACAGACTGCACAAACGCCCATATGCGGCACGATCTTTTGGATAGGCCAGAAACTCCTCTCCCGTGATCAGTTTCAAACGGCATCCAATAATTGGCCTCAAACAAGCCTTACGCGCGGCGGCATGCAACCGGACAATTCCAGCCATCGTATTTAGGTCTGCAATCCCCAAAGCGTGGTAACCCAGCTGTGACGCAGTGCGGGATAAATCTACGGCATCGGATGCCCCATGCAGAAACGAAAAGCATGAGGTCACGCCCAATTCAACAAAGGCGGTTGGTGGGTTGGGGCGAAAGTCATCACCGGTCAATTGGCGCAGGGGATGGGCGTGATCGTTTTCCGGCATCAGGCAAACATCCCGTGCACGAACCAACGCGGATCACCGCCCCGCCCATCCTCATGCAACCCCTCTCGGTAAAGCCACAATCGCTGGCCCGCCTGATCCTCGATCTTGAAATAATCACGCAGTCGCGTGTTTGGACGATCCCGCCACCATTCAGGCGCAATACGTTCAGGCCCTGAATAGCGCGTCACACGGCGTGTCTGCTTGCGCCACATAAATTGCGCTGGCGGACCTTCGGGCACCGCATACAAAACCCGCACTTCTTCAGTCGGATCCAACAGGCGTATTGGACGTTCTTTGATCGTGGCGACCGCATCGCTATGTGTGGTGATCAATGGGTTCACCCAATGCTCTGCCCGTTCGGGAATGTGGCTGGCCTTCAACACAGGGCGTTTTACGGCAGCCGTTCCAAAACGCACCACCAGACGGTCGATCAACTGGGTCAGTTCCACCTCGTCTTCACCTGCTCCGTCAAGGCGGTGTTGAACGATCTGTAACGGCTCAATCAACACAGCTTCGAGTGTGATTAAATCAAAACCAAAGCCAGGGTTTATCTTATCCAACTTATCATCGAACAAACTGCGCAGGTGTTTTGCATCGCGACTGGGCGCGGCAGTGGCTGCGGTTAGTGTGCTGACTTCACCATCCGTTCGGTACACGGTCAAGGACAGACGGCGGCATCCTTTACCCTCTGCCATCAACTGCGCACACAACGATGCGCACAGATCAGGCAAGTAAGCCGTTGGGTCTTGGATCGGTTCGGGCAATCGCACTTGGGCGATGATCCATGGACGTTCCTCAACGCTTGCCACAGGTTCCGCCAAGCGGCCCATTGCCTGATCAAGACGCAGCATTGGATTGCGCTCTAAAGCATGGCGCGCAAAACGGCGGGCCATGGACAGCCGTGGCACATCAGCCAAAGCCCCGATAGTTTTCAAACCAAGGTGGCGCAGCAATAAAAGCGTGGCACCGTCCAAGCGCAAGGCCACCGCCGATAAGGGTGCGAGGGTCTCTGCGACCTGCTCATAATGACAAATTGCACGCACGGTTCCGTACCGTGCTAAGGCCCAAGCAGCCCCCCATGTTGGGGCAATAGCCAACTGCGGGGTCAAGCCAGAAACCGCCAGTCGTGCTTCCATTTCAGCTAACATCGCAACCTCGCCCCCCACCAAATGGTCGGCCCCTGTTGTGTCTAGGATTAAACCATTTTCACCGTCTGTCACAGTCCAGGGACACCAACGTCGCGCCCAAAGCGATAGGCGGTTTAGCGCGATACGATCCCCAGTAATATCGGCATAATCAACACGCAACTCTGGGCAAATAGCGCGCATATCAACAACACGTGCACCACTGGCAATCCCTGCCAAACGGGCCGCACGATTGGTGGCATAAATTACCTGTCCATGCGCGCCTTCATAAACCAACACCACAGGCACATCAGAGGGCGGCCGCGTGCCTGCGCGTTCCATCACCTTCTCCCACCGCTCCATCGCGAAGTGCGGCAAAAAGATCGATACGATCCGACGATCGATCATATTGTGCAACCCACGTGCCAGTAGAACCGCTGCGCGAGCGAAATAATTCGGCTTTCCAACGTGGATCCCCCGGTGCTTGCGCATCTTCTGAATGTAGAGCTGAGGGCAGTGATGAAATGCGCCACCGTTCGCGGGCCGCGCTGAGGTCTGCATTGGCGTTGCGTCGCAACAGCCAACAAGGTGTTCCAGCCGCTTCTGATCGCAGTGCCAATCGTTTGGTGGCTGTGAAATTCAACGCTTTGGGATCGCCCCAAAGTTCGCCGACGACACAGGCAAGGGTCTTGCACCGTAGCCCTTCTTCCATCGCCCATAACACATCTAGTGGGCGACTGACTGTGACCTGAATGATAGGGCGCGTGGCCCCGATCCCTGGCAAATAGGGACGCCCCGATTCCTTTTGCGACAGATAGTCCTGCACCCACAAAATAGGTGCCACACGATCCTGCAATCCGGCCAATACAAATCCCACAACCCCTGCATCTGTAGCAGTCGTCACAAAGGCTTCGGACAAGACCGGCTTTTGCTGCACAGATGGATTTGCAGGGCGTGAGATACGCTTTTTGAGAATAAGACCAGACATACACGCAGTAGAGAATCCCAATTAATGTTCACTTTTTGTTCTACTTTAAGATTCGGGTGTTTGCCAAGAGGTCAGAGTCTTTTTTCATTTGGTGGGGGAATTAACCTCGCACCAAAGTCATTGTTGCATCATGAGGCCCCATGGGTGAAACAGTTGCTTTGATAAGATGCCCAAGCACGTCGATTTCGCACGTTGTCCCTACCTGCGCCATGTCCGGATCAACAAAGGCATAGGCCAGGTTTTGCCCAACGCGATAGCCCCATCCACCAGAGGTCACAGCACCAACAACAGTCCCCTCAACCATCACTGAAGCTCCGCCATGTGCAGGTGCCACAGTGCTATCAAGCGTCAGGGTAATAAGTTGTTTGCGCGGCCCCTCAGCGTGCTGTTCCATCAAGGCTGCTTTGCCAACGAAATCGGCTTTATCCATCTGCACAAACCGATCCAAGCCAGTTTCGAATGGATTGAATTCTGTAAGAATATCAACCTTCCAATGCAGGTACCCTTTTTCAAGGCGCATGGATTCAACAGCTAACGCCCCGAACAGTTTCAACCCATGTGCATTGCCAGCATCACGCAGCGCAAGGTAGACGGCATAGAGGGAAGCATTTGGAATATGAATTTCATAGGCCAACTCCCCTGAGAAACTAACGCCCATCACGGTAGCCGGTGAAAATCCGATGAAACATTCACGCACAGACAACCAAGGAAAACCCTCCTTGGACCAATCATCACGGCTGACGGCACTTAGGACTTCACGTGCGTTTGGACCTGCGAGAACAAGGATGGTTTGGTCATTGGTCAACGATTTGATTTGCACATCTTCATCAGCGCCCAAATTCTTCATCAACCAATCCATGTCATGGGATTCGGATGCCGCAGCTGACCCATACCAGATACGATCAGGCCCACGATCGGATGCGGGAATATTCGCAATCGTTGCCTCGGATTTCAGCATGCCGTGTTCGTTCAACAGATAGGCCAAACCAACCTTGCCCGCCTTCTTTGTCAGACGCCCACAAATCATCCGATCAAGAAAGCTTTGTGCATCAGCCCCTGTAATCTCGTAGCGATTAAAACCATTAACCTCGCAAAGGCCAACGGCGTTTTGCACAGCCTCAACTTCGCCTTTGACCACGTCAAAGCTTTCATCAAAACGGTAGCTGTGGGTTACTTTGAAATCAGGTGTGGGCTTGATAAACTCAACACGCTCCCAACCATTCACAACAGTAAACTCAGCACCCTCAGCCGCCATGACAGGGGTCAGTGGTGTGGTCTTGGCCATACGACCAGCAGGGCGATGTTCATTCGGGAAATGGAAGCGGAATTCGTTTTGGTAATCCTCGATCGCTTTCAGCGCGGTGAGTTCAACATTCGCGTGCCCCGTAAAACGACGCGGATCGATACACCATGTGTCATAGCACGCTTCACCGTGTGCGATCTGTTGAGCCAGTAGCAAGCCATGACCGCCACCCTCGCCCAGGCCTGCACGCAGACCAATGATACAGAACGCATTGCGTTTACCAGGAATTGGGCCAACCAGCGGTGCACCGTCAATTGTATAGGTAATAGGGCCGTTTACGATTGTATGAATGCCAACTTCGGTCAGCGCAGGCATACGGGCAAAGGCCCCTTCCAACACGTCCGTCACACGGTCTAAATCATCTGGACATAGGGCGTTGACGAAATATGGGTCAATCCCGTCCATGCCCCATGTTTTGCAATCTTGTTCGTAGAACCCGACCAACAAGCCGTTCTTGTCCTGACGGCAATAGTAGTCACTGATGGGGCAACGCAGCAGCGGCATACGATGACCTGCCTCAGCAATTGCTGGGATGTCTTCGGTCACAAAATACTGGTGCTCCATCGACATGACGGGGTGGTGCACACCCATCATCGCGCCAACCTCATTCACGCGGTAGCCACAGGCGTTCACTACGATTTCGCAGTCGATGTCCCCATGTTCCGTATGAACCGTCCAGCTGTCGTCTTTGTGTTGGGTCAACCCCGTCACTGGCGTGTTGCGGTACACTTCCGCCCCCGCTTTGCGGGCGCGGCGCGCCAGCGCCTGACACAACTGTGCGGGATCTATATCACCATCGTTGCAGTCCCAAAGACCACCAATTAAATTATCGGTCGAAATCAACGGATGGCGACGGGCACATTCGGCGGCGTCGATCACTTCAAACTCAACGCCCATACCGCGAGCCATCGAGGCAAAGTGGCGATAGCCCTCCATCTGCTCCTCAGTGTTGGCAAGACGGATTCCTCCGTCGCCGTGAT
>Ga0307997_10001459_pt1 | contig 11113 bp, 9 predicted proteins | sample Davwhametageno36_FD_203165 | JGI IMG/M metagenome (GOLD analysis project Ga0307997, IMG submission 203165) | Marine microbial communities from Davis Island wharf, Antarctic Ocean - #36 | ecosystem: Environmental > Aquatic > Marine > Unclassified | place: Antarctic Ocean: Davis Island wharf...
ATACGGGACCGCCCACGGCGCCTTGTGGCCGTTCTTGGCGCGTTCGTCGGCGAGCGTTCCCGAGGGCGAGGTCATGTATTCGACCCACTCCGCCATTTCCTGCGGCGTGCCGTTGCCGACGTTGCCGGCGATATAAGCCTCGGCGCCGAGCTGTCCGGCGAGGTCCATGAACTCGTGCGTGCCGACCGTGTTGGGCTCGGTCACGCCGCCCCAATGCGTGTTGATCTTGACCGGGCGCTTGGCCTTGGGACCGATCCCCTCGCGCCAGTGATATTCGTCGGCGAAGCAGCCGCCGGGCCAGCGCACGACCGGCACGCCGATCCCGCGCAGCGCGGTCACGACGTCGGTGCGGAAGCCGCGGACGTTGGGGATCTTCGACTTTTCGCCGACCCACAGCCCGCCATAGATGCCGGTGCCGAGGTGTTCCGCGAACTGCGTGAAGATGCGGCGATCATAGGTCGGGCCGGGCGTGTCGGCATGGACGGTCACGGTCGCCCCATTCGACGTGGGCGCCGAAACGGGCGCATCGGTCTGCGCGGTGCCGATGCCGGCGGTCGACAGCAGCAGCGCGGCGGCGAGGCCCTTCAGCGTGCGGGTCATTTTTGCCTCAATCATCGAAAGCCTCCACGGATTTGCGGGTGCCGCGCAGGAATGCGTCGGCGACGAGGGTGAACGGGGTCGTGTCGACTTCGCTGCGGCCACCACGGATCAGCGATGCGAAGCGGGTGTAGAGGCCGGGATATTCCTCGTCGTCATTGTGCACCGTGCCGCTCGGCAAAGTGAGCACCGCGCCGCCCTTGGCAAGGCTGAGCGCGCCGGCGTCGGTCTCGACGACGATGTCCCAGCTCTGCGGGCCGGTCTGGCGCCAGTCGAGGTCCATCGTGATCGGCGTGCCAGCGGCGCTGCGGAAGGTCAGGTCGGCAGCGATCGGCGCAGCGCGGTTGGCGGGCGTCGACAGCGTCGCGGCGGTCAGGAAGAAGGGCTGCGGCAGGATCTCGGTCGCGATCGACAGCGCGTTGATGCCGGGATCGAACACGCCGAGACCACCCGGTTCCCAGATCCACGCCTGCCCCGGATGCCAGACGCGGACGTCCTCGCGCCAGACGATCGACACGCGCTGGATCTGCCGGTCGGCGAGCCACGCCTTGGCCGGCGCGACACCGGCAGCGAACCGCGAATGCCAGCCGGCGAACAACGTCGTTCCCGTTTCGGCAGCCTGGGCTTCGAGCGCATCGACCTCGGCGAGCGTCGCGCCGGGCGGCTTTTCGAGGAACACGTGCACGCGCCTGGCGAGCGCCATCGACGCCAGTTCGTAGCGCACCTGCGGCGGGGTGCAGAGCGCGATCGCGTCGATCGCCGGACCATCGGCGAGCAGCGACTCCAGCGACTTGAAGTTGGCGACGCCGTCGACGCCCGGATCGCGCGGGCTGACGCTGGCGACGAACGCGAAGTCTGGATTGCCGGCGATCGAGGGCAGATGCTGGTCGCGCGCGATCTTGCCCATGCCGACCACCGCGATTCTGATAGCGGCCATTCTCAGAGCGCCTTCACGGCGACGGGCTGCGGTGCGGCCTTGGTCAGCGTGTTGCGCAAGGGCAGCGTGAACGGCGCGGCCTCGATCTCGAACACATCGCCTTCGCGCGTCGTCACGCCATCGGCGAACGACAGCGTCGCGGTGCCGAAGAAATGGACGTGCACATCGCCCGGACGGCGGAACAGGTCATATTTGAAATGATGCGCCTCGAGGTTGGCGATGCTGTGCGACATGTTCGCCTCGCCCGACAGGAACGGCTTTTCCCACAGCAGCGCGCCGTCGCGGTGAATGCGGCTCGCCCCCTCGATATGCTCCGGCGGCGTACCGACCAGCAGTTCGGGCCCGAGCGACGCCTGGCGCAGCTTCGAATGCGCGAGCCACAGGTAATTGTGGCGCTCGGTGACGTGGTCGCTGAACTCGTTGGCGAGGCACAGGCCCAGGCGGAACGGCGTGCCGTCGGGACCGATCAGGTAGATCCCGGCAAGCTCGGGCTCCTCGCCGCCATCCTCGGCGAAGTCGGGCATCGTCAGTGGCGCGCCGGGTGCGACGAGCCCCGAGCCATCGCCCTTGTAGAACCACTCGGGCTGTTGCCCGCGCGTCCCCGCGGCGGGCTTGCCGCCCTCGACGCCTTCGAGGAACATCCGCATCGAATCGGTCTGCTTCTCGGCGTCGGCAGCGGCGCGGTGCATCTTGTCGCGGCCCTCGGCCGAGCCGAGATGCGTCAGGCCGGTGCCGGTCATGATCAGGTGCGCGGGATCGACGTGATCGATCGGCGAGGTCAGGCGACCGGCGGCGAGTTCGGCGGCGATATCGACGCTGTCGCCCGTTCCGCAGGCTGAAACCGCCCCGGCGAGATCGGTGCCGGCTGCGATCGCGCGTTCGGCCAGCGCGCGGACGCTGTCGACACCGGTAACGAACGCCGCCCCCTCCTTAGTGGCCGCGATCACCGATCGCGTGCCGTCGACGCCAACATGCTGCAACAGGCGCAAAGTCATCAGTCTCTCTCCTAGTCGGGACGCCGCTGTTACGGTTCGCCCCCCGATATTTCGATTAGTTGGCGGGAACGCCGTCGATCAGCCGCGGCGCGGTCGTGCCGTCACGCAGCACCTCCGGCAGCAGTTCGGGCAACAGGTTCTGGTACGACACCGGCCGCAGGAACCGGTCGATCGCGAGGCTGCCGACCGAGGTCGAGCGGCCATCCGAGGTCGCCGGGAACGGACCGCCATGGACCATCGCATGCGCGACCTCGACACCGGTCGGCCAGCCATTGGCGAGGATCCGCCCGGCCTTGCGTTCGAGCAGCGGGATCAGCCGCGACGCCATGTCGGCATCGCCCGCATCCATCTGGATCGTCGCGGTCAACTGGCCCTCGGCGGCGCGCAGCACGGCGTGAAGCTCGTCCTCGCTCGTGCAGCGCACCAGCAGCGACGACGCACCGAACACCTCGTGACCCAGCGCCTTGTCGCTCAGGAACTGTGCCGCGGTCGTCTCGAAGAACGCCGCGGGAAATCTCCTTCACCGCGTCATGGCTCGCAAGCGCGGCGATGCCCTGCTCGTACGCGGCATGGATACCGCCGGTGAGCATCGTCGCAGCGGGTGCGTCGGGCAGCGCGGTGGCCGCGGCGGAGACGAACGCATCGAGCCCCTCGCCTTCGATCGCGATCACGAGACCGGGATTGGTGCAGAACTGCCCCGCGCCCATCGTCAGCGACCCGACGAACGCCGTTCCCAGCGCCGCGCCGCGAGCCTTCAGGGCTTCGGGCAGCAGGACGACCGGGTTGATGCTCGACATCTCGGCATAGACCGGAATGGGGACCTCACGGCCCTGCGCCAGCTTGACGAGCGCCAGGCCGCCGGCACGCGATCCGGTGAAGCCGACCGCAGCGATGCGCGGATCCTGCACCAGCGCGCTGCCGAGATCGTTGCCGGGGCCGACCAGATGCGAGAACATACCCTTCGGCAAACCACAGGCCGCAACCGCGGCGTCGATCGCGCCGGCAACCATCGCGCCGGTCGCAGGATGCGCCGGGTGGCCCTTGACGACGACCGGGCAACCGGCAGCCAGCGCCGATGCGGTGTCGCCACCGGCGGTCGAGAAGGCGAGCGGAAAATTGCTCGCGCCGAACACCGCGACCGGGCCGAGCGGGATCATCCGGAGCCGCAGATCGGGACGCGGCAGCGGTGCGCGATCGGGGAGCGCGGGGTCGATCCGCAGCCCCATCCAGCCGCCGCGACGGAGGACGCCCGCGAACAGCTTAAGCTGGCCGACGGTACGGCCGCGCTCGCCCTCGAGCCGTGCGCGCGGCAGGCCGCTTTCGCGCATCGCGGTGACGATCAGGTCGTCGCCGAGCGCGACGATCTCGTCGCCGATCCGCTCCAGGAAATCGGCCCGCGCGTCGTTGCCGGTCGCGCGATACGCATCGAAGGCGGCGTCGGCGGCAACGCAGGCGGCCTCGACGTCGGCTGGACCATGGACCGCGATCGGATTACCCACCGCAAGGCCGGTAGCGGCATCGATGGATCGAAACGCCGAACGCTCGGTCTGGCTCGTGCTTGTGTCTGACATAGTATCCACTCCCTATGTATCCACTCCCTATACTCCGACATATAAGCGGCGCCGGGCTTTGGCAATCTTTGTCGTTCCTTGATCGCGCAGGGACTGTTACGCCGTGTCCAGGGAGCAAGCGTTATGACGGACGTCAATCGTATCGAGGATCGCATCGAGGATCCTGTGGAGGGCGGTAACGACGATGAAACGCCGGTCGCCCGCGTGCCGCGCGGCACGGGTCGGCGCCTTCACGGTGCGGTCGCGCACAAGCTCGGCACCGCGATATTGTCGGGGGAGTACGCACCCGGCGACACGCTGTCCGGCGAGGTCGAGTTCTCGAAGACGCTCGACGTGTCGCGCAGCGCCTACCGCGAGGCGGTCCAGGTCCTGACCGCCAAGGGATTGGTCGAAAGTCGACCAAAGATCGGTACGCGCGTCCTGCCGCGCAGCCGGTGGAACCTGCTCGATCCCGACGTGCTCGCCTGGGCGTTTGCCGGCGAGCCCGACATCACCTTCGTTCGCGGGCTGTTCGAACTGCGCGCGATCGTCGAGCCCGCCGCGGCGGCGCTTGCCGCGGAACGGCGCGAACGAACCGACCTGAAGATCATGAAGGATGCACTGGCGGCGATGCGGCGACATACGCTGGCCACCGAAGCCGGGCGCGCGGCGGATCGCGAGTTTCACGACGCGGTGCTGACCGCGACGCGCAACGATGCGCTGATCGTGCTGAGCGCGAGCATCGGTGCGGCGGTCAACTGGACGACGCAGTTCAAGCAGCGTGCCCGTGCCCTGCCCCGCAATCCGATTCCCGATCACATGCTGGTCTATGACGCGATCGCCGCGGGCGATGCGAACGGCGCCAGCGCGGCGATGCGGACGCTGGTCGACCTGGCGCTGGAGGATACGAAACTGGCGATGGCGCGCTGATCGCACGCCACCGCCGTTTCGTCGCTGCCCGCTAAATCGGCGCCCCGGTTAGGGGGCGCCCCACTTCAAGACACCGCGACAGGATCGGGCAGCGCGTCGGTCACGCGCGAGCCCCAGACCGCGTAGAACAGGATGTAGAGTTCGCACGCCGCGGTCAGCAGGAACGAGATCTGCAGTCCGTAGGTGTCGGCGAGCCAGCCCTGGACGATCACCAGCGCACCGCCCGCGATCGCCATGATCAGCAGCCCCGAGCCTTCCTCGGTCAGTGGTCCGAGGCCGCGAATGCCGAGCGTGAAGATCGTCGGGAACATGATCGAGTGGAACAGCCCGACCGAGATCAGCGCCCACATCGCGACATGCCCGGTGGTGAAGGTCGCGATCAGCATGACGACGAACGCGCCGATGCTCGCCACCGCCAGCACGCGCTCGGCGGGGATCGTCCGCATCACGACGCTGCCGACCAGCCGGCCGACCATCATCCCGCCCCACAGGATGAACAGGTAATGCGAGGCCTGTTCGTGCGTCAGATTGCCGATCTGCGGCTGGCTGACGAAATTGATGAACAGATTGGCGACGCCGATCTCGGCTATCAGATAAATGAAGATCGCCGGGATGCCGAGCACTAGGTTGCGGTGCGACCAGAGCGACAGCCCCTTGCGATCCGCCTTGGCCGAACGCTGGGTCGCGGCGCCCATCGCCGGCAGCGGGAAGCGCGCGATGACGATCGCGAGCACCACCAGCACGCCCGCGACGATCAGATACGGCAGCACCACCGACTGTGCGTCGGCCAGCCGCTCGGCCGGGGTCAGCACCGCGGTCGACCCGGCAACGGCGGTGCCCGAGGTCGAGCGGCCGAGGATCAGATAGCCGCCGAACAACGGCGCCAGCGTCGCGCCCGCCGAGTTGAACGCCTGCACGAGATTGAGTCGCGACGACGCGGTCTCGGGCGGACCGACGACGGCGACATACGGGTTGGCCGCGACCTGGAGCAGCGTGATGCCGCTCGCGATCACGAACAACGCGACCAGCGTGACGCCGTAGCTCGGCAGGCGCGCGGCCGGCACCATCATCAGCGCACCGACCGCCATCAGGCCGAGGCCGAACACCATCGCGCGCTGATAACCGACCCGCTCGATCAGCTTGGCGGACGGGATCGACGCGAAGAAATAGGCGATGAACCAGACGCTCTCGATCAGCGTGGTCTGCGTGTAGCTGAGGTCGAACACGCTGCGCAGGTGCGGCAGCAGCGTGTTGTTGATGACCGTGATGAAGCCCCACATGAAGAACAGGCTGGCGAGCAGGGTCAGCGCGGAGCGGTAACTGGGACTGCCCCCCAGCGGATCCTGTGTCGCTGCGCCCTCGACGGGTCGTTGCATCTGTATCGGCATCGCCATAATCGCTCACCCTCCGTGCCCTGTCGGCGACTGAACGACAGTCTTTTACCGCATGGCTTGCTCAGAAATATATTGTCCGACTATATAGCCACACAAGGCGCGTCAACGGCGTCGAGCGATTAAGGACGGGAACCGAAATGCGCGCAATCGGAAAAACGGGGATCATCATGGCGGCCGTGCTGACGGCGGTATCGACGCAGGCCGCGTCGGCCGCGTCGGCGAAGCGCGAGTCGTTCGGCAAATTGCCCGACGGCACCGCGATCGAAGCCGTCACGCTGACCGGCACCAATGGTGTCAGCGCGCGAATCATGACCCTCGGCGCGACGCTCCAGTCGTTGAACGCGCCCGACCGCAACGGCAAGATGGCGGACATCACGCTCGGCTATGACGATGCCGCGAGCTACGCCAGCGCGCCCAATTTCTGGGGCCAGACGATCGGCCGCTATGCCAACCGGATCGCCGGCGGTCGCTTCGTGCTGGACGGCAAGACGTATCAATTGCCGCTCAACGACAAGACCAACACGCTGCACGGCGGTACCGTCGGGTTCGACAAGCTGGTGTGGAAGATCGTCTCGGTCACCAATGGCGCGCAGGCGAAGGTCGTGATGACGCTGACCAGCCCGGCGGGCGACCAGGGCTATCCCGGCACGTTGATGGCCAAGGTCACCTATGCGCTCGACGACAAGGGCGCGCTGACGATCGATTTCGACGCGACCAGCGATGCGCCGACGATCGTCAACATGACCAACCATGCGCTGTTCGATCTGGCCGGCGAGGGCTCGGCGACCGGGATCTACGGCCAGCGGCTGACGATCCCGGCGCGGCGCTATACCCCGGTGAACGCCACGCTGATCCCCACCGGCGAGATGAAGCCCGTTGCGGGCACGGTGTTCGACTTCACCAAGGGCCGCGCGCTGTCCGACGGCATTCGCGATGGCCGCGATCCGCAGATCGTGATCGGCCACGGTTGGGATCACAACTTCGTGCTCGACAAGGGCGCGACGCGGGAGCCCGGTCTCGCCGCCCGCGTGGAAGATCCCGCGTCTGGCCGCGTGCTCGAAGTGCTGACCACCGAGCCCGGCGTGCAATTCTATTCGGGCAATTTCCTCGACGGGTCGCTGATCGGCAAGTCGGGCCATGTCTACCGGATGGGCGACGGCCTCGCGCTCGAACCGCAGAAGTTTCCGGACACGCCCAACCAGCCCGCGTTCGGCTCGGCGCGCGTCGACCCCGGCAAGCCCTATCACCATCGCATGATCTACCGCGTCTCCGTCGCGCGTTGATCCTACCGATCCCGATCTTCCAGAAAGCCTCCCGATGACCGACCCGATGACCGACATGCCCCCCGCTTCCAGCAAGCTCCGTAGCCGCGCGTGGTTCGACAACCCCGAGAATATCGACATGACCGCGCTCTATCTGGAGCGCTATCTGAACTTTGGGCTGAGCCTGGAGGAACTGCGCTCGGGCAAGCCGATCATCGGCATCGCGCAGACCGGCAGCGACCTGTCGCCGTGCAACCGCCACCACCTCGTGCTGGCCGAACGCCTGCGCGAAGGCATTCGTGAAGCCGGCGGCATCGCGCTCGAATTCCCGGTCCATCCGATCCAGGAAACCGGCAAGCGCCCGACCGCCGGGCTCGACCGCAACCTTGCCTATCTCGCGCTGGTCGAGGTGCTGTACGGCTATCCACTCGACGGCGTCGTGCTGACGATCGGCTGCGACAAGACCACGCCGGCCTGCCTGATGGCGGCGGCGACCGTCAACATCCCGGCGATCGCGTTGTCGGTCGGGCCGATGCTCAACGGCTGGCATAAGGGCGAGCGGACCGGCTCTGGGACGATCGTATGGAAGGCGCGCGAACTGCTCGCGACCGGCGCGATCGACGACGAGGGCTTCATCAAGCTCGTCGCGTCGTCGGCGCCGTCGACCGGTTACTGCAACACGATGGGCACCGCGACGACGATGAACAGCCTCGCCGAGGCGCTCGGCATGCAGCTGCCCGGCTCGGCCGCGATTCCCGCGCCCTACCGTGACCGCCAGGAGGTCGCGTACAAGACCGGCAAGCGGATCGTCGACATGGTTTCGGAAGATCTGAAGCCGTCGGACATCCTGACCAAGGAGGCGTTCCACAACGCGATCGTCGTCAATTCGGCGATCGGCGGCTCGACCAACGCACCGATCCATCTCGCCGCGATCGCGCGTCACATCGGCGTCGACCTGCCGATCGACGACTGGCAGACGCACGGCCACAAGGTGCCGCTGATGGTCAACCTCCAGCCCGCCGGCGAATATCTCGGCGAGGATTATTACCATGCCGGCGGCGTGCCGGCGGTGGTCGCCGAGCTGATGAAGCAGGGCCTCATCCACGAGGACGCGATGACCGCCAACGGCAAGTCGATCGGCTACAATTGCCGCACCGCGACGATCGAGGACGAGCGCGTCATCCGCCCGTTCGCGACGCCGCTGCTCGAGGACGCCGGCTTCATCGTGCTGCGCGGCAATTTGTTCGACTCGGCGATCATGAAGACCAGCGTGATCTCGCCGGAATTCCGCGCGCGCTATCTGTCGAACCCGGACGATCCCGAGGCATTCGAGGGCCCGGCGGTCGTGTTCGACGGGCCGGAGGATTATCACCACCGGATCGACGACCCCTCGCTCGGGATCACGACCGACACGTTGCTGTTCATGCGTGGCGCCGGCCCGATCGGCTATCCGGGTGCCGCCGAGGTCGTCAACATGCGGCCGCCGGCGTATCTGATCCGCGAAGGCGTGCACGCCCTCCCGTGCATCGGCGACGGGCGACAGTCGGGCACGTCGGGCTCGCCATCGATCCTTAACGCCTCGCCCGAAGCGGCCGCAATGGGTGGCCTCGCGCTGATCCGCACCGGCGACCGCGTCCGCATCGATCTCGCCAAGGGATCGGCCAACGTCCTGATCTCCGACGAGGAACTCGCCGAGCGCCGCCGCACCCTCACCGCGGACGGCGGCTATGCCTTCCCGCGCTCGCAGACGCCTTGGCAGGAAATCCAGCGCGCCACAGTCGGCCAGATGGAGACGGGCGCGATCCTGGAGGGCGCCGAGAAATACCAGCGCATCGCGCAGACGATGGGCCTACCGCGCGACAATCACTGAGGCGTGACTGCGCGCCGCTCGATCAGGGCGGTGCGCAGGCATTGGCAGACGATCTCGTCGCGTTGGTTGATCAGGCGGTGCGTGAAGGTGACGATGCCGGCGTTCGGGCGCGACTTGCTCGGCTTGAGGTCGGTCACTTCGGTCTCGCAGCGCATCGTGTCGCCGATGAACACCGGCTTCGGATGCACCAGCTTGTCGTAGCCTAGGTTGGCGACGAGGGTGCCGAGCGTCGTCTCGCCCACCGACAACCCGACCATCAGCGCGAAGGTGAAGGTGCCGTTGACGAGGATCCGGCCGAACTCGCTCGCCTTGGCCGCCTCGACATCGAGGTGGAGCGGCTGCGGGTTGTGCGTCATCGTCGAGAACAGGAGGTTGTCCGTCTCGGTCACCGTGCGGCGGATCTCGTGCTCGATCCGGTCGCCGATGCTCCAGTCGTCGTAATAGCGCCCGGCCATCAGGCGTCCTTCTCGATGCGGACGAGCATGGTGCCCTCGGTCACCTGCCCGCCCTCGACTGCGTTGAGGTCCGCGACGATGCCCTCGAACGGCGCGGTCAGGGAGTGTTCCATCTTCATCGCCTCGAGCGTAACCAGCTTCTGGCCCTTGGCGACGGTATCGCCGGCCGCGACGTCGACCGCGATAATCCGGCCGGGCATAGGCGACAGGATCGCGCCGTCCGCTGCCCCGCCAGCGGCGACGCCCGACGCACGCCATGGTTTTAGCTGCCAAGTCTGGCCGGCTTCGGAAATCAGGACGTCTTCGAACGCCGTCGTCGTTCCGGCCTGCCCGTCGAGATCGACCTCGACCTGTTCACCGTCCAGCAGGAACGTCGCGCTGCGGCGAGGAGCGGCGTTGAGGCGGAAGCCCGCGATCGGATCGGCCGAAACGAGTGCACTTGCGGCCTCGGCCAAAGCCTCTTCGGTAGGGTGCGTCGGCGGCATGAGCGCGTCGCCTTCGCGGGCGATCAGTCCGGTGTCGAGCGTGCCCGCAACGAAGTCGGGATGGTCGAGTGCCTCGACGAGGAACCCCGCGTTGGAGCGTACCGGCCAGACGACTGCACCGTCGAGCGCGTCGGCCAAGGCTTCACGCGCGGTTTCGCGGTCCTCGCCCCAGGCGATCACCTTGGCAATCATCGGGTCGTAGAAGGGCGAAATTTCGGCGCCCTGCTCTACCCCGGTATCGACGCGAGCGCTGTTGCCGAGATCGAAGCGTTTGAGCGTGCCGATGGAGGGGAGGAAACCCTTGGCGGGGTCCTCCGCGTAGAGCCGCGCTTCCATCGCCCAGCCGTCGATCGCCAGTTCGTCCTGACGCTTGGGCAAGGGCTCGCCGCTCGCGACACGGAGCTGCCATTCGACGAGGTCCTGACCGGTGATCTTTTCCGTCACCGGATGCTCGACCTGTAACCGCGTGTTCATTTCCATGAACCAGATGCGGTCGGCGCGCAGGCCTTCGCTGGCGTCGGCGATAAACTCGATCGTGCCGGCGCCGACATAGTCGACCGCCTTGGCCGCCTTGACCGCGGCGGCGCAGATCGCTTCGCGGGTGGCGGCGTCCATGCCGGGTGCGGGGGCTTCCTCGA
>Ga0307997_10001461_pt1 | contig 11100 bp, 12 predicted proteins | sample Davwhametageno36_FD_203165 | JGI IMG/M metagenome (GOLD analysis project Ga0307997, IMG submission 203165) | Marine microbial communities from Davis Island wharf, Antarctic Ocean - #36 | ecosystem: Environmental > Aquatic > Marine > Unclassified | place: Antarctic Ocean: Davis Island wharf...
GCATTATGTCGTCATAACCACTAGCACCAAGAATGTCTATCCTGTAGCCAGTCGCAGGAGAAGTACCAATACCCACACCATCGGCAATCATGTTGCCAGTAACGTCTATGCCTGCGTTGGCTGTGATTTCGCCAGTAAAGGTAGCTCCTGCCAATGCTGCTTTAGTAGCAATACTATTGGTCACAGTAGTCGAGAAGTTAGCGTCATCGCCCAAGGCTGCCGCTAGTTCATTCAAAGTATTAAGCGCAGCGGGTGAGCTATCGACTAAGTTAGTTACTTGAGTATTTACATAGGTCTCAGTTGCATAGCCGCTTGGTAGTACATAGTTGTTAGCGCTAGCCGCTATACCGTCAAGTTTAGTGTGGTCAGCATCCGTGAATACATTTGAGTCACTGGCAGCTTCTATGGCAGTACGAATCTCTGAATCAGTTTGATCTGCTGTAGCACCAGATTCAATACCCGCTATTTTTGTAGAAAGCGCGTTAGATAACTTGTCGGTTGTGACTGAATCGTCGGCTACGACATTTACCGCAAACTCAACGACCTCTGCCACCATAATCTCTAGGGCTAAACCGTTTGGTGGCGCAGTAGAGAAAGTAAGTGTGGCTCCAGAGAGTGAGTAGTTCGATTTACTTTGGTACACACCGCTCAAGAAAACATTAGTAAGGTTTTCGTCGGGAGCGCTACTCAGAGTAAATGCTGTGGTAGAGCCGTCACCTGTAAACTGATTCAACGACATCTCGGTAGTGTTACCGCCAAGAACAGCGTCGTTTAGTGCCGCCGCCGTAAGACGAAGCTCGCACTTATCATCTAAGCTAAACGCTCGCGCAGATGTCCCATCTTGAGACCTGATAACTGTCAGTGTATTGCCACTACGCGCTGTTACCTTAACTATCTCTAGCAAATCGCCATCAGCAGATACCTGTAATGTCACATAAAAGTATTCACTGCCAGAAATAGACGGGAATACAGAACCATCCGTGACTGTTATGCTCGTCGCAGATGTGGATACGGTAGCTGCCAACGTTGTTTTGGCGTTGTTAGAAAAAACTACTGCCATGCTAGATGCCTCAGAATATTAGTTGGATTAACTTACCTGCACATTCCAAGAAATCGTCATCGCGTCGTTTGAACCCTTATTAATAACAGCAAATACGGTGCGGCAAAGCATGTCGCCAGCAGTGCTTGCGTTGAACAAACCAGCTTCTGTTATCGCGCCTGTGCCAATTCCGGCACCAAATGTAGCGATGTAAGTAATGGTTGTGCCAGAAACGGTAGTCGATGTGAGAACTTCACGACTGGATTGACCGCCAAGCGCGGAATCGCTTGCTGCCGCAGCAGTAGAGACCGTGCCAATAGCCATGTGTGACATCGCTGCCTTTGCTGTATCTTTCATTCGGCTAGCAACATACTCTTTGCCGTCGCTGACAACCAAGTTAGGAACTTCTTGGACTAATTTGTCGTTGATAGTGATAGACAAGTGTCCGGTCATATTTAGATTATCGTATAGCATTAGGTTGACTCCTAGTTGTTAAGTGGCGCACTGTTTAGCGTAGAAGCATTTAGTACAGATGACGCCAGTGAAGAAACTGATATTTGTATTGATTCTGTTAGTATTGCACTGTCGAAAAGACTTTTTTCAAAAGCGGCTACCGATTGCTCGGCGAAGTTGAAAGCATCAGAAAAGGCCTTATCTGTAGCAAAACTATGCGTCTCAGAAAACCCAATAACATTGCTCTTCGCTGCGGTCGTGCTTTTTGTTATTGCCGCAACATCTGTAAAATCATCTAGTACAAACGCATCAGAGAACGAGCGCTCAAACACCGTCGTCTTTGAAATTTGATCTGAGATAATGGTTGATTCTGAAAGCGGTTTGGAAAAGCTATAAATAGACTGCTCAGAGAGATTTGCAGTGTCAGCTACAGACTTCGAGGCCAGCATTTCCGCTATGTCAGAAATCTCAATTGTTTCGGACTTTGCAACTCCTAGAGACAGTGCCGAAGAGTCTGCTACAGACGGGTATTCTGTGAAGCTTCTAATGAACTCCATAAGAACAACCGCTTGATCACCCATTCCAAAACTATCCGAGTTGCCTTTCCCTATAAGGAAAAAAACTTGCTCGTCAGAAAGTCCCGTAATATTACTCAGCCCCTTGCTGGTCGTAACGCTTGGGATATCAGCTATTACAGCCTGATCCAACCGAAAGTACTTATTAAGTGAGAAGGGGTCTAACACCACGCTTGTAGCAAAGATATTTCTATAATGGATCTGTGATACAGCATTACTGTAGTTGGCAATCGCGCTCATGACCCGCGAGGTTACTGATGCGTCATAGTACGGCGCTAAAATTACAGCTCGGGTTTTTTCAAACTGAGCATCAACTATAGAGATATTTGTGCTACTAGCTAGCGCACGAATTATCTTATGGTTTTCAACTACAGCTCGATATCCCATTAATCGAAGTCACTGCGTACTTTAAACTTAATTAAGTCATTAACCGTTTGAATTCCGCCGTCTGCAAAAGTTAATTCTAGCTCACCCTCGAATGTACCTGCTGTATCCAGAGTGCCAGTCGGAAAATCTGTGGCTACTTTGCCAGCAGAGCCGTCAGTTATTACACAGTTAAGAGTAGCCTTCAGAGAGCTGCTGCCAAGCTTTCGTAACCGAAGCCTTACGGTTGCGCCTGTCACATTTATAGGTTGCCAAGTGTTGCTGTCGGATTCGTCTAATATAAGACCGGTAGCCGCAGTATTGCTGTCTTTCAGGGTAAAGGTTAGTTCTGGGAGTGTATCGCCCGTCACTAAGTTTAATGTTTGTGAGTAAGCCATTAGATAAATGCCCTTGGTTTAACTGTAAGAGAGCCGCCTGAAAACCCATACTTAACTTGGCGAGTGGTGCGACCTACCTCTTTTTCATAAAGATCTCGATTAACCGCGCCAAAGCTTGGGTTGCTAAAAGGCTGACCTGCCATGAACTGCAATCGATATAGCGCACCATGTGAAATGACCTCACGGTATTCCTTGCCGATTGTGTCCGGTATAGAACGGCTAGAGGCCGTGGGCTTTAAAGAATAAAGAACCCGAACCGAAATAGGTTCTGCTGGAATTGGTGCAATATAAAAGTCTTTATTATCTCGCTGCGCATAAAACCTAGGGGTGCCTGTAGTCTGCTCATTACCTAAACGTCTAATTAGCTCCGTGTAAGAGACCGGTGTCAGAGCAGTATTGTTATTGTAGATGTCTACAATATGATTTAGCTCAGTTCCTGACGGAATGCTAACCTCATACTCATTGACGCCAGCAACAAGCTGAACAAATTCCGGCTCGGCAATATAGATGTCTGTTCGTCTGCAAAAGTCTGTCGCTGCATCACGCACAGCTCTCTCTAAAAGAAAATCAGGGCAACCCTGAACTTCAGGTCTTATGTATGGCGCGAAATCAGTAAACTGCACTAGGTATTATCTCCCGTTCCTTGGCTGTGGCGTAATTGCGCTATCAGCTTGAGTCTTAATTCCTAAGGCGTTAGAGAAAGAGGAGTAGTGCATCATTGCCCTTTCTGGATTGCCCGCAAACTCTGAGTCTTTCTGGTAAGACCGGTACAAGATGTAATCTAAAAGACAATTAACATAAATGTCATCTATACCGATAACGGTTGTACTAGATAAGAAATTACTAATAGCTATCTCCGTGGGAGATGAGCTGTACAAAATCTCTACAGAGTCAGTGCCACTTACCGCCTTTGGGAAAACATAAAAATTCTTAGGGTCGGCAGCATCATAGATATAATGCTCAATCTTATTTGTACCCGCGACTGACTCATGCCAGTTGGGCAGGGTCTCGTCTAGTATTCTTCGTTGCACTTGGGTAATAGCTCGCCCGCCTACATTGCGAATTATGTTAACTAGGCGAAGTGCCGCAGTCGGCAATGTTTGCTTGCTCCCAGTCACGCAGTCAAAAGTAGTGTTCACCATTGTCGAATCTGGTCGGTGCAATGCCACTTCTTTTTGAGCATCATTTAAAAACTTTAATAACTCTGCGTTTGGAAATCGAACATTCGTATTATCCTGAAGGATAATTGATGCTCGATCTAAAATATCAGTAACCTTAGTTGTCGCCATTTTCAGATTCCTCGTTGGACTCTTGCCACTCAATTACCTGTAGGTCTGGATTCCCTGCAAATAATTTGTTGTATTCAAAAATGTTGCCGGTGATGACGTTCTGAACTTTGGCTGGGACAAGTTTAGGTGTAACAACCTCAGGCTGGCCTTTCATAGATTTCATCCGCTCCACCTGATCTTGAAGATCAGCTAAAGATAATCGACGATCTAGTTTCTTGCCGAATTCGGCCTGCGCCTTATCAAAAAGCTCATCTTTCTTAGTCTTGACGTTCATGCTTGCTCCGTTAAAAACGGGGGGCAATACTTGCTTTTGAAAAACAAGTACGCCCCGCCATTCAGTGGTCTAACTTAGTTCCACTTACCTACTACTAGTGCGTCTGGAGTAACGACCTTAGAGCCGAATACCTTTAGACCGCGTACTGCGTCACCAAAGGTAGCTTCTAAGCGAACAGTTTCAGTGTTACTAAACTGAGATGCGAAGGAGATTGCTTTTGGGTGGCCTGCTAAAACGTGTGTATAACCATCATCAGCGCCAGAAGATGCGGTGTGCAGCATGTTTGACTGATAAACGGTGAAGCGGTCTACCATTCCAACCTTACCGTTACGGAGAGGTGATGTAGAGTCGCCCGTCAAGTACGCCTGACGCAGTTCAGACTGCTTAAGCAGAGAAATCTGTGCAGGGTTCAGAACGATAAATCGACCTTCTTCTGGAATGTTAAGGTTGTCCAAGCTGGTTGACATTCCAAGAATGTTTTGTAAGATGTTTGCAGCAGTAACAGTAGTCTGCGAACCAATAGTGGTGGCACCAGTAATTACGCCAGCCAACACATCAGTCTCAACAGCGATACGCATACCTTCAGAAGCGTCAGATGAAGCTTTTTCGATCAGGTCAATATCGGCCTGAGCTTTAAGAACGTCATCAACCTTAAAGCTAAAGTACTTAGCCTTGTCGATGTTCAGCTCAACCTTAGAGGTTGCTAGTTCTTGGGTAGTGATGCTGCCGTTGTAATCACCAATCGTTACAGCAGGAACTGTGCGGATAATGACTTTGTCGCCTTGACCTGAAATCTCACCTTCATAATCGGTGTTTGAAATCGCAGGCAAAACAGACTGCTTGTAAAACTTGGCTTGCATTAGCTTACTAAAAACTTCTGGGATGAAGTTTACTTCTGATGATGCGCCAGTACTAAATTGTGAAAAAGACATTTTAATTACCTATTAAAAAGTCTCCTCATATCCATTTACCTAGAGAACAAGATTATTGGCGGATACTGTTTGTGCCCATTGCTTCCATTATTTCAGCCTGATGCTCTTCAAATTGAGAGATAGGCATTCTTTTAATTTCATCAACAGTCCAAACTTTCTTTCCACCAACCATTTTGGGCTTTCTTGCTTTTGGCATCTTTGGTTCTGCAACCTTTTTTGCCTTAGCTAAAGCCCGCTCTTGCGGCGTCTGTACTTCAACCCCCATGTCAGCTTTAAACTGGTGCAATACGCTATTTACATCGTTGGCTGAACCTGTCTGAATCCACTGCTTCGTATCATGGTCTTGATCTTCTAACCAGTTTAGCCAGTCCGCAGTCTCTATAAGATCATTTACGTCTGGGTGTTCGGTTTCAATACGATCAAAATGATGCTTTGCTGCGAGTTCATTCTGTTCATCAACTTTGCGTTGCGCCTGCTCTGCTAAAGCATCTTGTTGGCTGGCAACCTGAGATTGTGTCCGCGCTAATTCATCCAATAAGGGAGCCGCGAGATCGGGATAATCTTCCCGTAGTTGGGCTAGCTTACTGTCATCCTTTTTGCTTTCTACAATATCAGACTTCAACTCCGCAATTGCATTGATTAGGTCGGCATTTTGCCGCTTCAAGTCTGCTGCCTCTTGCGTAGCTTTTGTCATTCGTGACTGTGCGCCTTTCATCGCCTTGTTGGCTTTTGCTACCTCCAACCTTAGATCATCATCTGAGTCGCCGCCCTCGTGATGTTCAGTCTCCTCCACTATTGTCTCCGCCGTGTCCTCTGGTTCGGGGGCATCTTGGATAAGTTCTAGTTGCTCTTCCTCAGTGTCTGCTGCCGCAGGTTGAGTTTTAGTCGCTGTCATCTCATCCATCAACATTTTAGCTTCTGCTTCTAGTGCGTCTGGGTCATTTCTATTTGACATATTTTGTTGTCGGGTCGATTTCTCGATATCCGCCTTACTCTATTGTGGGTGGCCTTTTACGGTTCCGCGTATTGTCAATGTGCGTTTTAGCACTTGATTCCAAATCCAGAACAAAGCGTAACTCTTGGAGTCTGCCCTGCTCTTTCTTGAAACTGGTTTCATCCGCCAGCTCTAACTGCTGCTGTGCGTCTGTTAATCTGCTACTTATAAGCTCTTGGAGTTCAGCCCATTCCGGCTGGGAACTGAGCCTGAGGATCGCCACCGCCTGACTGCTGCTGCATTTGAGCCTGTTGCATTGCAATTTGTTGTTGCTCAAGCTGTAGTTGCTCCTCAGTCTTAATAATATTTTCTGGATCGATGTCCATGGACTTTGCTACTTCTTTTATCAGTTCGTGACGATCAATCAGGCTGCTATCTAGGTCGTTGGAAACCAAGCTTAAGAATTGCAGTAGGCGCTGGCTTTGGACTTCTTTTTGTACAAGCGCGGTGCTTCCTCTGGCAATAACTTTAAGATCGCCTTTAGATTTCGGGTTGGTTCCGTACTCCATATTCCAGTGGAACATAGAGGTAATAAGTGGCTCTAAAAGAAAATCATCAATATTCTTGATCGTAGACTTCAGCGCTACGTTTGCCGCACCCATCAGCATGGACATGCCTGTAGCAGTCTTATTCATGCTGTTGGTTTGCTGGCCGTGGGTGTAGCTTGGTAGAGATGTTGTTTCATCTGCAAATCGGCGGAATATCTCCACGATCTGATTAAGACCGTTTGCGTTAGCAATGGGCTGATACCAACGAACCATTGGCATAGAGCCATCGCCACCTTCGCGGAGAAATACTCGCCACGGATGAATGTCTGTTGGGTCTTCGCCGGCCGCTAGAAGATCTGTATTGATCTCCATCATAGGTGCCGATGACATTGCTAAGTTATCTAGCCAGATGCGTGTTGCGGCATTCAATGTTCCTTGAGAATCTCTCATCATCCGAGGAACGCCAGTCCCCCAAAATTGGTGTGGAGATTTTTCGTAAGGGAATATCTGGTAAGGAATCTGACTGCCAGAGATCTGGTTGAGCGAAATTTTGATAACTTTGCCCGCACAAATCCACGCACACGCGGAAAAGTCCTGACTTAAATCTGCGTCTTCAGGAAGCTCAACGTCATGCTCTTTAAGCTTGTGTCCGTCAATGAAGCCCCAGTACTCTAACAGCTCAAATCGGTTACTCGTATGGTTGTCATTGATTCCGGCAATTCTGCGTCTTGATCTTTCATGATCTTCTTCGACATGGTTGCCTGTTCGGTTGTTCTTCAGAAGGTACTTGACCATCTCTGAGTCAAACTGAGGCAAATCCGCCAGCTCTCTAAATTGCTTGCGGGTAAGAACGTGACGCCGGAACATTCCATCGCAGTCATCGAGCGAGGTGCAGTATGGGTCTGGGTAAAGGTCAAAGATTGAGACGGACTCAACCTCAGGCATTGGCTGCTCAACCATGGATAAGCCAAAGACCTCTTCTCCGGTCTCTGGATCGGTCATTCTAGAATATGACTGCTTCTTGTCGATCCGAACAGAGCCAGATTTTACTGCGCCAGATCCAAAAATACAGGCTTCGAGAATGCTCTCTTTTAGCTTCTGCTCTGCATTTACTTCTAGAAGCTGATCTAGAATGTCGGTCGCCATAGACTCGGCAGCTTTATCGGCAATGCTTTTGTATTTCTCTCGCATGTCATCTTCAAGCTCTGCCATTCTCTGGTTAATCAGGTCTTGATTCATGTTTGGATCCATTTGACTGGCATCCATAATCTGCTGAGTAGCAAGTTTCTTTATCTGGATGACGGCCATGGGATCAAGGTCGGGGACAGGAGTTGCCTCGACGTTAAAGAATTGGTCGCCATGTTGAAACAATAGGTCGATGATTCGTGAATATGCAGCCATGACCTTGGTTCGTGTTAATCCCACGAACACTTTAGATCTGGCCCCCGCATCGTTTAATCTAGCAAGAACGTCTGGTTCATATTGGCCGTTGTATTGCCGAAGGTCTCGAAGCCATTCGTTTTCAGTTTCTTTCCGAGCGTCTTTGTACTCTGTAAAAGTAGCAGAAAGGTGAGCGCCAAGACTCTGGACGGAGTGATCTTGCACACCATCAGATTCTGTCTGTTTTTCTACGGGTTCATCGAAATTTATCATTAATAACCTGCAATCGGGTCAAGCGTCGAGAACCGTTTCTTTATAGAACGGTGCCTCGGGCGTGGCATTGATGCAAGTCCATGCAGAGCTATAGCGAAAGCCATAACCCTGTCATCATAACACCCTGCCTGTGAATTGAAAGCCCCTTTATCATCAACAACATAGGTGCGAAGTTCGTTCAATAATTCGATGTCTGCAACGCCACTTTGACCCTGCCGAATCAGTGAAGCGAGGTTGTCGATAATGAGAGGTTTGGTTTTTGATGTGGTTAAAAATCCGCCACGTTTTGTCATCTTATCGCTGTATGCGCCGTCCACTGAATGCTCAACAAATAGATTTGAGTAGGACAGTTCCATTAGTCTTCTTAGCGTGGTCAGTCCATGGTTGTTTCTTTCCACAACAACATACGCATTGTTATATCGTTGACCGATCTGCGATACAACATTGCCCCAGTCCCAAGGATCAATATGACCGTGCCAAGCAGCCACTTGCCTTCCTTCTGAGTCTAGGACTTGAGCGCAGCTATAATCTCCGTAGGCCAAACCTTCGGCGACATCTACCCCGATGCAGTAGTTTTCGTTATCGATGGGCGGACACCATTCTTGATAGTTTCCGTATGTTCGGCGTTCGAGGTTCCCGCCTAAAATATCGCCTTTAAAGTCTGCGGTATAAGTGTCATTCTCACAGGTGGTTAAATGAACTGCTTCCACAAAACACCGGCCCGAGGTTAAGAAAGCCTCAAGTGGATTCGCGGGATACTCCTGCATGAAAAGATCGTTGCCCCCAAGCTCATCTAACTTTGCTCGGCGAAAACACAATTGGGAATCATCCAGCCCATAGCGCTGTGCAAGTTCATACTCTTCAGGGGTAGCCTCAAAGTACGGTGACGGTTTTCTTCGGTAGTCGGGCATCCAATACCACGGGATAAAACAGGTTTTCCATTCAGTTTCACCCCTCAGGCTTTTCATTACCTGATCATAGAACCAGCCGCCAGCGCCATTGGCTGTGCTTTCAAGAATTACTTCTGAACCCTGACCTCCAACTGTCTGGAGCAGACCTGCAACTATGTCAGATCCTTGCGGATAGAAGGCAACTTCTGATCCGTGGACAAATCGGTTTGTTTGCCCTCGTCCGGTTTGGGTTGAACGCGCTGTTCCGACTCGGTATCGCGAGTTAATGTCATCAAATACCAAAGTTGACGCCGACTGACTAAGGAGCGGCGGTTTAAAAGCCGGATGCGGCGTGTTGTCATAGAAGTACTTCACCATATTAAAGATAGCGTTAGTAGATTCGGCCAGATGCGACAGCACGAATGCGTTTGCGTTGCGGTTCTGCGTGACTTTCCAGAAGTTTCTGCCCTGCGCATAGGTAGAAATACCTGTTTGTCGGGCTTTAAGGACGAGCATTCGGATATTTCCCTGCTCTTTTAACTGCTTTTCTAGCTCGTTATGGACGTATATTTGTGCCGCATTTAGTACAAACGGGACTGATTCACCCTCTTTTGTTACAATTTTGAGGACGTTTTTGGCATATAAGGGAAAATTACCCTTGAACTTGGCCGCAATTCGCTCAATTTCTGCTCTATCTTCATTTGCCATCGTTAGAAATCACCGCTCGGCACCACCATTTAAAGTGTGCGTCATCTAAGTTGCTCATCATAAGGTTGGCTCTGACGCAAACTAGGCGAACATTGCCCTTGGAGTAGCCCACGCTGCTATCAATCCGATCAGGACTGACGCTCATATCGCTCTCCAGAGTGGTTGTATGCATAGGAATACCCGTTATTGCGCATATTCCCCTCTGCACATCGTACAAATACTTTAGGTGGTCAAGGTCAATGCACTCTTCTTTAAACCCTTTGATCCTATGGCGCGTCCTTAAGGCTGCAAGGCGCATGTTTAAAAAACCTTCAAGCGAACTATTGGCCCTTTCTGCATGCTTGTGCTTCCGGCAGCTATTGCATTGCCGGTTAGTTGAGCTAAATTCAGCGTCGGGCTTTACAATGCCGCAAGCGGAGCATGTTTTATGACCAAGTTCCATGATGTGTCCTTGGTTATGGCCTCAAAACTTTTTATAGCTACTCGGCTATTACCTACCGCGATCTTGTCACCCATTAAGGTAGTACCAAGACCGATACAGCCCTGAACATCTTTAGGGTAATTGGCAACATGCATTAGGATGTAGGTTCTTTCCGGTACATCTTGAAGCTCCCATGTAAATCCAAATTTCGGGGACTCCCTCCACCGCGCCTGATAAGTTCCCTCAGGGATACAAGAAACATTTGCAGCGTTATCTAGCCAAGGACGTTCAATAGTGAACAGTTTCACCCCGTTATGTTCAATTACGCCTAGCGTACCGCTGGGGTGGTAACAGAACCGCTCTAGAATAATGTCGGTCACTTCGCCTTCTCCTCGACTTTCTTATCTTTACCGCCAAAGATTCGATCCCAGCCGTCCTCAAACTTGTTTTTATCAGTCGGGCGCTGTAGGTCACCCTTCCCACCCAGCGTCTGCTTGTGGTCGCAGTGCTGGAATCTACTTTTTTTGCTCACGGTTATTTCCTTGCTTTGGATTTAGTGGCTCTCTGACCACGCTTAGGAAGATTTTTTTTCATACATTTGCCCGCTTTCTTGCACTTAGCCG
>Ga0307997_10001465_pt1 | contig 11086 bp, 9 predicted proteins | sample Davwhametageno36_FD_203165 | JGI IMG/M metagenome (GOLD analysis project Ga0307997, IMG submission 203165) | Marine microbial communities from Davis Island wharf, Antarctic Ocean - #36 | ecosystem: Environmental > Aquatic > Marine > Unclassified | place: Antarctic Ocean: Davis Island wharf...
CGGATGATCTCAAACAGATCGTCAGTCTGGCCTGCGAAAGCCTCTACAACCCTGTCTGGACGGAATACACGACCAAACACGCGCGGGCATTGAAAGCGCTGGTCGCCGACGAAGGCGTACAGGTCAAGATGTTCCCAGAAGACGTGATCACCGCAATGGGTGTTGCCGCTGGCGAAGTGATTGACGAACTGCGTCAGGACGACGACGAGTTGGTCGTGCGCATCACCGAAAGCTTCATCGAATACCGCGATTCCGTTGGGCCATACATGGTCTACGCCGACAACGGCCAGATGAACGCGCGCGCAGCGGTCATGGGCTACTAAAACGAACGGCAGCGGGGGGGCGGGGGGGGGGGTGACCCCCCGCGCTGCCGACTTTACGACCTTGGGAGGGGCGGATGGAAAAGCTGGCAAGAACAATTGACGGCCTAAATACCGGCATAGCGACAGTCGTCCGTTGGCTCGCCCTATTCATGGTACTGATGCAGTTCACCATCGTTGTTGGCCGCTATGCCTTCGGGCTGAACTCCATCGCACTGCAAGAAAGCGTGCTTTATATGCATGCGACGCTGTTCATGCTTGGCGCGGGCTATACGCTGCTGGTCGACAAACATGTCCGCGTCGATGTGTTCTACGCCAAAGCGAGCGCAGTCTGGCAGCGCCGCATCGACATTTTCGGCCATCTATTCCTGCTGTTGCCGTCTATGACTGCCCTTCTTTACTGGTCGTGGCCATCGGTCCGCAATTCATGGAAGATCTTTGAGGGTCCGCTGTCAGTTGGTGGCATCCAAGCGGTGTTTCTTCTCAAGACTCTGATCCCCGCGTTTTGCATCCTTGTGATGCTGCAATCCGTGTCCCTTTTGATCCGGCTTATGATGCCAAGGAGCACGTCATGATCGAATATCTTGATCTGATAATGTTTGCTGTTTTGATGGCGGCAATTCTGCTTGGCTTTACTGTGTCCTTTAGCATCGCCGGGGTTGGGATAATTTTTGCCTATATCGGTCTTGCCACTGGAGAAATGGACATCACGCTGCTGGGGGCAATGGGGCAACGCGTCTTTGGCCTGCTGACCAACAACGTGTTGATCGCCATTCCCTTGTTTGTACTTATGGGAGCGGTTCTGGAAAAAAGCCGCATCGCCGAAGAACTTCTCGACACAATGGGCCGCCTGTTTGGTCAGTTGCGCGGGGGCTTGGGCATTTCTGTTGTGTTGGTCGGTGCGCTTCTTGCGGCCTCTACCGGAATTGTCGGTGCGACAGTTGTGGCTATGGGGATGATCGCCCTGCCAACGATGCTGCGCTCTGGTTATGATCCGCGCGTGGCGTCTGGCATCGTGTGCACCGCTGGCACCTTGGGCCAAATCATCCCGCCCTCAACCCTACTGATTATTCTTGCCGATGTGATGTCCAATTCGTTCCAACAGGCGCAATACGAACAAGGGAAATTCTCGGTCGAGGCGCTGTCGGTTGGTCAGTTCTTTGCCGCCGCCGTCATTCCTGGCCTGCTCCTGGTCAGCTTGTATCTGATCTACATCCTTCTGCGTGGTTGGATCCGTCCGCAAGACATGCCGCCCGCGCCCATGGATATAGCCAAGCCGGACCGCGCGGAAATCATCCGCGCGGTTGTGCCACCCGTGCTGCTCATTTTTGCTGTCCTCGGCGCTATCTTGGGCGGTATCGCCACCCCGACCGAAGCCGCTTCTGTTGGGGCCATCGGTGCATTGCTGATGACCGGACACAAACTAGGGATCAACCCGAAACTGATCTTGCTCGGCACCGCTGCCCTGATCCTGCTCGGCCTATTCGCAGGCGCATTTCCAGTGCGGTTCCAGCGTGACGACCTCAGCAACGGCACTTTTGCCTTGGGTCTGGTCTATGTGGCATTGGCCGTCATTGGTGCGGTTGCGGTGGTCTTGGCCTTGCGAGGCGCGCTAAAAGAAAAGGTGGTGCATGAGGCTATCTCATCCACCCTGACGATGACCTCGATGATCTTCGCCACGATTCTTGCAGCAGGCATCTTCAGTCTCGTCTTTATCGGACTGGGCGGGGAAGAGCGCGTCGCGGCGATCCTCGGCAGCATGCCGGGCGGGGCAACAGGTGCGCTGGTCTTTTGCATGATCTTCATCTTCTTTTTGGGGTTCTTTTTAGACTTCGTGGAAATCTCAGTGATTGTACTGCCACTGGTGACACCGACATTGATCCTGCTCGGTCATGATCCGATCTGGCTCGGCGTGTTGATCGCAATCAACCTGCAAACCAGCTTCCTGACGCCACCTTTCGGGTTCTCGCTGTTCTACTTGCGCGGGGCAGCACCCAAAGAAGTCTCGACGGGTCATATCTATGCAGGCGTTGTGCCGTTTATTGGGATACAGGCCGTCGGCGTCATCCTGATATGGTTAGTCCCGTCATTGGCGACATGGCTGCCATCAGTGTTGTTCTAGGGCCAATGCCAATAGCCGACGTTTACTGCAAAATGCACCGAGGTCCGTAAGAAGCCGAACGAGTGGGGCTATCAAGATTTATCAGGCTATCAGAACCGCCGAGCGTCGAAAGCGCTAAGGTCTGTATTGGGCGCAACACCTGCAATAAGATCTGCGATCAACTCACCCGTTTTCGGGGCCATCATCAAGCCATAATGAGAGTGACCAAAGGCAGCATAAAGACCCCGCTGCCCTGTGATTGGACCTAATGCCGGAAGGCTGTCAGGAAAAGACGGGCGTTGTCCCATCCAGAAAGTCATATCGCTAACGTCGAGGTCCGGCAGCATCGCGCGCGCTTGGTTTGTAAGCAGTGTCTTTTTGCGAGGATCAGCGGCCGTGTCGATGGCCGCGAATTCGGAACTGCCTGCGATCCTGAGGCCATCCTGCATGGAACTGGCGACAATTTTTGCGTCCACATCCATAATAGAATTATTCAGCGACATCTGCGCTTTGGGGAATTCTACATGGTAGCCGCGTTCGGCTGCGAGGGGCAGTTTGAGACCGAGAGGCTTCAACAGCGCAGCACTCCAGACACCGGCAGCCAGGACGATTTTCGGAGTGGTGAGCGTGCCGTCATGAGTTGTGAGGGCCCAGCCGTCGTCCGTCTTGGACAGACCAGTGATTTCAGCGTGGAGGATTTCACCCCCTTGTGCGCGGACCTTTTCAGCCAAGACTTCGCCGATGCGTCCCGGTGCATGGGCGCGGGCTTGGCCTTTTATCACGATGGCTGCATTGAAGTCATGCGAGAGGGCTGGCTCTAGCTGTCGAAGCTCTTGGGAGCCGATGAGTTCAAGATCAGCACCCTTTTCTTGCCGGATGGCGTACCCAAGATCGCGCAAGCTGGCGTTTTGGGCGTTACGGAAGGCGTGAACATAACAACTGTCAATAACAAGGTTCTCGTGGCCTGTACCCTCAAGGTGGCGGCGATAAAGCATGACGGAAGGTTGACATAAAACCTCCATTGCGTCGGACACGTCGCGGGCCGACGCCTCATCAGATTTTGCCAGAAACCTGAGCCCCCAAGGGATCATTTTAGGCCAAAATGACGGGCGGACAGTGAGCGGGCCATTGGCGTTGAGCAACATGCCCGGAATAGATTTCCAGATACTGGGCATGGCTTGGGGCACCACTGACCATGGTGAAATGACACCTGCATTCCCAAAGGAGGTTTCCTGCCCCGGCTCGGCCCGATCAATCAGGCGAACACGTACGCCACGCTCTTGTAGCGACAGCGCGCAGCAGACGCCCACGATGCCTGCGCCGATAACTGTGACGGTTTCCTCCATCGCCGCTATGCAGGTTTTGAGGCTGAACGGCGTGCAAGGAATTGTGTGGCGATAACCGGCGATGCGATGAGAAGTGCGACCAAATCCGCGCTGAGCGATGGTGCAACAAAGACCAGCCCTGCGACAGCCATCAATATACGCGAGACCGTGTTCATGGGCGTAAACCAGTAGCCAACGACAGCGGAGGACAGGGCGAACACGCCTGCGATACAGCTGGTTGCGGTGTAACTGAACTCCCATAAATCAAATCCGGTTGAGGACACGATCAGCAAGACGGGCGCGTAGACAAAGGCCATTGGTGCGACAACTTTGCCCAGACCCAGCGAAAAAGCGGATAGCCCTGTCTTGAAAGGATTGGCATTGGCGATTGCCGCGGCCGCGTAAGCGGAGGTGCAAACCGGCGGGGTGATTTCCGACACGACGCCATAGTAAAGAACAAACATGTGGCTGGCGATTGGTGGAACCCCAAGCTGTGCCAAAGCGGGTTGGGCTACGGACACCAGCATAATATACAGCGCGGTTGTCGGGATACCCGCACCCATCAAGATACAAGCAACGGCGATAAAGACGAGCGAGATAAACAGTTGCAAATCTTGCACAGTGAACCATTCAAATATCCCGCCCAAGGACAAGAAACCGAACATATCAGAGGCCAGATTGCCCGCCCCTTGCGTAACCATAAATCCGATGCGAAAGCCAATACCAGTAGTGTTGATCACGCCCACAACAATGCCCACCGCAGCAGATGCTGCGCCAACAGCGAGGGCGTATTTCACGCCAAGCTCAATCGAAGCAGACATTTCCGGGATCTTGTTACGCTTTTGCGGGTTAAGTGTAGCGATAGACGCAATGATGCAGAGGGTCATCGTCATGGGCAGATCGAACCCGCCACCAAAATACTTCCAAACCACAAAGGCGATGAACGCAGCGGCGTAGATCAATGTTGGCGGTTCTTTCAACCGCGACATGCCAGTGACAACAGCCAGCGAGATACCGCAGAACGCGGACATATACGGCGTGTAACCAGAGAACAGCACAACAAGCAGCCCAATAAGAGGGACAATATTGGCCCAACCCTCGCGCCAAACCGCTTTGAAATGGGGGAGTTGCTCTTTGGTCAGACCTTTGAGGTCCAGCTTGCGGGCTGTCAGATGGACTACGGTAAACACGCCCACGTAGTGCAGCAGCGCAGGAAAGATCGCCGCGATAATGATTGTTGTGTACGGCAGCTCCAGAAACTCCGCCATGATGAAGGCAGCAGCACCCATGATGGGCGGCGTGATCTGACCACCCGCGGAGGACGCGGCCTCAACACCGCCAGCAAAATGCGCTGGATAGCCCAGACGTTTCATGTTGGGGATTGTCAGCGCACCAGTTGACACAGTGTTGGCCACAGATGAGCCAGAAATGGTGCCGAAAAAGGCCGAAGAAATCACGGATACCTTAGCGGGGCCGCCCGTGTAACGCCCTGCCAAAATCGTCGCATTGTCGATGAACAATTGCCCAAGACCAGTGCGTTGCGCTATGACGCCGAACAGCACGAAGTGAAAGACGATGGTGGAAACGACCCAAAGGGTGACACCAAAGATGCCCTCTTGGGGGAAATACATCGACGATACGAAGGTCTTAAAATTCACACCGGGGTGTTGCAACAAACCCGGAAAATACTGCCCCATCAGGGCGTAGGTGATGAAAACGCAGATGATGAGCGGCAAGACCCAGCCCAAGGTACGCCGCGCAATGTCGAGCACCAGCAAAATGATAATTACACCGAAAAATACGTCATAATTGTTGGGATTACCCATGCGGAAGGTCTGTTCTTCGATGCCAAACATCGCCATGCCGCGCCATGCAAGGCCCACATAAAGGGCAGCGGCGACACCAAGGATCATAAACACCAGATCGTAGAGTGGTATGTTACCTATGCGAAAGGCGCTTACCTTTTGCGCATAGAGGCTCTTCATTCCGATGACCGGAAAAAAGGCGTAGGTGAGGATGAACAAGCCCGTCAGATGCCACCCCATATGCCAATGGTCAGCAGGCAAACCGAAACCAGCAGTGATGTAGTGATAAAGCGCGAATACCAGAGCAACGGCGCGTAGTATGTGGCCAGTGGTGGGGCCAACTTCGCGTATGCTGGACCCTTCGTCGTATTTTTCTTCAATCGCAGCGAGCTCTTCTGCGGTCAAATCGTGGGTATCATCTTGTGTTTGGTCCGACATGTTTATCCCCCCGATTAAACTGCGTTATGCCCAGCAATGGTGGTGCCCCCAATGTAGGGGCACGCACCGTCGTTCATGATCTGTAAAGCTTGCGTCGATCAGTCCAGAAGACCTGCTTCTTTGTAGAACTTTTCGGCACCGGGGTGCAGTGGAACACCCAACGCGATGACACCGTCAAGAGCAGTCTCTGGTGTGATCTGCTTACCTTTGGCGTGGCCGTTGTCCAACATTTTGCGCGTGTTGTCGTTCCACAAGGCTTTGGTCAGTTGGTAAACCAAATCTTCGGACAGATCAGAAGACACGTTCAGGAATGCAGAGACCGCAGGCGTCAGGGTTTCCGTGTCGATCCCTTCGTAAACGCCCGCCGGAATTTTGGACGGGATGTAGGCTGGAATCAACTCGTTGATCTTGAGCAGGTCGGCTTCGGAAAACGAGTGCAGGTTCATGCCTTTGGTTGACGAAAGCTGAACCATTGCCGCAACAGGCCAGCCCGCAGCGTAGAAGTAAGCGTCAATCTGACCATCTGCCAGACGTTCCGCAGACTGGCTGTTGTTCAGTTCTGCCTCTTCCATATTGTCGCGGGTCACGCCCCATTCTGCGAGCATTTCAAGCACGCCCACCTGAGTACCGGAGCCTGCCTGCGCGATGCCGACACGTTTGCCTGCAAGGTCACCCAGATCGTTGATTGTTTCGCCCTTTGGCAAAACAAGATGCAGATCTTCGGGGTAAAGGTTGGCAATAACACGCAATTTCGGATGCGGCTTGCCTTCAAACTTGCCCTCACCAAAATACATGGAGCGGGTCACGTCTGCGGCGGCAAGACCTGCCTCAAGTTGACCGTTCTGGACCGCGGCATTGTTGAACACAGATGCCGTTGTCGATTGTGCGATAGCGATCAGGCCGGGAACGCCACACTGGCCACCGTCGTCGCACGCCCGTGAGCCGGGAGGTGAGGAGATGCCATTGGCAATTGTTCCACCAATCGGGAAGTATGTTCCGCCAGCGCCACCGGTGCCAATACGGAAGAATGTGGGGTCTTGGGCAAGTGCTGGCATGGCCAATGTACCGGCTAATGCAGCGCCCACGAGGAGTCTGGTTAATTTCATAATGATATCCCTAATGTTGAAGTTAAGATTCGTTTGCTTCAAATTCTGTACCAACAGGTTATGGATTTTTGGCATAAAGACAAATTAAATATACTGTACAATACGAAAGTTTTGCTTATCGTTATGATATGAATGTTATGCAACTCACTGTCTTTCGCGAGATCATGGAAACCGGCTCCATTTCCCAAGCAGCCAGACAGCTGGGTCGCACCCAGCCTGCGATCAGCTTGGCTCTCAAAAACCTAGAAAGTACGCTTGATCTCAAATTGTTTGAGCGTCGCGGTCGCCGCCTTGTCCCTGTTCCCGAAGCGCAATATCTTTTGGTCGAGGCAAAAGGCATCCTTGATCGGATGATGACTGTTTCAGAGACAATGAAAAAAATCCAGTCAGCAGAAACAGGCAACTTGAACATAGCGGCCATGCCCGGGCCCTCTGCATTTATCTTCCCAAAATTCGTCAGTGAAAATGTCGAAAACAGCGCCGACTTTCAGACCACGATCACCTCGCGCAGCTCACAACAAATTCGTGAGCTTGCAAGCACTCAAAGTATCGACTTTGGATTTGCAGACTTCCACCCACCTGTCGGAAACGAGCGACGCTATTTCGCAGAGATCGTAAGGGCAAACTGCTTTTGCGCCGTCCAGCGGGATCATCCACTCGCCAAAAAAGGCAAAGTCACGATCGCAGACTTGGACAATGAACCGATCGGCACTTTACATGACGATCATCCGTTGCAGTGCAGTTTGAGGCAACTCTTTCAGCAGGAAAACGTGACGCTCAGATCAAACATCGCCGGGCAATTCTTCTTGCCCCTTATCCCTTTTATCAGTCTTGGGCATTGTTGTTCTATCGTCGATCCGTTGACGGCCGTGACCGAACGCGAGTTGAACATCTCAAAAGGCAAGGTGGTCTTTGTCCCGTTTGATGCGCCCATCCGCTATGAATACGCAACGCTGACGCCTGCTTACCGGCCGCCATCACAGCATGCCAAACGGGTAAAAGACGCATGGACGGAGGCGCTGGTTGATATGCTTGATGGTGTTGATGCACGTCCGTCGGTGCACGGAACATCATTTGGCGGCGAGTAAACGATCCAGATCGGTTTGATATGCAAACAGTGATGCAAGCCCACCTGTGTGAACAAACAAGACGCGGGCACCTTTTGGAATTTCACCGCTTTCGACCAAAGCCGGGACTGCGGCAAAAACCTTGGCGGTATAGACAGGATCCAGCATCAGACCCTCAGCTTGCGCCATCGTTTTCATCGCTTCCAGCGCAGGTTGCCCGATTTGACCATAGCCGGGTGTCAGCGCGCCATCCCAGATTTCGATATTGTCAAATGGGACGGATGCGCCTGCGTCCATAAGAGGTGCCAGATTGTTCAGGACCGTTACAATACGTTCCCGTTGAAGCACCGCGTTGCGGCGTACGCAACTTCCGATGACCCGCACCGGGTTTCCCAAATGATGCAATCCTGCCAAGAGGCCTGCGTGCGTCAACCCACTGCCAGATGCGACAACGACAAAATCAATATCACGCATCTGGCCAAGAATTTCCTTGGCCGCCTCGACATAACCCAGCGCCCCAAGCGGAGGATTGCCAAGCGCAAGAGGGATCACATAGGGCCGACGACCATTTTCACGCTCCAGATCTGCACGGGCCCGCAAGGATGCGTCCGCACCTGCTTCGTCCTCCCCGTCCGGATAATAGATAATCTCTGCGCCAAGCAAATGGTTCAACAACACATTCCCAGATGTGTCATACACAGCATCCTGACCAGGGACGCGTGCTTCAAGCTGCACAATCGTGCGAAGACCAAGTTTGGCGGCAGATGCAGCGGCGGTTCGAACAAAATTTGACTGAACTGCGCCCGTGATGAGGATCGTATCGGCTTTTGCCGCAAGTGCTGCGCCCAGATAAAATTCCAGCTGTCGAGACTTATTCCCACCTAGTGTGGTCCCCGCCAGATCGTCGCGTTTGACAAAGAGTTCGACGCCAAGCTGATCAGAGAGATGCGTCAGTTGCTCAATTGGTGTCACGTCGGCGACCAATTCTGCACGCGGGTGATGGTCCATTTGGTTCCTAGCTGTTGAGTTTAGTTGTCCAAGCCAACTAGACCAGATTTACCTCTGCACGGCAAATGGCTTCAGAGGGTGCTGTAAGACTAATGATTGCAAGCATCAGAGTGATGGGGCAATCGAAATCTATACGCTCAATAATTGACGCCACTCAGCCAGAGCAGCGTCACGGTTTAGCTTGAAATTAGTGCGTGGATAGAGATGTAGTCGCCAAACAAAACCCCTGCCCAATGAATTTACAACGCTAATACTAAAGGCCCGTGGTCCGACGCGCGGGGCCTTATGATAAGGGGGTGCGGTCCATAGGCCTCAATCTCAACTATAGAGATCCGGCGCAGAAACCCCTGATTAACTCTGTTTTGATCTGATGTTTCATTGTCGGTAGCGTTGTGGGTAGAGATTTTAAATAATCTAAAATTATAATATAATCAGCGACTTAATTTGGTTATGTGGCGGACAGACAGGGATTCGAAGCTCCGAACCTCTCTAATTTCATCTAAACTATGCCTGCCGACATAAAGCTCAACGAGCGCATCAAACGTATTCATCAAACCGCATATCGTTAAGTTTCACAGCTAAACCCTGCGTAACATACTAACGCGAGTTAGCAGCCACACTTGTGGACCATGATAGGTCGCCCCCGTAAGCCGCAGCACAGACGGCAACAGACACCACTGCGATCAACTTACCCCAACGGGTGGTTGCGAACCCTGTGGTTTAAGCCGCTCAAAGTCAGCCTGGGACGTTGATGTGCTGGTCGCCGTTGGCATTCCGGATGTATGTGCAGAAGACGGCTCAGTCGGCGAACTTGGTGCTGTTGGTGTGGGCACTGTTGAGATGGCCTTGCCCATGCGTGACTTTGGCTTGTTCTTCGCCTGTACCTCACCACTTTTAAGCCGCGTATCAAGCTTGTTGGCTAGAAAGCTTGCGGTGTTGGTAAATATTTTGATGTCATCAACGGCTTGCTCAAGACTGCCTGTGCCAGAGCCTTTCTCAATCACATCGATCAGGCGACGTAGCTCTTCACGATCATCCATTGCCGTACCCCCTGCCCTGCGTGCTTGGGGCCTGCAAAAGACCACCCAACTTCTGTAAGTACTTCCCTATAAAAAACCGCAGCTCAGATTTTTGAGGCTGTAGAACCCATTTCGGATAGATGCTCATAGCGCCATCCGTTCTGGCGCACGCCACACTGCCTCAGCTTGCTTTGCAATGGCACTGTCACACAGGGCTTTGAGGTTGATCAGCTTTGCCGCCCACGCTTTGTGCTCCTCAGCGTCTGATCCATTTAAACGCGCCGCATAATACCCCAGTTTGTTGGAACAGATTGTCAGTGTCTCAACACTTGGTTCAATTCCATGATAACGCAGCACACGGATGTAACCCTCACTGCGTCCCAGCCAGCTGCGACAAAACTCTGGTGTGTTCTGCACAATGCCTGTGTGTATTAATTCGTCTCGCATGTGTTCTAATAGTCTTATGCTCATGTGCTGTCTCCAATGCGTTGTGTGCACTGGTATTTATCTCGATTGCGGCAGTTCGTAATGTTTGCGGAGTGTTCGTGCGGGCAATTATTACTCGTCTGCCGTTTCTAGAGAGTTTTCTTGTCTCGTTGATAAATACATGCGGAGAACCGCAATGACATTTGAACAGCGCAAACAAGAACGGCAGGCATTGGTGCAGCATCTAATGGCACAAGACTGGAACGTGTTTGGCACGCTCAAGTTTGTGAACGGCCGAACCATTGGACGTAAGACTGCCGACAAATTCCTTCGCAGCTACTGGAACAAGATGGACCGAGTGATGTTTGGCAAAGCTGCTGAGCGTCAGAACATGCGTGTACCAAGATGGTGTTTTGCCCACGAAGGCTCAGACAGCGAGAACTTCCACGTTCACTTTGTGATGAAGAGCGC
>Ga0307997_10001466_pt1 | contig 11086 bp, 13 predicted proteins | sample Davwhametageno36_FD_203165 | JGI IMG/M metagenome (GOLD analysis project Ga0307997, IMG submission 203165) | Marine microbial communities from Davis Island wharf, Antarctic Ocean - #36 | ecosystem: Environmental > Aquatic > Marine > Unclassified | place: Antarctic Ocean: Davis Island wharf...
TCTCAATGGTGTCATTGGGCGCAAAGACATTAAGCAAATCTTTCGCCGCTTGACCGTGTACGGCGACATAGTGCATGGCAATAGCCCTAGAAAATTACCTATTCGTAGCAAAGGGTTAGTGCCATCGAGCATGGCAGCGCAGCACTTCCATGACATGTACGAGTCTGCCAGTAAAACCAAGAAGTCGCGCATCCATGACTTTGTAAACAGTGGACTACTAACCCCTGAAGGTACGCCGGTTCGTCTTTATCATGGAACGCCAAACATGAACCCACTTGAGGATGGTGAAGTTGTCTTTCAGTCATCTAATTCGGGTAACTTTGGCGCTGGTATTTATGTAACTACCAACCCTCAAATCGCAGACAAAATTTACGCTCAAAAACCAACACTCGCGGCATGGACGCGAATGATTGAAGGAAGCTCAAAACTTACTGCTGAAGAAAAAATCTCGGCGCTCGACAATGCAAAGAGCGCAAGCTCGTTACGAAATCAAATATCCAACAAAAGGGTAGACCGCCAGGATTTTATTAGTGGTCGTGGAAAATACGCAAATGATGGCGACGTATCCAGCTTAAACAATCAGTTGATGCTAGATCAAATGAACGAAGAAATCGAGAACCTTGAATTCAACGAGTTAAGTTTCCATAAAGTATTAAAGAAGGCTGACATTGATTACAACTCAGGCGTATTAACAGTTTATGCGCGAGTTAATAACCCAATCGACCTAAGACGCACAACGATGTACTCGATGGAAGACTCCACTTTACAGTCAATGATGCGGTTTGGCATGTTGGAAATGCTTGCTGAAGGAAAAGAGATGGATCAGATAAGATTAGCTTACCAGCCTATGAACTCTCAGCTAGAAAGTTCGGGATCACTAACGGGTGATGAAGTCTACATGATGTCAATCAAGGCGCTTCAAAGTGCAGTTGGAAGCAAGAAGAAGGCGCAGCAAAAATACACTGAGTATTTTGGACAAATGGGTTACGACGCAGTTCAGTCAACACACCAGAACACGTTGACAGGTGAGCGAGTACCACATGAAACTTTTACTCTAATAGAAACACTGGATGACAACGAGAATTGGCGAAGCCCTGCATTCAACATCAAGTCGCAAGACGCTCAATACTTTGACGAGAAAGATGCTCGACTGTACTACTCGGATAGCATGTCTCAACCAGCTTCACTTACCACTGCATTATCTATGATGAGGGGAGAAGGAGGCGACAGTGCCAGTATCGCAACCATGCTTGACAACGCAGAGACCAAAGGCACAGCGCCAGAAGTCACTAATGGATTACGTAAGATAGCCAAAGGTCGCGCTTTGAATGAAGACGACATCAAAGGCATTCGTGAAGCATCAGTAGCCGAGAGATTACTATCAAAGAACTCACAACGTATGCGTAAGACAGGTATGAATTGGCTTGCCAATTACGTCGAGAATTACTACCCATCCGTCTACAATAAGTTCGCTCGCGCTTACATGCCGATCAAGCAATTGATGAACGAATTACCTGACCGTGATGGCGTAGTAAAAAATTGGGCGAAGTTCTCCAATCCTTTTCTGAGTGGAACACGCACTCAACCAGCATCGCACACCAATGTACTCAAGGCTTTACGTAGAGGAAATACGAGTCGCGCTTATGCGGTTCTCACTCCCCCTGAGAAGGTTTTATTCAACAAGATCAAAGGCACTATGCGTAGCTTGCATACAGAGATGGTTGACAACGAGGTAATGGTTGGAGACATCGAGAACTATATGCCTCAAGTATGGAACATCGAAAACATTGGTAAGAATCAAGAAGAGTTTACTAGAGCATTAACCATGTATTTGAAGTCCGAGAACTCAAGTCGGACAACCGAAGAAGCTAAGTTGATTGCTGACCGAATCACTAACAACCTAATGAATGATGATGGACTTTACATCCCACCGCCCGTGTCTAACAAGGGTGGCGTAGAGGGGCATCTGGACTTCCAGAGATTGTTACGAATCGATAAAACTCCTGAGCTGTACGATCTATTCGAGCCGTTCATGGAGAACAATCTTGATGGGCTGCTAGTCAAGTACATGGATGGCGCATCGAAGCGGATACATCAAACTAAAAGTATTGGTGTAAACATACACGCATACGCAGATTACATGGACATAGGCGAGTCAGGCATCGATGCAATCGTACGACAGTTATCAACTCCTCGCATATTCACCAAGGAGATAAAAGGGCAAGACCCTATTACTGGCGTAACCAGTGCATCCTCCTTGGAAAAGGTGATGGAGATGCCCTTCCAAAGTGAAGAACAAGCAAGACCTTTTGCTATGCAAGCACTTGACCAGTACCTAAAGCACGGCAAGATTGCAGCAAAAGATTTTATGATTAACTTGTTACCACAAGACAAACGTACTAAGACGTATGAGCGTCGAGTGGATGCAATCGCCAATGCGATGAGCGACTTCAATCTGAGTGAAGATGGTAGGCCAACAGCCATTAACCGTAGTGAGTTTGACCACGCAGAAGGAACTATCCGCACTCTACAAAACAAGCAGGTTAATCCTCGTGAGAGCCAGAAGTTTATGAATGCTTCTCGCAATGTTCGTGCGATTAACAATGTGTCTCTCCTGTCTTTCACTGTACTGACCTCAATTCCTGATGCTGTTCTACCGTTGATACGATCTGGATCATTCAGGTCATGGATGCAAGGGATTACCAAGTATGCGGCTGACCCTGACTATCGACAAGAGATTAAGAATACTGGTGTTGCTATTGAAAACGCACTCCATGCTCGAATGGTAGGTATGTACGGAGCCGATGCAACAGGCTTGGCTGGTACAATCCAGAACTCATTTTTCAATGCAACGATGCTGACTCCTTGGACTGACATGTGGAGAGGCTTGGCTGGCGCAGTAGCACTTGAGTCTTTTAATACACAGGTCACTAAGGCAGCTAAGAGTTACGATCCATCATTAGCCGAAAAGGATCAGAGTCGCGAGTACAAGTTTGCATACAGATACTTGAATCGATACGGCATGTCAGAGTGGCTAAAAGACCCGGCTAAAAAAATCGATCCAGCCAATGACGAAGTTGCTATGGGAATGATTAAGTTTGCGAATGATACGATCTTTTCACCCAACCCTGATGACGTACCTCTTGCGTACCAGACGCCAGCAGGAGCAATATTATTCCAGCTCAAGTCTTTCCCATTACTCATGGGTCGTATGGCAAAAGATGTATTAGTTGACGATGTTATGTCAGGTAACTTCAAGCGACCACTTTACTTTGCAACCTTTGCCCCTGCGCTTGGTATGGCAGCGATAGGTACGAAAGACTTAGTTCAGCAGCGTGGTGGAGAGGATGGAGAAAGTGCAGAGTTCCGTGCGCGTAGTGCTGGCAAATTCGGAGAGCTTCTTGGATACAATGCAGAAGTGCATGGCGACCTTGATACTTTTCTCGGCTGGTACTTTGAAGGTCTTACCGCAGCAGGAGGCTTCGGATTGCTTGGAGACATGATACATGACGTAGCATCACAAGCAGACAACGGATCGTACGGCGTTCAAAGAGCAGCAGGAACAATCCTTGGCCCAACCTTCGGGCTTGGTGCGAGTGTAGTTAATGTCATGGGAGGCGCGAAGGAAGCGACGCTTGATGTTTGGGATAAGGGTACAACAGGCACGAACTCAAAACAGAGATTAGCTACGCGAGAAATTATTGGTCGAGTACCCATACTTGGCGGCATTAAATCAGCTAAGGAATTGAGCGTAGATTTTTTTGCTGGAGACAAAACTAAGCGGAAGAGGAAGAGTAGCGGCTGGGGTAGTAGCTGGTAGTTTTCATACCCTAGCTAGGGTGCTGATTACCTTAGCTAGGGTGCTACTTCAATTGCAAAAGAACTTAGAGGTAAAGATGAATGAAAGATACAAAATTAAAGAACGCTGGTGTTACTGCCTACAACAAGCCTAAAAAAACACCTAGTCATCCAAAGAAAAGTCATGTTGTTGTTGCAAAAGTAGGAGATAAAACAAAGACAATTCGATTTGGTGAGCAGGGCGCATCAACGGCTGGTAAGCCGAAAGCTGGTGAGTCGGCTGCAATGAAGGCTAAACGCGCCAGCTTTAAAGCAAGACATGGTAAGAACATAGCCAAAGGAAAAATGTCAGCCGCTTATTGGGCCGATAAAACGAAATGGTAAATGAGCGCATGAAGGCATTACTAATCGAGCAATATGAAGCAATTAACGGAGAAATATTGATGGGGTTATACTCAAACATACACGCTAAACGGAAGCGCATTAAAGCAGGGTCGAAAGAAACAATGAAGAAGGTGGGTGCAAAAGGAGCGCCTACTAAAAAAGACTTTAAACAGGCGGCTAAAACTGCAAAGAAAAAGGTGAAGAAATGAAAGGCGTTAAGCACTACTTGAAAAACGGCACTGAGTACAAGGGTGCAGCACACAAGCATGATGGAAAATTGATGACGGGTAAGACACACACAGCAGCATCGAAGTATTTAACTCACAAAGCTAAACCAACGAGCAAGCCTAAGAAGAAGTAGATGAAAGCACGTATTCACTATTATCTTTTTGGAATCTCGCGATCAAAGTTAAAGAGTTGAAAGCCAACATCCAAATCACTCATCACGACATGACTCCCACTTGACTTAGTGAGTGGGCCTCTAGTTTTTCGTCTACCTACCAGCACACCAAAGCATTTTGCGCCACCACAAGTCTTAGCTCTAAGTCGCTTTGCGTGAGTAACCCTCGTTCCAGCTTTTGAGAACTTGGGTGTTTGTTCACCACAGACTTGACACACTGGGTAAACAAAGTCTGCTGGGACGTTCGGCCATCTAGTACCCATTACTTCCACCCTCCCTCATAGCGCGGAGTTTTCGCAGTCAGTGCGTTCACTTTCTGCATTGTTGTAGCCTTCTTCAACAAATGCTTTTCAACGATGAAGAACTCACTCATTTCAATACGTGAAGTGTCGTTGCATATCGCGCTGTAAGTTACGGCTGATTGCTTGTCCATGAAAACCTTAACGATCTTGTCTGCATGAGAGTCATGCTTAACTACTATGTACACATTAGCCATCTTGACCAACTCCTACCTGTTTCTTTAGAATTTTTGCCAGTTATCAGGTGTATTTTAAACTGACATTCTCTTGATATGAGAGTGCATTAGTTTCCTGATTTAAACGGGACTTTGCTTATTTCCTGAGCCATCATTTACGGCTCGGCATCTGGGCCAGCTCCAGTTTTCAAGTAATTTACTTGCTTGAATTTACTAACACGGGTTGTCGTGGTACGTATCTTCACGAACTCTCGTCTTAAAGAAATTATTTAAGTCAGGGTTTTCATCCATGAACTTTCTTGCGTAATGAGCAATCCAACCGTCATCTACTTTAAATTCACTTACCTTATCCATGATCATCGAGTCCCAGCGAACTCGATGGAATATACACTTGGCTGAGTAGTGATCTTTTACTTCCGATGCTTGAAACGCATAGAAGCTGAACTTCTTGTAGATTTCAGGGTTAGTACGACAATGCTTTTCAAAGTTTTCTTTTGTCCATTTACCATTCATTTTTATTTTCCTCTATGGTCTTCAAAGTAATCACAGGTTTTCGCTCTACTAGCATCAGCTTGGGTCATACCGTTTATAGAAACTGATGGACTACAGCACGTAGCGAAAAGGGTTTCGTCACTTGTCATAATTGCGTTCTTGCAGTGGCGACAGTGGCGACGATTCATAGGTACAGGCTCATCTGTCCAACACATCACGTTGTAACTACACATGCTGCACCGCCAATCGTTCGGGCCTTTCGCGATCTTCTCGTCGTTACCAGCCGCGATGAACTCGATACGTTGAAGCAAGTAGTAATACGTAGCGTGATCGAAGTTAATGATCTCCGTGTACAGGCGAGAATCATTTTTGTTTATCATGTACATCAAGCCTTCTTTCATGCCACCAAGACCCATCATCAATTGCATCTGATCGTAATACTCGCTGTGAGCTACCTGAATACCTTGGCGTACGGTTGCTGAGAATGACGCATCGTTAGCCGTCTTAATCTCCACTAGAATTTTTGTTGATGGGTCGGACACGAAATACAGGATTCCATCTGAATGCGCTCGGCAAACTTTTCCGAAGTACGTGTACTCATGTTGTACAGGGCCAGTGTCTTCCAGCGCGATCTCAGGGTTGAGCTTGATAGCCGCAAGGATATTTTCTACGACTACATCCTCTACCTTATGGCCGACTGCAAAGATTCTTCTCAATCTTTTCGTGAGTACGTCCTGCGGAAATCCGCGAAGCCTGAGTGCAACTTGTCGCTCACAATCTGAGCCTATACTAGATGCGCCCACGTACATTCGCTCGTCAGTATCCTTGGTGAACTCGATACCTTTCGGGGGCAAGTCCTCTTTCAAATAATCAACAAACTCACGCAGGGTTTTCATTACTTAGACTTAAACTCAATCATTAAATCTATTTCGTGCTTTGCCTTAGTTAAATCTGTCAGCCAATCGTTACCATTATTTTTCTTTTCGCACCGACACACTCGCTTGATGACGCAGCCAGCCAAGAAACTAAGACCGTTTCTTTGACTAAATTCCGCTGGCTGGATAGCCATGTCCTTGTAGTGCGAACCATCAACCTGAACTGCCGAGGGTAATTTCACAGCACGTTTGGTGTACTTCCTCTTCTCAAAAACTTTTTTCATTTTAATTCTCATGTGTAAAAAAAATAGTTGGTCGGTACGTAGCACCGCCGACCTCGATAGAAACAGGAGTTGACTAATCTCCTTGCTACAATTGCCGAGCAGGAGTTAGTTAGAAAGGGATGTCATCAAAATTAGAAGGTGAAACTGCCGCCTTTGAATTCATTGCTAAAGAAGCAGTTCCGTTAAGAGACTTGGGTGCATCTAAGGCTGGGCCTAAATTTAAAGCTGCCTCTGGCGAGAAATATGGATGCCAACTATCAACCTTGCTACCCATTTTTTCCATACCGTCTTTGAAATACGCTTCGTCAATCACATTGACCCCTACCGCTTCAATCCCTCTAATCTTCTCAATTGATGGGCTAGTAGGTACGCTATCCCCACCGTGAGTTAGTAGAGTTAGTAGCTGCTTCTTTCCAATCGCAGTACCCTTTTCCGATTTTGGTAGGTGGATATTGATTGACTCGCTAATGAATCCGAGGCCGCTGTTATCAACAAATTTTACTTGTATGCGGCGACCATTAGCGTCAGTCGATACTTTTTCGAGAGTCGCACTATCAACACGGCAAACGTAGCGACCTGATTTCAGTCGCGATTCTCCTGAATCTGCTTCGATGTTTGACAAATCTAGCTGGTCTAATTGAAATTCACTCATTTTGTTTTTACTCCTACGGCACTATGCCAAATTTTAAAATCACTGCTATTCATGTGTATCGCACTAACAACATCTGCTACGTTGCTTGTGTTTATTACGGGGGGGATTCGACGCAGTGGGTCTCGAACCTTCCCGTGATAACCGTAAACTTCATCTGCATATAGGCGGCGATGAACAACTGCCGTGCCATCATCAATTGTTTCTGTCCACCTATGACCAGCAAAAACATGGTCGAACAAAGCTGGTAATTGCTTACTGACTGCTTTCCCGTGAACGTCAGGCCAAAAGGAAACTTTACCGTTGTCGTCTTCTTCGTCCTTCGCGAGACAAGTAACCAGTACGTGATACGGGAGGTCTCGAACGAACTTGAGTGAGCCGATCATCTGCCGCTTGAAGTCGCCCCAGAGCTTGAATCCGTTGGCGTCGTTGGCGTACTTACGCTCAAGCTCTCGCATGAGTAAGTCACTGAGTTCCGTGAGTGAATCGATGGCTATCCACGTAAACTTTTCTGCCGCAAAACCTGAGTCTACATTCGCCATCATCATGCAAATTCCTCTGAACGAGTAAACGCCTGAGTCTGGATCATGTTTGCCATCCCACGAACTGAAAGGGAGGTAATCAATACCTGTGTCGCTGATGCTAGATAGCCCACCTTCACCCGAAAGAATCAGCCCACGGCCAAACGTCTTCTGATAATTTTTACATTGAGTTGTCTTGCCGAATCCGTGCAGAGCATAGATCAAAGTCTTGCTTGTATTTTTTATCGCTTCGGAATTAGTCTTCTTAGTTTTGAATGTCATCACGCACCTATTTTGCTTTTTTCATAATTGATATTCTGTTGCTCGGCTTAATTTCCAAAGCTGGCATTAACGCAAGCTGATCTTCAACGTCAGCTTCATCAAATAATTTCCGACTAACTGATGGAGATAGCTCTACTAAGTGCGAGTGACACATGGATGCAAGCATGTCCTTGTCCCATTTGTAGGTCTGACCAAGCACTCTTGCTACTGAGTATCTGCCCGAATTTATAACCTCTTCGTTGGCGCTTAATAACGAATCAACTTTTGCTGTTACATCTTTAAATTCCTGGTCATGCATAGCCTTGTTTTTTTTTGCTATGAAATATTCTTCGCAAATTGCATCCATTTGAGCAAAATCAATCGGCCTTTCAGGTGTGTCAATCATTCTAAGGTGTCCTCTTATGTTTATTAATAATGTTCTGTGGTGTGCTTTAGGTGTGTATCATATACAATACAGCTTTTAATGCAAGTGAAGAGTGATAAGAATGAAGAGGTTTAATGTGAAGCAATTAATCGATGATTGTGGGGGCGCGAAAGAGGTTGCAAGGCTGACTGACAAATGGCGAACAGCACCTTATCGCTGGAGTGAACAAGGCTTTGTAACTACTAAAGTGTTGGAGGTGCTAAAGACTGAAAATCCTAAATTGAATATCAATAAGTATTTTATCTAACTCCTTTAATATATAGAGACACACACATGAATCTAAAAGAATGGGCTGTTGCTTACTGTGAACTTGGGTTTCAAGTTATACCGATAGGTGATGACAAAAAGCCGCTAGTAAAATGGAAAGAATATCAACTGACCGAACAAGAACCTGAACTGGTAGAAGAATTATGGGATCGTTTTCCGACTGCTGGAATAGCAATCATAACTGGTGAGCTATCAGGGATTGTTGTTGTTGACTGTGACGACGAGCAATCTATAAGAGAGTTTGAAAAGTTAGGGTGTCGAACTCCTATAATGCAGACGACAAAACGGGGTCGGCATTACTTTTTCAAACATCCGAAGCGCGTTGTTAAAAACGCAACAACTTGGAGAGGTATAAACAACATAGATGTGAGAGGTGACGGTGGACTCGTTAAAGTTTATCCGAGTGCTGGTTACAAATGGGACTTTCCATTGGACGTTAAAGTTTCGGACATACCTTTCGAACTACCCGATTGGAATTTCGATGATTATGTACCAGCCGCCAGTGTAGATGGCGTAGTGCGCGACATCCTGCCCGACCAGTTTTCGTCAGGTAATCGCAATGACATGATGACTAGGTTGGTTGGCAAGTTGATCATGGAAAATCCTGCGGCATGGGGGAAAGAATTATTCTTGCTGGCGCTTACGGAAAATGAGAAGCGTTGCAAGCCACCCTTGAACCAAGAGGAAGTTAAGATAATTGTTGTGTCCGTAATGAACATACACAAGAAAAATAATCCCGATGAGTTTAATGCTGATGGTGTACGCAAAGAGTCGTTGATCACTGACAAGGAGAGAACACTACGCGCTCACATGAGACTCATGTTTGAGTGTGATTCGATTGGGTTGTGCGGTGCGCCACCCGATAGGGATTGGCTCGTGAAGGATTTAATCCCGGCAGGTTTGCCCGGAGTCATCGCTTCATCGGGCGGCGTAGGTAAGACGTACTTACTCATGGACTTGGCGATGAAGATTGCGTGTCCAGAAGAGGACGTAGTACCTATGTTCATGGGTCATCCAATCCGCAAGCACGGCAAAGTAGTGATGTTCTTGGCGGAAGATGATCGTAATGAGCTGATGCGTCGCTTTGAGTTCCTTGACCCGACGTATCGACGCATTGGATTTCCTGATCAGCTAATAGTCATACCTATTCCTGAGCTTGAGACTGCCATGAACTTTGGCACAAAGAAGTTTGACGCGCCCAAGTTCACGAAAGAAGCTGATGATTGGCGCAACACATTAATACAGATGGAAGACTTGGCAATGGTTGTTTTTGATCCACTGCAATCATTCTTTGAGTGGCGCTTCGACGAAGACAACGTAGCTGCTGATCGTGCGCTCAAGTGGGCGCAGAACATTGCAGTCAAGACAGGTGCTACTGTTATCTTCACACACCACTTACGCAAGGATGACATGGGTGTAGCTCCAACAACACCACAAGGCGCGATTGGTAAGATTCGTGGTGCAAGTAACATCGTCAACTCGTCACGCTTTGCCATCCCTATTTGGCGTCCATCCCAAGAAGTATGCGAAGAAGTATCCAGTAGATTAAATCTCGTAGGTAACAACAACGTCTTCATGGCTGGGCTGGGCAAGGAGAATTTTGGTGGTGATGTGAGTACGCACTGGATGATACGAGAACCTTTGTCAGGATTGCTAGAAGATCGTACTGATGAGATTGATGGCTCACGGGTTGAGCCAGCAGATGTGAGTACCGAGGGCATGGTGATTGAGGCAATACGCAAGGGGCTAAATACACGCAAGGATATTTTGAGCCATGTGTTTACTAGTAAGACAGTCACTTACGCGAAGATAAAAGAGTTGATTGATGTGGGTGTGGTTGTCGATGAGGGCAAGACTCTAGCAATGGCTGATGAGCATCCCGACTTTAACGACTTGCATGATGAGATATTTTTTATGGTGAAGAATGCAGGGAGAGAGTTGTCTGGTGTGTTTGATTGTGGGTACTCGATGCGTGATCTAGCACAAGATTACAAGAGTAAAGCTGGCAAGGTTTTGTTTAAAGGCGCGGTCACTAAGCTACTCAATGAGGGTAAGTTAGCGGTCAAATCAGTGAGTGAAGGCACTCGCGGAAAGCCCACAAACTACCTAGTTTTAGCGTGAAAAAACCATCTCAAGTTAATTATTTGTGAGATGATTTTTTAATCTGTAAGTTGCTGATATGTATAATAAAAAGAGGTGTTGTCCGGTATTCTTTCCGGTTTCGTCCTCCCTTAT
>Ga0307997_10001467_pt1 | contig 11084 bp, 4 predicted proteins | sample Davwhametageno36_FD_203165 | JGI IMG/M metagenome (GOLD analysis project Ga0307997, IMG submission 203165) | Marine microbial communities from Davis Island wharf, Antarctic Ocean - #36 | ecosystem: Environmental > Aquatic > Marine > Unclassified | place: Antarctic Ocean: Davis Island wharf...
ATCATTAATGTACAACAGAGAAATAAATGATGTGTACATTTCTACACATGAAAACCCTACTAAAGCCTTAAAGCATATCCAACTATTGCTAGCAGACCAAGGTTTACTTAATAGTTGGAGGATGGAGGCTTAATATGCTTGAACAAAAAAGTTATAACAAAGATGCTTTACGTGGTTACAATATGGATGACAAAGAATGGCAAAAAGATTTAGCCGATATAGGTATAAACTTGCCTAATAATTTGTTGTACACTAAAGAAGGGCCAGAATGGGTTATGTCTGAAATAAGAAAGACTAGTGAAGAAGAATACATGAAAAGAGGCTTAAGCCCTAAGCTCGCCAAGAAAAAGTCATCAGAAAATTATAATACCGCTAAAGAAAACTATAACAGTTTGTTGAAAATGTCATCCAAATAAAAATAGGCACCCATAGATTTAATCTATAGGTGCCTTTTTTTTTTACGCCTTACTTCTGCCACTTTTCATAAAGCCAGCAGCTATTACATCAGCAAGTTCCTCAATCATCATTCTCTTTTCTTCATTTGTTTCTTCAGCCCATTTAAATCTGGCCTCCTTAAATTTCTTATTTAAAACATAACTAGATATTAAATTAAGAAACTTATTTGAATCTACTGCACGACTAACTTCGTCAATTCCTCTCTCAACAAATTCAAAACCATCACCTAGAGTTCTACCTGTGTAAGGAGGTGGTGACCATATACCATCTTTGTGGGCTTGTTTTAACTTATTCATGGTCTGAGTTTTACCATATTCAGCCCTATCTACTACCTTCCTATTTTTTAGATTAGTAGTGTCAATAGGTTCACTGAGCTTATTCCATTCCTCATCAAACTTTGCAGTGAAACCTGGATACTCTCCGTTTTCACCTAAAGTTATAGTACCTTTATTCCTTATTTCTACACTCTTTTTTAATATCATAGCGTCAAATGCATCAGAATAAGCCTGTGCATCATTATGCTCTAAAACTTCCATTATAGCTTTTTTATGAATAGCTCTTTGGAAAACAGGAGCTTGTAAAAAGTCTAAGTTAACTGAATCGTATATCTGATCTACAAAAATACCTTTACCAAACTTATTGACTACTGCCTCTAAGCCTATAGCATTTAAAGCTGTCTCTCTGTAGTGACCTTGCATTGCACCAAAAGCGTTAACAATAGCAGAGGCTATACCAGGGGTTACCCATACCTGAGCTTCTGGTATCCATTTACCCTCAGAAGGTTTAAGTAAATCATCTACTAACTCTCCCTTCATTGGAAAACTTTGAGAAATTTGAGACCCCTCAGCCCCTGACCAAGTCAAAAGCATTTCTGCACCGGGTATAATAGCCCTTGTCTTATGGCCTACACGTATGTCTGCCCCTCTAAAACCTTCATAAGTAGGTAATTCTCCAAACAAGGCAAACAACTCTGTCATTGTTTTCTGTGCTCTTGAATTATCAATATCTACTACTGAGCTTGTAGCCTCATAACAGGCCTCTTCAAAAAACTTAGGTATTTGATCTGCTGTATAACCATTATCAATAAAAGCAGATTCTAAGGCTACATAAACATCATTGTAATCCCTCTTAGTTTTTTTAATAAAATCTGCTACTTCTGCTGTGTTTTGGCTGGCTGGCTTACCATAATCTGTTATCATTAAGGTTTTCTTAGCCATCATGTCTGCAAATTTAGCGCCTTTAGGGCCTCTGATTACGTCATTTAGAGTGTCTGATACTATAGAACTCAACTCTTGTGTAAAATTAACATCATCATAACCCTTAGGTGAAGTTTTTTGTTGGGCAGTTAAAGATATCATTGTTTCTGCAAAGTAATACCTAGGGTTTCCTATAGGGAATACTTCTGAATCCTCTGTCCTGCCATAACCTACTACACCACTTAACCCTAGCCCAACTCTAGATATTGTTTTCCTGTCACCTATGTCAGTCGCTATAAGCATACGACCTGCACTAGCCATATCGGCAGCATTAGGTATGGATAACCTTATACTGGTGTCTCCCCTTTTCATAGCCTCTACTATGTTATGTGCAGCTAGGTAGCCTTGAATTATGTTGCCGTGCTCTTTCTGGTCACCTGAACCATTCTTAGAGTCCATGCTGCTTAATATGTATATTACATTTTTAATATCTGTCTGAGATAATCCTTCAAAGTTGATGTCTTTTATTTCTTTACCATCTATACCTTGGTAGTTAGCATCTATGATTTTTAATAGCGAAGCTCCCATGCCCGCTCTTTTATTTAACTCAGCGCCTGTCATTCTTCTTAAAGCGTCTTTGTCAGTAAAATTACGAGTATCTGTTAACACTAAATTAGATATAGCTAACATGGCTGCTGTAAACTTAATGCTGTCACTAATTTTAGTTGGCTTGTCGCTCGATGCCCACTTATCAAAGTCATTATATCTTTTAAGGTTTATCACAGGTTCATTGCTATTTAAATCTACATCGATATTTAAATTAACATTAATAGGAACACCCATTATGGCCCCACGATGTACTCTTGACTCCTGTGGGTTAGCATTAAAAGTATAATTGTAAGCACGACGTGAAGTAGGGTCTACAAAAAAGGGTGTTTTAAATACAGGGGTAGAACCCATTAACTCTACTGCAGCTAATATCTCCCTTCTTACTTTATTAGCTTTATCGCTTGTTCTCTCGTTTACTTTACTATCTATCTCCCTGCCATTTGCATCTACACGTTTTTTCTTTTTAGAAGGCGCTACATTAAGCATATCTTGAGATAGACTCTTAAGAACAGCCATAGGCCCAGTAGCATTTTCAGCAGTTGCAAATGTAAGTAATACGTTGTCAAATATTAAAACATCAGAATTAAACATCTTAGGGCTGTTAGCAAGGGTCATTGTGTAGTTATCAAAAAACTTAGAACCCTCTTCAGTTGCTTTACCAATCCTAATTTTATTTGATGATTCTAAATAGTTAGACGCAGTGCCTACAGTACCGCCTGTAGTAGCTTGCGCACTTGTCCTATTCCTGTTACCTTGCCCTAATCTAGAGAAGTCAGAGGCCACTTGAGCACCTGATGCAGTTAATTGATAGGCTCTTACTTTAGGCCCTTTAGCCTTACCTGACTCCGCGTCTCTAGGTTGGAAGTCTACCTCAATTATATGTCCTCTGGCCTCAAGAGCTTTGGCTAATACTTTACCAGCCACTTTAGTACCTGTACCTGAAGGGGTACCTTCTGCCTCTCTCAGCTTTAAATCTACTTGGCTAGCTAGTAAACCCTCCATTGCATCTACTTCAATGGCTGTCATACCATCTGTTTTAAATGATTGATTTTTTACGCCCATCATTTCTAAGAATGTGTCATCGCTGGTATTTTCATCTATAGAAGGGTTAGACTGCCCAGGTTCGGCAGTAGTCATATTCTGTAATGCTAAAAATAAAAAGGCAGCTGTTTCTGCAGTGGCATTAACTATAGATAAAGGTTCTGCATTAAGCTCCTTTGATAATATTTCAAATACAGTATCACCTTCCTTAACTCCTGTGCCAGCAGTGTTAGTAAAAGACACACCCATATTTTCATTTATAGTTTTACCCAAACCATGAGTATAACTTAACAAAGAATCTAACTCTTTAGGGCCTGTACCTCTAGCTTTATAGGCCGCTTTGAACTCTTCTCTAGTTTCATTCTGAAACACACGATTGTTGCTTCTGTAGGCAACTTGCTGCTTTCTAATTGTTTCTGCGTGTAAGGCTCTTCTTTCATTTTCAGGTAATTGGTTACCAAGACCATCATCCATATACTCATTTACATCAAATTCAGTAGGAGTTATTTCAGAGGGCTTAATGCCAAAGACAGGTAACTTTGTTTGCTGAATAACCCCTTCACCTTCAACCTTAACGGGATTGTTGTTGTTATCATCGGCAGCAGATAGATCAAGATCATCCATACTAAAATCTAATGCGTTTGGTGTTGCCTCAGACTGATTAGTATCGCCTTGACCTGTTTGAGTAAGAGCAAAATTTTCACTAGCAGCATTAGTTGGAGTTTCTGGATCATAATACTCTTTATCAGTCTGACTATTTAATATTTGTTCTTCAGTGCTAGTTCCAAACATATCCATATTAAGGTTGTCAGCTTGAGCCGCTTCATCTTTTTCATTAACAGGATTTAACCTACCCCTGCCTATGACAGTCTCTGTCCCATACTTTAAACGATCTAATATTTCTTGAGCCTGCCCTTCATCTTTAGGGGTATTTGGAATTCCCCTTTCTCTCAGTTCCTCTGAGGGTAATTTACCTTTTATACGAGTACTTTGATTATAAATTCCTGCCATGCTAACTACTCCTCAATATATGGTGCAAACCAATCTTTAAATGGTGCTACGTAAGGGGTTACTTTTAATATGTTACGGGCTGCATTAGAGCTTCCTGTCATGGTGCTCTCCCCAGCCTTAAATATAGAGTCAACATAGGATAATCCCGGAGCCTCTGATATTATTGTATCTACAGGTGTTCTTACTACTTGGCCAAACACCTTTGAAAGTTTATTGCCTGTAAAAGTACCTCTTTCACCATACAATGGTACAATAGCGTCTATTGGTCTTTCTAATACTCCAATCACTCCGCTACCATATACTGCTCTTATAAACTTTTGCCATTCGGTTAAGTAGTCTTCCTTACGTTCTTTAGCTTCATCATCTGCAAATGCCATTTTAGCACCATCTTTCATAGATTGTGCTAAGAAAGATAAGGCTAAAAGGGAAGCTATAGTTTGTAAAGATTGTATTCTAGCCTTGGGTAATTTGTCTTTACCTCCAAGATTATTATACATAATAGGTAATAGCACTGCAGTTGCAGTAGAAATATAACCTTGAAATTGAGTAAACAATTTATACCTAGAATCATTGTAAAATTTAGGTCGGTTACCTACATCGGGCATGGCGATAGCAGAGTCTACAAATCTTAACTTGGCATTTTCTAGCTGGTTAACATAATTAGGATCTTCAAAGATTTCTTTAGTCTTTACAGGGTCCATATCTTGTTCTAACATTGCCTTATGTAACATCCTTCTTTCTAAGAAGTATTCTGGGTCAACCCCTAAATTAGTTAATTGGTCTCTAGCCTCTGCTTCAAATTTGTTACCAGCACCCTTGTGAGTAGCTAATTGATCAACCCAGTGGTTTACAGCGTCATCAGCCATAGCCGCTCTAGTGGCACGTTGAAGATTAGTTAAGCCTGTTAGTCCTGACATTTTAAAGAAAGTAGCACCAAACATAGCTTGCATGGGGCTTAATTCAGCGCCTTGCCTAGCAGCAGGAGCCTGTGCATCTAACATAAATCCTAAACTTCTGATTTGTGCCCTATGTGTGTACTCTCTCATAGGTATTCTACCATTAGAAAGTTGTGTAAGGCCTTCATTCATACTAGCTTGCATTTCTTTTACAGACAATTGTGCCATTTTAAGGGCGGTTGCCATGGGCTTGGGGTTATTTTGAAACAATACATAACCAATCTCTACAATAGAAGATATTGCTGCTAAGGGTAATGCTGTTAACATAGTCATAAAGCTTACATTGTTAACAAAAGACTGATAAGCTTTGTTATCTATTCTTTTATAATTACCTTTTAGCTGGTCGTAATAATCCTTGAGGCCTCTTGCCAGTTCTGCTTTTTCATCAGCTGTTATCTCACCATTGTCAAATGCTAGGTCTAACAATTTAGCTAGTTTAGATCCTCCATCACCTAAATACTTGTTTTCTATTTCTTGTGCAGCAAATTTATTAGCGTTATTAACGACATTGTTAAATATATTATCGTCAAGAAACTTTTCAGCACCCGGCATGTTCTCTAAAGTTGCTTGAGTTTTAGCCTGTACACTGGGATTTAAGAATCCTAAATCGCTACTAGAATTATTTATTACGTCTAAAGGTGATGAGTAATCTGTGTTTTTTACAAATGTAGATACAGCTATTGCTGCTTCTGCTGGTGTAAGATTTGTGTTGTCAACTAAAATTTTTTCAAACTCTGATTGATTTTTATATACAGCATTACGTGATACAACTTTGTTCATTAGGTTAACATTAGGCCCTGCCCTATTACCTTTATCATAAACCTGTTGCAAAAATCTAAGTTCTGCTGTGCTAAATCCTAAGTTACCTTTATTATTTATTTCAGATAAAGATATAGGTGATTTTTTCCTAGACTCTATTTTAATCTTTCTATTAGCCCTAGTAGTACTCTTATTAACATTAGTAGCTCTATCAAACATCTCTTGAATAGTGGCTTGCTTATCATATAATGCTTTAGAAAAATCAATAATATTATTATATTCAGAGTTAGACGACATCATTAAACCTTCAAACTCTGCCACACCTAGGTACTCTGCTGAACGCTTACGTTTGGCCTCTTCAAAACTCAAGTTACCACGGGTCATATTAGCACCCAGCAGGGAACCAAGTATGTTCATAAACCTTCCGTCTTGGTGTTTGTCAAGCAAATGTTTTATTTGCCCACGCACTAATCCTGGCACTCCATTTATAGTCCTATCTACTTTGCTCTTAGCAGGACCTGTTGTTTCTGCAGCCCCTTGGTCTCCTAGGCTTTGATTAGCTGTTTCATCTTTACCACCTTTGTTTGTCCTTACTGCCAAACTAGCTACATCAGTAAGTTGGTCTTCTGTAAACAATCTACCTGTACCTTCGCTAATATCTTGATCTAGGGCATTTTGAGTAGCGGTTGCAGTAGTTGTTTCCTGCAGCCCAACTACACCCTGCCTAGTATTAAGAGCTTCTGCCCCTTTACCTACCATACTAAAGCTACCACCGAGCATACCACCTGCAAATCCCGCATTCATTAATCGATTTAACATTTCTTCAGGCGGTATATTGTTAGCTTCTGCTCTTATGGCCAGATACTCCTGCATGGTTTCTGTTAATCCCTCAGAGGTCATACCTTTAAGCCCTGCTGCGGATAACCTACCTGTCGCGGATGCCCATCCACCCATCTCTTCAAGAAGTTTTTTAGAGTTAGATATGGCAGCGGTGCCTGCTTCCTTAACACTGTCTTTTAAAATAGCTTCCGCTTCTTCTTTAGATATGTTTGCAGCGTTAGCTATAAAATCTGAAACTTTATCTCGCCCTGACTTGGTAGCCATTTGCGAGGCCAATGCTGGTTTTGCTTTGAATTTAGACAGTAATACACCTCCAAACTTAGCACCTACAAGATCTAAAACTGACATACCTAAAGCATAACTTAATGCCGTGCCTTTGTTTTTAGTATCCTGAGCGTCATAGTTTTGGCCTGTGTAAATAGATACAGGTATGGCCAATGATGTCCCGTAAGTAACAGGTGCTGCCATAGCTGCTAATAGTGTAACACCCATTACAGGAGTAGAAGTAGCTAGGTTAGAGAATAAATAGTTAGTTACTTCGGATATACCATCTAAAGTAAAATCACCATTCTTGTCAAAAGCTGCCATATCTCTTAGATAGGGTGCATCCTCCATTTCTCTCTTAATAGCCCTTGCATTGCTATATCCAAAATGAGCTAACGAGTCTATATCTAAAGCCTCACCTACCATACCTGCAGCTGTAGAAACACCTAGCCATCCACTGTTCATGCCTACTGATAAGGCCTCCCCTAGCTGCCAGCTTTTAGTCATGTTAGTTTCAGTTCTATCATAACGTCTATTCATTACGCCTGAATAAAACTCAGGGGCCTGTGCAAAAGTAGCTTCATCTACTGCTAATGGTTTTACACTAATACCTCCGTTAAGCATATGCTTTTGGTGGTTGGCAACTTGCCTGTCCCAATCAGTTAGACCTCCGGTAGATGCCCTTTGCGCTCTTTCTAAACCGCCTACTGCCACAGTGTTTACATCATCAGAGTTAGAATATTTAGAAAGATCACTAGCACCTGTAGCAAGTAAATACTTACTATATGCTTCGCCTTTCTTATTTACATAGTCTCCCATGTCACGGCCAAAGAATCCTTTTTTACCTGTATAAACAGGTGTATCAAATTCCTCATTCTCTATAGCTCTGGCACCTAACAAGGTTGCAGTCTCACCACCTACATCAAAAGAAGACATTTTAAGAGTATAAGGATCAAGATGAGCAGTTTCAGGTGCATCTATCCCCGAAACCCTCATTGTTTTACCATCACTGTTTACCCCAGTATCTTGGTCAATAAGACGTAGGTCTTCATTAACAGTGATACCTTCGCCTACAGGGGCAATACCCTGCTTCTTCATTCTTTTTTCTAACAATGTTAACTCTGCCATAACTTAACCCTTATACTTCTTCTGCTAATTTCTTTCTTAAATACACAGAGAATTGGTTTTCACCACTACCATCTATTAATACTTCGTCTTTTAAGGTTCCAGCTTTCCTTGCGGCTTTGAAGTCTGCATAATATCCCTTAAAGGACTCTTTAACCTGCATGTAATTATTCCCTGAATCTTTCATCATTTGATCAGTGAATTTTTCTATTATATTAGAGTCTACTGATTTATCAGTATTATTTATACTCCAAACACCTTTATTAGGGGCACCAATAGCAGTAGATATAAGCATTTTATTTACATATGGGCCTAAATTATCTACGTCTGCATTATTATACTTTTTGTCCCTAGCCGCCTCTCCTGCTGCTAAAGAAATAGCGTAAAGAAGATCCTCCTGAACATTAGGATCATATACATTATACCCCTTAAGTTTCATATAGGGTATAATAGAAGCATGTAAGTTAACAGATTCCTTGGGGTCAAATCCGTAACGTTCCCATGTATCCTGTATATTGTTTTTTATATCTCCATTTATATATGTATTCAAAGCCTTTGCTTTCCCTTGGACAGTATCATTTTTACCGAACTCATGAACACTTCCATAATTAGGTGAGTTTTTATTGGCTATGTCAGCTTCAAATTCAGAAAGAGGCATAAGCCCTCCAGGTGCTTCTGCATACCATTCGTTACCAGTCGGGGTTTTGTATTCAACTATAGGTATAGTTCTTCCATTAAGCTCTCCTCCAGTTACAACATACCTATAGCGGTCACCTGTCTTTGTAATTGTATTGTTACCTCCGGCTTCAATCTTAGCTGCCGTTAATCTGGATTGTTCTTGCCGTATACTGTTTTCTTGACTAATTTTAAGCTGAAGATTTCTCCACTGTAAATTTGCTATCGCTAATTTTTCACTCTCAGCAATTGAAGTGTCTGAAAGAGCTTTGGCTGCTAATGTATCAAATTCCGCTCGGGTTAAATCTTTTAGCTGTTGGCCCTCTAAAGCCGTAAGCTCTCTAGCTACTAGCCTTTCATAATCTAAGGTTTTAGCATCTTTAGCTTCCTGATTTGCCTTAGAAACTTCTTGCTCTTGCATCACTTTCATACCCGCCCATTGGAAAGATCCTGCAAAAGAACCTCCTGAAATTAGGCCACCTAACGTATAAAGCGTCATACGTTTCAAATCGGATGCGCTAAACATATCACCAAATTGCTCAGAGGCCTTATCGAATATTCCTTTGACCTGTTCTGGTGGTACATCTATTTCTTTACCCTCACCATCGGTAGCCTTAAAGGTTTTAGTATCAACACTAGACAAATCATCTGTACCAGTGTCTGTAGAGTCTATTTTAGATTGCTTAAATTCTTCTTTAACTCTAGCTGTTATTTGTGCTGGTGTCTCTACTAAAGCAGGTACTATTTTATCTGACTTGGGAGCATCAGGTAACACAGTAGATAACCTAGGTACACCCCCCATGTTATCAGGATCTTCCATAAAGGCAGGAGAAGATGGCATAGACTTTGGTGGCAGAGGTACAACCCCCATGTTATCAGGATCTTCACTAAAGGCAGAGGGGAAAACGGGCTGTTTTTTATTACCCGGGACTCTCCCTTTAGGTATTGGTAATTGCGGAACAGGGGTATTGGACCCTGTAAAACCACTGACAACGTCCTTACCAAATTGTATGTCGCTGTCAAGTGCATCCCCCATATCTTGTGGTAACTGTAGTAATTTAACAGCTTGCCTATTAGCGCCTAATACTGTATCTTTAGCAGCATCAAAAGTTTGCCCCACTCCACGTCCAATACTTTGAGGTACATTCAAGTCTTTATAACTATCAAATATACTAGTTTTATTTTTAGCAGGGGTATTGTACTGAGTTGGACTGACAGCATCTGGGTCAGTAAATTGTGAAAGGCTAGGTATAGAATTTGTAACAGGCATTGCTGCTGTTGGTACTCTAGGGTCTACTTGACCTCCATTCATGTCAATAACAGAAGGCATTGCTGCTGGTGGTACAGCTGTGTTAGTATTAAATAAATTACTAAATAAACTAGAAATGGCGTTACCACTTGCGGCCGTATTATCAGCACGTACTTGTTTTCTTACTTGCCTATTTGTGGGATATTGCCCATACTGGCCTTGTTTTCTATATTCTTCTTCTAACATTTGTTGACGATTCATTTTAGGTACCACCTGTTTGGGCTTTTGATTGCCATATACTCGGAATGCATCTGCTGTTTTTTCCATCCTTTTAGCCACACCGCTTCCAGATATAACAGCATCTCGATACTCCTGATTGTTTAAAAATTCATCTGCCGCATCACCATACTGACCCATGTTCATTAAGTCTACTGTCATAGGGCTTTGACCTAAAGTACCTCTGTATGTGGCGTCAAAGGCTCTGTTCTTAACAAAATCAGGCAAAGTATTATAAGCAGGTATTAGTTTTTGAGTTCTATTTTCATATTTAGCAGCTACTTCGTTGAGGGGTACACCCATATTTTCGCCTGTCTGACCCCACCCACTAGTCTTTACACCTTTGCTGTCAGTGTATACGGACTTGCTATAGCCTTCTTCCATTGCTATTTGTGTTTCAATGGCAGTAGGCTTACGGCCTAATTGTCTTTCTAGTTCATCAACCGCAGCTTGCCCGCTTAATATACCTGCCATGACTACTCTCCATTCATTTTACGACCATGCATTTCATTCTTGCGTTGCTGATCAGATTGGAATGCGGCATCTTTACGATACTCATCAGAGTCAAACTTTTGTTGCTCACGCTGCTTCTTCCCAGATAAAGGGCCTTGTACACTTGTGCTGCCG
>Ga0307997_10001472_pt1 | contig 11077 bp, 9 predicted proteins | sample Davwhametageno36_FD_203165 | JGI IMG/M metagenome (GOLD analysis project Ga0307997, IMG submission 203165) | Marine microbial communities from Davis Island wharf, Antarctic Ocean - #36 | ecosystem: Environmental > Aquatic > Marine > Unclassified | place: Antarctic Ocean: Davis Island wharf...
GAACAATGACGCCACCAGAAGCAAGGATGGGTTCAGCAACAAAAACGGCAACCTTATCTGCTCCCAATTCAATAATTTTATTTTCTAGGTCGGCAACACATTGATCGAGAAAATCTGCGTCAGTCATTTGCTCTGGTTTAAACAACGGGTGTGGTGCGGGTATGTGGTGCACAAGGTCGGTCGCAAAATCCAGATAGTTTTTATCTCGCTCCTTGCCTGACACACTTGCAGACAGATAAGTGCTGCCATGATAGCCCTTTAATCGAGAAATGATTTTTTTCTTTTCAGGTTTTCCTCGATAATTATTATAAAACTGTACAAACCGCAAAGCAGAATCAACGGCTGTTGATCCACAAGTGGTAAGGAATACGTGGTTAAGATCACCTGGTGCTTCAGCTGCGAGAGCTTCGCTAAATTGTGCGGCTGGGCTGGTGGTCATCGACCATGGTGAAGTAAATGGCAACTGCATGACTTGATCATAGATTGCCTGCGCCATTTCCTTGCGACCATGTCCAATATTAACGCACCACATTCCGGATGGACCGTCTATTGAGCGGTTACCCTGACTATCATAAATATAAATTCCATCACCTTTTTCAACCACAGTGCGCTGATTATTTCCCAAGTTTTGAAAATTGTCCCAAGGGTGGATAAATAGATTGTCCTGCTTTTGAACATGCGAAGTAGGGTTATTCATAGATCTCCAAGTGCCAGTTCAGGGGTATATATTTAGCTTATTACTATAACTTACTGAGTAAGTGCTCAGTCAATATATACTGGACAAAACTTTGTTTGTCAATAATAATGAAGGTATAAAGCGATCGATAAGGAGCGTCAATGGACGTGGCTCTAGTCCAAAAAAGCACTCAGTCACACCGAAGTAGAGCGGTTCAATCACTACTTCGAAAGCAACAGTTAATTGGCTCTACCATTGAATGTATAGACCAGTTTGGCTTGTCACAAACGACCATCGCTAAAATTGCTCTACATGCAGGTGTATCGCAGGGGGTGGTTATCTTTCACTTCCAAACTAAGGAACTGTTACTTGAGCAGGTCCTGCGGTTTTTGTCCAAGGCCTACACAGATAACTGGAAATCGGCGATTGCTTTAGCTGGAGAGGCCCCTATTGATCAATTGTGTTCAATCGTTTTATCAGCATTTAGCCCAGAAGTGTGTAATCGTAAAAATGTGGGAGTGTGGTATGCATTTTGGGGTGCGTCACAATCGAGGCCAACCTATCAAGAAGTATGTGGTCAAACAGATAGGGAGTTTTCATCGACACTGCTAAGTTTATGCACCCAATTATGTGTGGGCGTAAAAACGTCTGTGTCAGCCGAAGTTGCTGCCATGGGTATCGAAGGGATGCTCGATGGTTTGTGGCAAAGTTGCCTTATTGAAGAAAGTAAATTCAGCCCAAAAGAGGCGAATAAAACAGTGTTTGCTTTAATGAAACTTATGTTTCCGTTGGAGAAAAACACCATAGAGGAGTACAAAGCGTCATTAATGACATAAAAATAATAAATAGTTTTAATTAATTATTAGACTTGTTGCTATGTCCATTATTCTGAACAAATTTTTCAAAATTATGGACATATAAAACATGTAAATTGGAGAGAACATGAAATATAAAAACAAAAAGTTCGTTCAACACTTAACAAGCGGAACCATAGCCTTCACCCTTTTGGTGGGTGCATCTACTGTGCAAGCTGCAGGTGTCCTTAATGTTACTAACTGGGCAGAGTATATTGCTGAAGACACCATCGCGAATTTTGAAAAAGAATTCGACGTTAAGGTGACCTATGATAACTATGACTCAGAGGAATCCATTCAGTCAAAATTGCTTGCTGGCAGCTCTGGCTATGATGTGGTGAGTCACTCAAGTAGCGCAGTTGCAAGATTACTTCCTGCCAATATTCTGCAAAAGCTTGATAAATCCAAACTACCTAATCTCAAACATATAATGGATAGCCTTGATCAGCAAATGGATTCTAATATAGATCCAGGTAACCATTATTTCACACCTTATATGTGGGGCACACACGGTGTTACCTATAATAAGGCATTGGTTCTAAAAACCTACCCAGACGCTCCCATTGGGTCAATGGATATGGTTTTTGATCCAGTACATATGGAAAAACTAGGAAAGTGTGGTGTAGCCTTTTTGGACTCGCCCACAGACATCCTGCCCATGGCGTTGGCACATATGGGGCTAGATCCCTATTCAGCGAATAAGGCGGACTATGCCGCAGCTGAAGAAATGTTGTCTGCCATTCGACCTTACGTTAAAACCTTCGACAATTACGCTTACAATCAAATGCCACTGAAAGAGTTTTGTATTGCAGTGACCTGGGGACCAGATGGTCTATTAGCCATGTCGGGTGCCGAAGAAGCAGACACTGGGGTAGAGCTTGAGTTTTTCGTACCACCAGGAAGTGGCAAGGCGATGTTGTGGATTGATGGTCTGGTGATTCCATCAGATGCGAAGAATGTTGAAAATGCGCACTTGTTCATCAACTATATGATGCGTCCTGAAGTGGCGGCAGCTAATAGTAATTACACATGGTATGCCAGCGGCAACAAGAGTGCCTTTGACTTGATTGATCCAGCAGTGACAGGTAGCCCAGCAGCTTACCCTACTGCCGAATCGGTTGCGCAAATGTACACTTATAAAGCGATCCCAAGAAAAATACAGAAAGCACGGACTCGCGCTTGGACAAAGTTTAAATCTGGCCAATAATATCGCAAGCCTTTCAGTTATCGTTTCTAAAACGGTAGCTGTCTGGCCTGTGACCTATTAATATCAGCCACTGGATTTTCACGATGACACAACCAACTAATTATTCTGATAGACCTTGGCTTGATGGTGACGCTGAGCCATTTATTAAAATTCGTAATGTTACTAAAAAATTCGGCGAATTCACTGCAGTAGACAATATTGATCTCGATATTTACAAAGGTGAACTATTTTCCTTACTAGGTGGGTCTGGTTGTGGAAAAACAACCTTATTGCGGATGCTGGCTGGATTTGAACCGCCATCAAGTGGCACTATTTATATCGACGGTGTTGATATGACCGATGTGCCTCCCTATGCTCGCCCTATCAATATGATGTTTCAATCTTACGCACTATTTCCCCATATGACGGTTGAACAAAATGTTGCCTATGGTCTTAAACGCGATAAAATTCCAAAGTACGAAATTACGCAGCGTGTTAACGAAATTCTCAGCATGGTTGAATTATCAGATTTTATTAAGCGCAAACCCCACCAACTTTCGGGTGGACAGCGGCAGCGTGTTGCCCTTGCTCGTGCTCTGGTTAAGCGGCCCAAAGTACTTTTACTCGATGAACCCTTAGGAGCATTAGACAAACGCTTAAGGGAGCAGACGCAATTTGAGTTAATCAACATTCAAGATCAACTTGGCGTGACCTTCGTCGTTGTGACCCATGATCAGGAAGAAGCCATGACCTTGTCGACCCGCATGGCCATGATGGATGCAGGCAAGTTTCAGCAAATTGGTACCCCAACAGAAGTCTATGAGTACCCTGAATCACGATTGGTGGCCAACTTCATTGGTTCTGCAAATATGTTTGAGGGTCGGGTTAGCCGAAGTGGCACTGATCAGGTGATTGTTACCAGTAAAGAGTTAGGTGTCGAGTTTAATACTGAACACACTAATTCAATCATTGAGGGGACAAAAGTCTGGATAGCAGTGCGCCCAGAAAAAATCACCCTTTCAAAAACACCATTGGATGCAACAAGTAACCAGCTTAAAGGAGTTGTCGTTGATATCGGCTACCATGGCAAAACTTCCACCTATCGGATGCGCATTAGCAACGATCAAATTATTGAAGTCAGTGTGCCGAGTCAAAAGCGCCCAAAGGGTGATCGACAATCGATAGACTGGGATGAAGAAATTTATCTGAACTGGGACCAATCCAACGCCGTGGTGCTGATGAAATGAGAGCTGCGAATAATGCCAATCATTCAGTGGGGCAACTAGTCAGCCGATTGCTAATGCGCTTGGTTGATCTGTTGCAGTCGCACTGGAAGGTAATTGTGGTTGGTATTCCCTTTTTATGGCTACTGTTGTTTTTTTTGGCACCATTTATTATTGTGATTAAGATCAGTCTTGCTGAATCATTGATTGCAAGCCCTCCCTACTCGCCGTTGTACGAACGAGCTGAAGACGGTGTGCTCAGTATTAGAGTGATTTTTGAAAACTATAGCTATCTTTGGGAAGATGACCTTTACATCAATAGCTATATTAATTCGGTAAAGATAGCGTCTGTATCAACTGTGTTTTGCTTACTTATCGGCTACCCGATGGCTTATGGCATTGCCCGTTCTAACCCAACCACCAAAAATATCTTGTTAATGTTGGTCATTTTACCATTTTGGACGTCATTTCTTTTGCGAGTATATGCATGGATGGGTTTGCTAGCAGATCAAGGGTCAATTAACAGCCTCCTGATTTGGCTGGGCGTCATTGATGAACCGATTCGGATGCTCTATTCAGAATTGGCAGTTTATATTGGCATCGTTTATTCCTACCTACCATTTATGATCTTACCTTTGTATGCGAATATGGAAAAGCTTGATGTAGCCCTCGACGAGGCGGCCGCAGATTTGGGTGCTAAACCTACCATTGCATTTCTTACGGTAACTCTGCCGTTAACCTTGCCCGGTATTATTGCCGGTTCCTTATTAGTTTTTATCCCAGCGACTGGTGAATTCGTTATTCCAGATTTATTAGGTGGTGGAAATGTGTTGATGATTGGTAGGATTCTTTCAGATGAATTTAACGCCAATAGCGATTGGCCGTTAGCCTCTGCTGTGGCCATTGTATTGCTTATTGTTTTGGTATTGCCGATGGTGCTATATCAACGGATTCAGGCACGTGAAAGGGGTAATCTATGAAGCAGCGCCGCTCAACATTCGTCCTGTCGATGCTGTGCTTTGGTTTAGCATTTCTTTACATTCCCATGATTTCACTGATTATTTATTCGTTTAACTATTCAAAGCTTGTTCCTGTATGGGGTGGTTTTTCAACGCGTTGGTATACCGTATTGTTTGAAAGTGAAGAGATGTGGGCTGCGTTAGGTTTGAGCTTACGCATCGCCTTGGTTAATGCGACGTTTGCGATGATATTGGGAACGCTTGCTGGTATTGCTTTGGTGCGTTTTGGACGGTTTCGAGGGCGTACACTGTTTACAGGCTTGATCACTGCACCGTTGGTGATGCCTGAAGTAATCACGGGTTTGTCATTGCTGCTGCTCTTTATTGCTTTAAGTCATGCATTTGGCTGGCCACAGCGGGGTTTTACCACAATCACCATTGCTCACATAACGTTTTCGATGGCCTATGTTGCGGTTATTATTCAGTCGCGCCTCTCTGGCATGGGTACTGATTTGGAGGATGCCGCCCAGGATCTGGGTGCTCGGCCTTTAAGGGTTATGTTTGACATTACACTGCCACTATTGGCCCCTGGCATGGTTGCAGGATGGCTATTGGCATTTACTCTATCAATTGATGACTTAATTATTGCCAGTTTTGTGTCTGGTCCTGGGTCTAATACTCTGCCTATGCTCATTTACTCGCGGGTAAAAGTAGGTTTGCGTCCTGATATTAATGCACTGGCAACGATTATGATTGTGATGGTCAGCATTGGTGTATTACTCGCATGCTGGTTAATGATCCGCCAAAAGCACTTGCTCGAGCGTGATGCGAACACAAAGTAGAGTAATGAATATTAATTGCCACGAGTCAAAGTAAATGCCTAATTATGATGTGTTATTTGAAGCCGTTAAGATTGGCCCAGTAACGGCTAAAAACCGCTTTTATCAAGTGCCACATTGTTGTGGTATGGGGCACTTGCGTCCCCAAGCCCATGCTGCTATGCGGGGTATGAAAGCCCAAGGTGGATGGGCTGTGGTAAGTACTGAAGAAACAGAGATTCATCCCAGTTCTGATTTGTCGCCTGCTGTAGAACAACGTCTCTGGGACGAACGTGATATCCCAGCACTGCAATTAATGACTCAAAGCGTGCATGAGCATGGTGCCTTAGCAGCTATTGAATTAGTGCATAACGGTCATCACTCTTCTAACTTATATTCTCGTACCCCAGCATTGGCACCTAGTAGCCGTTCTTTGGATATTATCTATCCAAAACAAGCACGGGCCATGGATAAGGCTGATATTCGAGAGTTTCGTCGTTGGCATAAAGCCGCGGCTATACGCGCCAAGCAAGCTGGTTTTGACATCGTTTATGTCTATGCTGGTCACGAAATGTCTTTGCCACACCATTTTTTATTACCTGAATATAATCAAAGAATAGATGAATACGGTGGCAGTTTGGAAAACCGGTTAAGACTCACCAAAGAACTGCTGCAGGACACGCAAGAAGCCATAGGTGACAGCTGTGCTGTCGCATTTCGTTTTGCTGTAGACCAAATGCTTGGTAGTGATGGTATGCAAGCGCATGAAGAAGGCAGGGCAGTTGTGGAAATGCTGGCAGATATCCCAGATCTGTGGGACGTGAATGTGTCAGGTTGGGGTAATGACTCGGCCACCTCACGTTTTCAACCCGATTCAGGCTACCAAACCGAATACACAAAGTTTGTAAAACAAGTGACCAATAAACCTGTGGTGGGGGTGGGACGGCTAACCTCACCTGACATGATGGTGTCGTTAATTAAACAAGGCGTTCTTGACTTTATTGGTGCGGCAAGGCCGTCCATCGCAGACCCCTTTTTACCCAATAAAATACAACAACAAAGGGTCGAAGAAATTCGGGAATGTATTGGCTGCAATGTTTGTGTGTCTTGCGATAATCTAGGTGTACCTATTCGTTGTACACAAAATCCGACGATGGGTGAAGAGTGGCGTCGTGGCTGGCATCCAGAAAAAATTGCGGCTGCTAAAACCCCTCAGTCTGTATTAGTTGTGGGTGCTGGGCCTGCGGGTTTAGAGTGTGCTTTGCAATTGGCCAATCGTGGTTATGAGGTGATTCTTAGTGAAGCCAGTAAGCAATTAGGGGGCCGCGTAATATCTGAGTCTAATTTAAAAGGGCTGGCGATATGGCGCCGTGTAAGTGATTACCGCATCTATCAGTTACAACAGATGGACAATGTTAATATTTACCTCGACAGTGCGTTAGACGTGCAACAAGTATTGGAACTAGGTATTAAACAAGTGTTTGTTGCCACTGGCGCTCTCTGGAGAAACGACGGTATTGGCCGTTCTTCCCGCACGCCGATCCTTGGTTTAGACCAAGTCACCATCTACACCCCTGATGATATTATGAATGACGTTTCTCTAGGCCAAGGCCCAGTAGTGATTTATGACGATGAACAAGGGTATTTGGGCAGCGTGGTGGCCGATCATTTGAGTGACTTAGGACATGACGTTATTTTTGTGACTAGTGCCAGTATCGTATCACCTTTTACAGAACTCACGCTTGAACAAAAACAAGTGCAACGGGGCTTGGTCGCTCAAGGTGTAGGCATCTACACCAACAAGATCATTACTAACCTTAGCCAAAAGTCTGGTCATGTTGGTGTTGAATTGAAATGTGAATATGGTGGTGAAGATCAATGGCTTGCCTGCGCCAGTTTAGTATTAGTCACAGAACGCGAATCAGCTTCACCTTTGTATGAACAATTACAGCAGTTGCAAGAAGATAATGGCACCTCCTTGCCTTTGTCGGTCACCTTAATTGGTGATGCGCTGGCGCCAGGTTTGATTGCTGACGCTGTATTCTCTGGCCACCAAGGCGCACAGGAGTTTGAAGCTGATCCTGAAAGGGTACAACAAGGGCTATTCAAGCGCGAAATGCCGAGCCTCAATTCATAACTTATTAAGCACAGTCATCCCTCAAGGAACACACGATGAAGCCCATCCCTAAAACAGACCGACGCGTGGTGAATATTTTTGAAAGCGTGTTCACGCCCATTCAATCAAATGGCAAACCTGACGGCGAAGTGCTGCAACTTAATGCTGATAAACCCTTAGGCAGTGGTTTTTATATTTATAAAATGGCTCCAGGAGCTGCAACGGTGCCACATAAACATAAAGGCGATGAGGAATTCTTGATTATCCAAGGTGACTTAAGAGACCATGATGGTGTCGATTATGGCCCTGGTGATCTAGTGTGGTTGCGCGATGGCACCGTGCACAATTCAACCACCAAAAACGGTTGTCTTATCGCAGTCAGTGCCTTGGAACCTGATTTTTAGCTAAATATTTAAGCTGTCCATGAATCGGTAATACATGAGAGAGGGTGCAAGAAACCAAGGCTTTCCCGTGTATAGGGGACGCGTCTGAAATTTAATGTCATTAAAAGGGGTCTGGCCTTGTTCCAGTCCCAGCACCTGTTGTCCCATTCTCATCCCCAGATACCCAGCCATTCCGACGCCTGAGCCACAGTAGCCCATGGCATAGTGTATGCCATCTTCTGCTCCTACATGCATGAGTGAGTCGAAGGTAAAGGCCACAAAGCCCATCCAAGAATGACTCATTTTTGTATTTTCTAATTTTGGGAAGATTTGAGTTAGCGATTGATGGAGCTTGGGGGCGCTTATGCGAGGATTACTCTCTCTAAGAGACACGCGTCCACCAAATATAATGCGACTTCTGTCAGGGCTTGGGCGGTAATAATACACCACCTTACGGGTGTCACTAACGATGCGATTTTTTGGCATTAGCTCATCCATCAGTTCTTTCCCAACTGGCTCTGTGGCAATCACATAGCTGCCAATAGGAATAACCCTGCGTTGCAAGCGCGGGGTTAAGGAGCCTGTATAACCATTGGTCGCAATAATCACCTTATCGGCTTTCACAACACCTTTTGAGGTTTTTACGCTAAAACCACCTTTATCCTGATTGATATTTTCAGCCGCGCAGTAAGAAATAATGTGCGCTCCAGCATCACGCGCTTTACCTAATAAGCCTTTATGATAGGCAGCAGGATCGACTGAAGCGTGCTGAGGGAATATTGCCCCACCAAAGTAGGTATCTGTGCCTAATTCAGAGCGCTGTTCTGATCTTGGAATCATATAGGCGTCATGCTCAAGACCGGGAACTTGATAATCAAGCGACCTTGCAAGTTTTTCATATTGGGCACTGTTATGTGCGGCATGAAAGCACCCTACCTCAGCATAACTGCAGTCTAGATTCTCTTCTCTAATAAAATCCCCAGTAAACTTTAATGATTTTTCACCTTCCCTATGAATGGCAAAAGCCATGTCTTTACCGTGTGTTTTTTCAAGCTCAGAAAAGCTCGGTTTGATGCTGTTGCTAACTTGGCCACCATTTCTTGTACTACAACCCCAGCCAGCGTGTTCGGCATCAATGACTAACGTATGCCTTGACCCTCGAGCTGTCTGGATGGCAGCATGAAGCCCTGTATAGCCTGCACCAATAATCAGCACATCAACCTTTTTAGGAAGTTCTATGGTTTGCTCTGTGGGTGGCGCGCTGCGATCCCACCAATAAGGCTGTGCTTTGAAATCTTGTGTGAACATAACGGGTCTCTTTGATTAGGCCCCACTTTTAACATTAGTAAACACAAAAGTCCATTCCATAAAAGTGGAGTCTATAATCTATCAACCTAATGATAACATTAAGAATTTTTTATTTATTAAGCTTGATTCGTCAGCTAAGGTTGAAGTAATTACTGCAAACTATGTGAGTCATCTTGAGAGGCTCATTTTATTACATAATAAGCAGGATTATTATTCAGTATTAGGGCTATAAAAGCATAAGGCGTCGATATTTGTGGAGCCCAAACAATAGATCTTTATTATCAGTCATCGCCGTATCCACAGGGCTGTAAGATCCTATTGTAGAGAGTCAATACTTGGATTCTTTAACCCGGTATAGGTTTCATTAAGACCACTGTTATCGACTTTTTGTGATTCATCTTTGCCCTGAGGTGTGTGTTTATTTTTGCCTTTAAAAGAAAGGCTTAAGGTTTCTAAAAAATAATACAAATTCGCCTAAGACAAATAAATTAAAATAATTTTATTACTCGATAGTATGTGTTAATTTAAGCCCAGATATAGAGTGTTCTTTCAAAAATTTGTTAGAAAAATTTATAAGTAATTGATCTATATAGAGGGCTGCAGATCCAAAATTCTGTTGCCGTAACCCATTATTCTCAAAAGGGTGAACACGCCCTTACCAGTAAAAGGCTTGTTACTGTGGCCCAGCTTTACTTTTATTACTCTTCTATGAATGCCGGTAAGTCTACCGCTTTATTGCAGTCAGCCTATAATTATGAAGAACGTGATATGCGTCCGTTTATCATGTCTGCTGCTTTAGATGATCGCTATGGCCTTGGTAAAGTGACCTCTCGCATTGGTTTAGAGGCCGAAGCCCAACTATTCAATGCAAAAGACGATTTATATACCATCTTAAAAATTGAAAATCTTAAAAAACCGCTGGATTGCATCCTCATAGATGAAAGTCAGTTTTTAAGTCGTGAGCAAGTTAAGCAGCTGACCTTAGTGGTAGACCAACTTAATATTCCTGTATTGTGCTATGGCATTCGCACAGACTTTAGAGGGGAGCTTTTTCCAGGTAGTCAATATTTGTTAGCTTGGGCAGACAAGTTGGTGGAGTTAAAAACAGTTTGCTATTGTGGCCGTAAGGCGACCATGGTGGTGCGTATGGATGGTGATGGCATGGTCATCAAAGATGGAGATCAGGTAGTGATTGGTGGTAACGATCAATATCAATCCCTTTGCCGTCGTCATTTTAGTGAGCACATGTGGAGTTCATAGCAACCTTAGGTAGGTTTGTGACCTAAGGCGAATTCATGTCGAATACTATCAGGTACCATTTTATTAAATAACAGGGTTAGGGCAACCCAAGTCCAAAGATGAGCCGTCACCGTGGCCGCCAAGGGTGGCAGGTCTAAGCCATGAGTAAGACCAAACTTAAGCCCCAGAAAGGCAAGGCAAGAGCCGCCCATAAGGCCCAAATCATATCCAATGTTTCGTTTTACCGCATGTCGATTAAGACTTAGTTTAAGAATATAACTGGTCATTATGAGAGTGAATGCGCCATTCCAGCTC
>Ga0307997_10001476_pt1 | contig 11059 bp, 6 predicted proteins | sample Davwhametageno36_FD_203165 | JGI IMG/M metagenome (GOLD analysis project Ga0307997, IMG submission 203165) | Marine microbial communities from Davis Island wharf, Antarctic Ocean - #36 | ecosystem: Environmental > Aquatic > Marine > Unclassified | place: Antarctic Ocean: Davis Island wharf...
CAAGAATGACATGGTTGGGATGATGAGATCTTTGCGTTTGTCAACGACGTGGACAGCTCAGACGTGGACAGCTCAGAAGCGGCGCTGATTGCGGGCAATTTTCAATCGAGTACAGAGCCATCATCATCCGCTTCTGCTGCCGTTCCTCGTATGCATACAGTCGAGGAATTATTGCGCAAACTTAATCTTGACAATGATTATTTCCAGTTGTTTGTCATGGAAGATTTTGATGATATGGTGGTGCTTCAGGGTTTAGCGCAATCAGCAAGTGAGTTCCGCAACATAATGAAAGAGATTGGTGTGACAAAAGCAGGTCAGCGTGAGAAGATTCTTCAAGCTGTCCTTGCTGCTTGAAGAGTTGACCGACAGAAAAGAACATGTAGACATTAGAAGATCTATGCATAGGAACTAATATCAATCAGCGTTTACACCACACAACCACAGCAACCACACAACACAAAAAATTAACAATTATTTATAATATTTATAATTTATAATAATTTATATCATACTTTATTTTAATTTTAAAAAACTTTATAATTTATACCTTCTATATTTTATACATGTATACAACATAGCTTTGGTATTTGGTACACCTTAAGGTATATATTTTTTGTTTTTCACAACTCAGTATCAGTATCGCCAAACATATCATCATCGCTACTAGTATCGCCAAACACATCATCACCATTGTCCGAATCCGAACCAGCGACATCATCCAGCGACACACCATCCTTGCGAACATTCTCCCTTTTCACAACTCAGTATCAGTATCGCCAAACATATCATCATCGCTACTAGTATCGCCAAACACATCATCACCATTGTCCGAATCCGAACCAGCGACATCATCCAGCGACACACCATCCTTGCGAACATTTTCCCTTTCGTTTGCATGTGCACTCGCAGCCTTCATCTTTGCCTTTCGTTTCTCACGTCGGTCCTGAGCCTTGTCCAGCTTTGACGCAAAGCCCGCGCTGAGTTTGGCCGTCTTTAGCTTCGACATGATTCCCTTTTTCGGTGCTGGCGCTTTCTCTTTCTCCTCTTTCACTTCCTCTTCCTCTTTCGCTTCCTCTTTCACTTCCTCTTTCACTTCTGCTTCCTCTTTCGCTTCCTCTTTCACTTCCTCTTTCACTTCCTCTTTCTTCGCTTCCTCTTTCGCTTCCACTTCCTCCGCCTTTTCATCTTCTCCCTCGTTTTCATTTTCATCGTCGTTGTCGCTTGCAAAAGGATCATCGCTGTCATCATCACTGGCAATATCTTCCAAATCATCCAGACCCTTAATCTCTGCTTTGTATGCCTCTGTGTTCATCTCACCGCTCTCCACCAGCTCTTTCAGCTCCTCCACCTTTTCTGGATCCTTTCTTTTTTCAATCATTTTCCATGCCTTGAGCTTCTTCTTCCATGAGCTCTTTTTCTTCTTCCCTTCTCCGTTGATATCGGGTTGACTTTTTTCATTTTCTGCCTCCGCACCGTCGTCCACCACGTCTTCGTCGAGCAAGTGTTCATCAAGCTCTTCATCATCAAAAAATAAATCATCTGAATCGTCGTCACCACTTCCAAAAAGATCATCACCAAGAATTGTGTGTCCGCTGAGAACGTGGGCGGCGTGGCCAGCTTGGAAGGTAGCCTTGAGATTTAATTTTTTGCCCTCGATAGTATCATGTGCTTGGTGCACAATTTTATCCTCTTTACTCTTACTAGATTTCTTTTTCTTCTTCTTCTTCTTCTTCTTTGATTTCTTCTTTTTCTTTTTCTTTTTCTTTTTGGGTTCATCATCTTCATCCGAGTCAACGATAGACATTTCCATGCTTTCATGATCGAAATCATCGTCAATCACGTGAATCTCATGTTCAACATCATCATCATCGTCATCTATTACCACCGCATCATCTGGATCCTCCTCCACAGCATGCATTTCCAACGTATGTGCTTCGATGTGCTCCTCCTCTGCAGCTCGATAGCCACATTGTTTGCATTTGAAAGGACGTGCGAAATGACACACACGATGATGTCGCAAAAGTTTCATCTTGATGTCAGTATTAAATTTGCACAGGGGATGATCACAGTGAAAGAACTCCTCCTCCTCTTCCTCCACCTCGTACGATGGGAACATTAGCCGGTAAATGAATCTTCCCAGTGCCTCCAGACAACCACCGCACGCTAATGAATCGACAACGCCACGAAACTCAGTGTGCGCGCTGACGAAGCAGATAATGTAGATGGGCCAGAGAGTCAGCTGATACACGCTGCGGACAACTCGATGAAGAAAATGAAAGACCGCCATAATCTCAACGACTTCCGTCGCATGCTGACCTATTCTCGTACATTGATTGAATGGATAGATGACGCAGCTCGCAATAAACAAAGGAATGGAGATAGCAATGGAAGGAATGGCGACTAGAATTAGAAAAGGAAGAAGCATGAATCGCTCGCATCGTGCCAGCTTGGTGCTCCCCTTTTTTGTCTTTTCTTTCTTGGTCGAAGCATCCTCTGATTCTTCTGCCATTAAAACGGCTTGCTTTCTTTTCACCTCATTGACGGCGGCAGTAAGACCGAACCAAATGACCGTCAGGAGTGTAAAAATTAACATACCTATCATAGCCCATTGGAGCTCGAGCTTCAAATCATCAGAAGACTGTGGAGCTCCATCCATATTTTCTGTGTCTTTGCAGCTTCGTCTGCCACCATCAAAAGTCAAGACACCCGACGTAAACTCAGTCTCACCCAACGATCCAAGTATTAATGTTATACTAAAAAAGATAACGACAAGATTTCCCGACCAATCTTCGTAGGGACGAAAAAGAATGTGCATGATCATGGAGAAGGCAGCAAGGCCAGCATGGACGTACATTCTCAGCTCACCCTCGATGAGCTCAGACCCTGCTGATATGAAAATAATAACCATGGCGTTGAAGGACTCCCACAAATATGCACGTTGATGATATCCACTGGCAGCCCACCCATAGACGACGTAGCCAGAGGAATTTTTTTCAATTCTTTTGCCGTCAGCGCCTGGTTTTCCGTTACTACATAGCTTGCAGCAGATCGTTCCATAGGGGAAGACGCCATACACGACGACGAAGACGATGCCAAGAATGGCAAGGTACATGTCAGGACCACCAGCATATGGACATGGTAATTGATCCATGGCCAACACGTGCGTCCCATGTTCGGTCCACTCGCACGAGAGAATCGTCAGAGATGTCAACACGGCAGTCTTGTACAATCCTAACAATAATAGACGCACGGAAATACGAAGAATGGTCAGGAGAGCGCTCTGCAGTGCACCATATTTGTTTCGGAGCCAACACTTGATCATCAAAGCCCACAGACCAAGCGCACCTGCCAAAATGAGAGGCATGAGAGCACGCAGGAGCCATTGTTGTCTAACCGATGTTTGTACCGTTCCGCACTGAGGGCTAGTGATCAGCTGCGTAATGTCGACGGAAAAGAGATTACCCAAGATATCTAGAATACGCACTAACATATCCGGCAGACAATCACTCCACTGAATCGCAGGAAGGATGGCGGAGAGGAGCTGCATTTGGTTGACTGTGATACGACGCATGGCAGTGCCTGTCTTGTCCCGCTTGGACATTTCTAAAAGCTCCTCTCGGTGATGTTGCTGTTCCTCGTCTATTTTTTTAGCAAAGGCAATTTCCCTGTCCTCCTCAAGGTCGTGAATAGTAAGTGAGATTGGCGGCGGCGGCGGCGCAACTGGGCGAGACGACGTCGCATCATCGTCGTCCTTCTTGGCGGTTGTCGCCTGGTAGTCTGGTTCTAGCATGTTCTCTTCGTCCGAACCACTGAAGAGACCCTCGTCGTCCGAACTCAAGTCTTCTGTCTTCTCGTCCTCCTTCTCGTTGTTGTCAGATTCGTCTTTTTCTTTCACCTGCTCCTCATCTGCCTTGGGTTTTTCCCCATTGTCCTTGTTGTCCTCCTTGTTGTCCTCCTTGTTGTCCTCCTTGTTGTCCTCCTTGTTGTCCTCCTTGTCCTCCTCGTCCTTGTTATCCTCCTCGTCCTTGTTATCCTCCTCGTCCTTGTTATCCTCCTCGTCCTTGTTATCCTCCTCGTCCTTGTTATCCTCGTCCTTGTTATCCTCGTCCTTGTGGTCGAAAGGATCAACTAAGTCTTTTGCCTCTTCCTCTTCTTCATCGCCACCTTCTGTATTTTCCTTCTTCTCGTCACTCTCCTTGTTCTCACCTTCCTTTTTCTCTTCGCTTTCTTCTTCGTCATTGTCACTTTTGTCCTCCTCCTTTCTCTCTTTTTTGCTCTCCGGCATGACTTTGACTGAGCTCTTCTTTTTTCCGTCCTTCTTTTTGAATCCTCCCGCCGGTGGCTCCGTCCTGTATAGCACGTACAACATGGAGAACAAAAAATACACACCAACACTCATCAGCAGTCCATCCTGCAAATAGGACTGCCATGCTGGTGGGCAGACCCAGCAGTCTTTTCCAAAGTGAAAGCGAAGACACACTGTGCAACCGCTGTCGGGATCAAAATTTTTCTCGCAGACTCCATCGATGCACCGAGCTTTTCTTCCGCAGTCCAAACAGGTATCTGATGATGTTTGTCCCAGGTTAGCCGAGAAACGACCTTCCGTGCAATTTTCACAGACACTCTGGCCAGTCTCGTTGTCCCACGTGCCCCATGGACACTGCGTACAGGAGTCGCTTGAGTTGCGCCCCAGCTGGTCACCATACATCCCAGCTACGCAACCAATGCAAGAGTCAGGTGAATAGTGTCCGGCATCCACCACCTTATTGACAAACTTTTTTGCAATGACGGCAGACTTGGTTGGATCTGGAAACGGTGGTGGAGACAACTTCGAAAATATCCAGAAGTTTGGATCTTCTTCGAGTTCCTGATGGATTTGAATCGTTTCTCCAGACTCCAACAAGTCCCATCCATCAAGCTCCATGTCGACAATTGCATTGAGTTCGCCTGTTTGCTCCAGCTGATCACCGTAAAAACCAAGTCCACACAAATCACATGCAATCGACTCCTCTGTGGAGCTGTACCTCCCTCCCTCGCAATATTCACACTCTAGTGTGCCCGTCGCATTCGTGTAGTATCCAGGCAGACAACTTTTACAAGCAGCTTGCTGGTTCAAATCGTTGTAGCGACCAAGGGCACACTCCAAGCAGATTGGACCACCCACTTCAGTGTAATAACCAGGAGAGCACGGTCGGCAGGCGGAAGGTACGGAGCGTCCGATATCATTATTGTAGTCACCAGCTCTACATGGCGTGCAGCTGGACTGCTGTTGGAGACCCTCTTCCGTGCCGTAAAAGCCAGATGCACATCCTTTGCATTGACCCTTTGCTGAGCGACCCGTCTGATCGTTGTACTTTCCGACCTCACACTTCCAACACATTGAGCTCAACTTCTTCTCGTTGTAGTATCCTGTTGGACAAAGTTTGCAGTTGCCGATCGCTGGTTCGTCTTGGTACATGCCAGCCGGGCACTCCAACATGCACAGACACGTATAACCACCAAATGCATCATCGCCACATTTGTTGTAGTTTTTATCCTCGTTAAAATACATTGTAGGAGCAATGTCGCTTGGACGTTTTGATTTCATAGTACATCCGGACGGTGATGCAGAGGATTCCGAATATTGCGGTGAGGCTGCGTTAGGGGCAGCAACATCAGGACGTGCGCCAAAGGATTTGCACTCGTCCTTGGTGGGACTCCTTCGATTGGGAGCATCGTCCGCGTCGCACCTTCCCGGTACAGCCACAATATGTTCCGTCCACGACTTGCGCTTGTCAAAATTTCCACCAATCTTCACCAACGGATCATGCTTCGGGCAGTTGATCGATTGCACTGGACTGCTCTTGCCGGCAGGACACTTGTCACATCTCAAGCGAAAGCCGTGTTTCTCCTCCAATTTGCTGAGGGTATCATTCAACGCACTGAAGTACCCAAGAGGACATGCCGTACATTCTGCTTCAGACGTCAAACCAAACAACTCCGTTCCATGTCGACCAGGAGGGCAGGAGGTACAGGTCGATTGCGCAGTTTCCGACGTCCAACGTCCTGCCTCGCACTCCATACAAGTGACGGCACCGTTGAACGAAGTAACTCCGGTACTCAAGTCAATTGTCACGTTATTCATTTGCTTCATGTCCGTGTACTTTCCGGCGTCACAGCTAGAGCAGTCTTCCTTTTTGGTGCGAGCCGCCTCAGTACCGTAGTATCCTATGGCACAGGGAGTACATGCGACGGTACCTATCTCATCTGCATAGTTGCCTGCGGCGCATGACTTGCACTGGCTGCTCAGAGTGTATCCCTCCTCGTCACCGTACTTGCCGACGACGCATCCCTTGCAGTCACCAGGTTGCGCGCCAGTTTTGTCGTTGTAGTATCCTTGCGGGCAACGGTGGCAGGCACTTTCACCAGCAACAGCAAATGTTCCGACCGGACACTCATTGGAATTGTACTCACAGCTCTGCTCTCTCCACGTGCTGAGTTTTCCTGACAGGCAGTCGTCGCAGTTGTCTTGTCCTCCGCTGGCTGCGAATCTGAGGTCGTGATGAACAGAGAAAAAAAAAGAAAAAAAGAAAAAAAGAAAAAAAGAAAAAAAGAAAAAAAGAAAAAAAGAAAAAAAGAAAAAAAGAAAAAAAGAAAAAAAGAAAAAAAAGAAGAGAATCAAAGGGTTTCTTGGTGTCAGCTCAGAAACAACACATCGAGCGGAAGACGAGCACAACATCTGTCACAAGCATCTGTCACAAGTATCTGTCACAAGCATCTGTCACAAAGCATCTGTCACAAAGCATCTGTGACAAGCATCGTTGATATAACTAAACAAGAAATAGAATACGTACCTTCCTGGTTCACACGACTTGCATTTGCCAAACGTAATCTGACTGTTCACAGTACCGTACGTACCGACAATACATAGAAGACAAGAGACTTCTCCATGTTGTCCCGTCAAAGGCTGGTATTTGCCCTTGGAGCACTCTGAACAGGCGTCTGTCATGACACTCCCACCTACCGCCACGCCGTACCTTCCTCCTGGACACTTCTTGCAGTCGACAAGACCTTTCTGATTCGAGTACAAACCGGAGTGACAATTGACGCACGATTCTTGTGATATCTGATTGTTGTACTTGGATGTGCTGCACTCCTTACAAGCACTGGCTTCATCTAGACTGGTCTGGTCTCCATACCGACCCACGGCACATCCCGTACACACTGGTTCCCCTATATCATCATTGTAAAACCCAAGCTTGCACGGCAAGCATATGGCATCCGTCGTCTTTCCAGCCTCGTCGCCGTAATATCCTTTCATGCACGGTGTACATTCAGATACTTTTTTGAGACCTGCTGTGTTGCTGTAAAGACCAGCTCTGCAGTCTACACACTCGGTAGTGCCCAACTGATCTTGATACTTACCACCGGGACAATTCGAACACGCACTAGTTTCTTGTGTTTGCTTCACTTCTGTGCCGAACTTCCCCTCCTCACAACTTGTACAAATGGGTTGTTGGATTTGATCCGAGTACTTACCGGCCTCGCAATCTTTGCAAAGAACGAGCCCGGAGCTGGAGTACATGCCTGTAATACAATCTTTGCATGTGGCTTTAAAATTTTGATTTTGGTAATACCCACCCGGACAGTTTTTGCAAGATTGCCGCCCCGTCTGCTGGTTGTACTGTCCTGGACTGCACTCTTTGCAACCCAGAGCAATCGAGACGCCACCGGTCTGATCGGAATACTTGCCCTCGATACATTCTTTACATTTTTCTTGAGCCACCTCGTCCTCGTAGTCACCTGCTCTGCACAGCCTGCAGTCGTCCAGTCTTGTCGCAGCTTTTCCACTACTCCCAGACGGACCATACCGACCAACGGGACAAGTCTTGCAGACGAGATCAGGGTCTAGGTCTACTAATGTACCGTCATTAAGAGGGTCATGAGTCCCAGCGACGCTGTGCTCGTCGTTGTAATATCCACGATTGCAGGGACGACAAGTTAGGGCCAAATCAGTACTGCCAATCATGCCAACTGGACATTTCGTGTTGTCAACGTCACACTGTTGACTACCTATAACGCTGAAAGTCTTGTCTTCGATTCGGTCGCCACACTCCTTGCATTTATCCATGCCGACCTCATTTTGATACTCACGTTCTGGACATGTCTCTTTGCACACTAAATTGTAACTGGATGTAGCAGAAGGACGAGTCCCACGATTAGTATTAAATTTGAGGATTGGAGAGGATCCTCCAATGTCTAAAAAGCAACCTGTCGGTGAGCTTGAAGCATGATCGATAATTATGGGGGACGTGTCCTTCGGCCACGCTGTCATTCCATCATGGAGATTGTGCATTGTTGTTGATGCTAATTCACACTCAATGTGAGATGTGACTTCCTTCTCTGGGTCAGCTGTAGCTGATTGAGAGCACCTTCCGCTCGTTCTAACTTGGAACACTGGTTGTTGGAAAAAAAACCCAGGATAGCAGGGTCGTGTGCAGATACTGTTGGAAGCAGTCGTAATGTACGCACATGCATTACCACCGTTACCAGCAGTAGCGACTACATTCGTGCACGTCGAAGGGGTACCATCGTTAACGACCGCGTCGCAGTTATCATCCCCTTTTGTTAGGTCGCTTGCGTCTGCCACGCAGTTTTCTGGAACTTGAACTGGGTCAAAGCAGTTGCTAGTACACTTAGACACGTCGCGGTCGCAGTGACAGACTTCGCTGCTGACAGGACACAGCAGGAGACACCACGTCGCCAGGAGAAGCAACCAGCCGCACATTTTTGTACCGGTTGTCATCCAGCTGGTCATACTAAAAAACTTTATGAAAGCCAGTGAGTTTTTATAGTTCTGTTTTTTGTTTTTTAATTGGTCGTTTTTCGTTTTAGTTTTGCATGTGCTTTTTAAATGAAGCGTAACTGCTTTTTTGAAATTTTAACCGATAAAATATACAAATATTTTTAATACTTAAACTAGCATTTAATACCTAGTATATTATTTCCAACCGATAGAAAATATGATAGATGTAGATTGATAACAATTAATATGTGAGATTCCTTCGACTTCGATGAAAGAGGAAAAAATTACATATTTTTTGTCTTCACATCTACGCCAACATGTCGAAGCGTCCACACAACGAAGCAACAGTTGCAACAATCTTTTCTCTCCCATCTCCTCTCCTCCGAAGCATTGCACTCTTCATTGGAACGACCAAAGAAGAAGATGGTGGTGCAGAAACCATGGCATCACTCCTTTTTACATCTTCTGTCAGTCCATCTATCCTTTTCGTTGGTTCTGGAAATTTTACTTTCGAGTCGTCCGTTTCACATCTTCGATCTCATAAGAAGGGTGTGTATGGCGCATTCAATCACCACCACCACCACCAATCTCAGACGGATGATGCTGGTCCACATCTCTGTGCCACGTCCTACGACTCGTTGGACGATCTACATCAGAAATATGGCAAAGAGGAAATGGATATTACTCTTTCAATACTTTCAAAAAACAACGCAAAAATTTTACATGGAATAAATGCACAAAATATTAATGAAGAGATGGCAGCAGAAGCCACCACCACTGGCAGTACCACCACCAGCAGTAGCACCACTACCACCACTAGCACCAGCAGCACCAGCACCAGCACCAGCAGCAGCACAACAACGCAGCAAAAGTATGATCTTATTGTGTTTAATTTTCCTAAAGTTGCTGTTACTTCTTTGGAAGAATTTCGGATAGCAGGACGTGTACCAAGAAATCGATATCTTATAGCTAGTTTTTTACGTACTGCTAGTCAAATTTTAAATAAGAATGGTCATATTATTATTGCACAAAAGACAGGACATCCATATCGATGTTGGACTTGTACGTCAGCAGCCAAATGGGTCATGGATATTGAGGTGGTGGTTAACAGCGAGAAGAGCGGGAGTGAAAGTGGGAGTGGGAGTGGGAACAGAAGTGGGAGTGACTCTTTGGCAGCAGCAGCAGCAGCAGACTCTGCACTACAACTGACACACATCACCAGACTACCATTTCTAAAACATATATTTTGTTATTATCGTGCAGCAAATGTGAGTCCAGAAGGTTCATTAAAAAGAAGAAAAGTTGGTTTTAACACAGTGTCCGCCGACGGAAGGTAAAAGAGAAGAGAAAAAAATAAAATTTCAAGCTTACTTTTTTTTTTGATATTATTGAATATACTTTTTAAGATATCTTTAACACTAACACATTATTTTTTATTTTTCAAATATCGTTTTACATTTCGGGGTTGATATATCATTTTTTGTTATATAGACCAACTGCGTACATGCATGTATTTACTCGTTCTAATCGAACGAAGAGAGCATTACAAGAGAAGAGTGGCGGTGGCGGCACGGGTGCTAGAAGAAACAGCAGCAGCATGGAAGAAGAAGTGTTGGTGTCCAATGACAGTGTTGGTTGTACCTTATGTCATGCAATGTATAATTCAAAGAGTGATGAAATCAGTCATTTAAATGGTAAATTACATCGTATGAATGTATCTAATGAAAAAGAGTGGCAAGCGTATTTGAAATATATGCATCCGAGTTGAATATATCATCTGGAAGAGCATGTATCTTGTACAAAATTAATTTGTAGGACGTAATGCATACTGTATGCATATCATAGGACATGTCACGTGCCCGTGATACTAATGTACATTAAGACGATGCATCCTACACACACCTTTTCAAACTTCAAACAAATATTATTTATTTATGTGTTTTTGTTGTATGTATATATACCTTCTCTAGGTAATTTATCTAAAATGTAACGTATAATGCACCGGCCAAGTCAGGGGGACAGTGTTGTGGTCTGGATGTTTTCTCCTTTTTTCCAAATCCTTTTTTTTTCATTTTTTTTTTGATTTTTCGCTCTCTCAGACTCAAACCCTGAGACTCTGGCCAATCTTCTCACCCCTACATTACTACTAACAGACTACTCCACTTTTTGACTTGCTTGTTGGATAATAATAAAATGTTGTGGATATTCTTTTGGTGATGTGTAGGTACCAAACATTCGATCCCAATATGTAAATAAATGACCAAAATTTTTATT
>Ga0307997_10001483_pt1 | contig 11041 bp, 9 predicted proteins | sample Davwhametageno36_FD_203165 | JGI IMG/M metagenome (GOLD analysis project Ga0307997, IMG submission 203165) | Marine microbial communities from Davis Island wharf, Antarctic Ocean - #36 | ecosystem: Environmental > Aquatic > Marine > Unclassified | place: Antarctic Ocean: Davis Island wharf...
AGGCGTTCTGCTGCGGAAAGAAAACCGGGACAAATCATACCCGTAGCTGAATCGTTCCACGCCCAAGCGTCAAGACGTCAAATTCGGCTTCCGAAGGACTCGGAGTATAGTAACAATTTTTTATCCAGCGTCGCTAGTCACGAAATATTGAAGCAGGTCACCGGCCATGCCTTGGATCTATCCATGGGAGCAATAAAAGATAGGCGTCGAGGTCACCGTTGTCGACCATATCGCCATCGTCAATGATCGCACAGCCCAACGGCCCGCTGTCAGATGCCCGCAGAAACCCCTGTCAGCGGCAATGCAGTGTCGTCCTTCATTTGATCCATAACAATCTGGCTTTGCACACGACCGATTGATGGGTGCGGCAAAAGCACATTCTGGATCAAACTATTAAGCCCAGCAAGGTCCGCACAAAAGACCCGAAAGATATAGTCAGCCTCACCTGTCAGCGTCCAAGCGGCAACAATTTCCGGTTGGGACTTCGTGAGTTTCTGAATGGATTTATGTGTTTGACCGGTCTGAGATTCAGTATGGACTTGGATAAACGCCTGAACATCTAGCCCCAATTTTTGCGCACTCAGCAAACTAGGATACCCCGTGATGAACCCCTCCGCCTCTAACCGTTGACGCCGCCGCCCAATCTGCGATGCCGACATGCCAAGCATGCCTGACAGATCAAGCGCAGAGGTTTGACTGTCCTGCTGTAGAAGCGCCAAAAGCTGGATGTCTTTAGAATCAAGTTGTGCCATGCGAATATATTGCACAAAATTTAGCAAACATGCAATTCTTGCGCACAATTTCGGGTAACACTGCCCCCCTTTGCGCACCCATTGCATTAGACCCCGCATATTCTCCTGAAAAATATGGAGAACGCGCAATGGGCCCCTTCCCGCATGATGCACCAAAATCGATCATCTCAGACGAAAATCCGGCTGGAACAGATGGTTTCGAATTTGTCGAATTTTCCCACCCAAATCCAGAAGAGCTAAGGGAGCTTTTCGGCAAAATGGGCTACGTGCATACCGCGACGCATAAGACCAAGGATGTACAGCTTTGGCAGCAAGGCGACATCACATATGTTCTCAATAATGACCCCGACAGCCACGCCCGCCGCTTTGTCGACGAACACGGCCCATGCGCGCCGTCGATGGCGTGGCGCGTGGTGAATGCGCAGCACGCCTTTGATCACGCCGTAAGTAAAGGCGCGGTCGCTTACCTCGGGGCCGACAAAACCATGGATGTCCCCGCGATTGAGGGCATCGGTGGGTCGCTGATCTACTTCGTGGAAAACTATTACGAATCCAACCCATACAACCAAGAATTTGACTGGGTTGGCACCACACACCCGCTCGGCGTTGGTTTCCATTATCTCGATCACCTGACCCATAATGTGCACAAGGGTAACATGGATATCTGGTTCGCCTTTTACGCCAATTTGTTCGGCTTTAAAGAAATTCGTTTCTTTGACATCCAAGGTAAATTCACTGGCCTGATGAGCCGCGCATTGACCTCGCCTTGCGGCCGTATCCGTATCCCTATCAACGAAGACCGCGGTGAAACCGGCCAAATCGTCGAATATCTCAGGCGCTATAAGGGCGAAGGCATTCAACACATCGCCGTGGGCGCGCGCAACATCTACGACGCAACAGACGAGATTGCATCGCGTGGCATCAAATTTATGAAAGGCCCGCCAAAGGCCTATTATGATCTCAGCAAGACCCGAGTTCATGGCCACCAAGAACCGCTTGATCGCATGATGAAAAACGGGATCATGATTGATGGCGAAGGCGTCGTTGGCGGCGGCGAAACCCGCATCTTGCTGCAGATTTTCTCCAAGACGGTGATCGGCCCGATCTTTTTCGAATTCATCCAGCGCAAGGGCGACGACGGGTTTGGCGAAGGCAATTTCAAAGCACTCTTTGAAAGCATCGAAGCCGACCAGATCGAGCGCGGCGTGCTATAGTCGTGCCAACCGGATGCGAAAGGGATTAAGGATGAACATCGAAACTAAACCACATGGGCTGGTTCAGGCCCCTTCGCTCGCCGGCCCTCATGCGGGGTATATGCCCGGTTTTGGGAACGACTTTGAAACCGAGGCCCTGCCCGGTGCGCTGCCACAAGGCATGAACAGTCCGCAAAAATGCAACTACGGTCTTTATGGAGAGCAGCTGTCAGGAACCGCCTTTACCGCGCCAAGCCATCAGAACGAACGCACATGGTGCTACCGGATCAGGCCATCTGTTAAACACGCAGGGCGGCTTACGCGGATCGATTTACCCTATTGGAAATCAGCCCCGCATATGCCCGATGACGTCACAAGCTTGGGGCAATACCGCTGGGATCCGCTGGCGCATTCAGACGCGCCGCTGACATGGTTAACAGGCATGCGCACGATGACCAGCGCTGGTGACGTGAACACGCAGGTCGGGATGGCGAGCCATATCTACTTGGTCAACGATAGCATGGTGGACAGCTATTTCTATTCTGCCGACAGCGAAATGCTTGTTGTGCCACAAGAAGGCAGACTTCGGTTTTGCACGGAACTCGGGGTCATTGACCTCGCACCGCAAGAAATCGCCATTCTCCCTCGTGGTCTCGTTTACCGTGTTGAGGTCCTCGAAGGACCTTGTCGTGGGTTCGTATGTGAAAACTACGGGCAGAAATTTGAACTCCCAAGCAGAGGGCCAATTGGTGCAAATTGCATGGCGAACCCGCGCGATTTCAAAACACCGGTTGCCGCCTTTGAAGACCGCGAAGTGCCGTCGGTTATGACCATCAAATGGTGTGGTCAGTTCCATCAATCCAAGATCGATCAAAGCCCGCTGGACGTCGTGGCATGGCACGGCAATTACGCGCCGCTGAAATACGACCTTAAGACATATTGCCCTGTCGGGGCCATGCTTTTTGATCACCCCGATCCATCAATTTTCACAGTCCTAACAGCGCCGTCAGGTCAAGACGGCACCGCCAATATTGACTTTGTGCTGTTCCGCGAACGCTGGATGGTTGCAGAAAACACGTTCCGCCCACCGTGGTATCACAAAAACATTATGTCCGAATTGATGGGCAATATTTACGGCCAATATGATGCCAAACCCAAGGTCTTCACCCCCGGCGGCATGTCGTTGCACAACATGATGATGCCGCACGGCCCCGACAAAACCGCGTTTGAGGGCGCGTCCAATGCAGACCTCAAGGCGGAAAAGCTCGACAATACGATGTCGTTCATGTTTGAAACCCGTTTCCCGCAGCATCTCACAGTATTCGCCGCAAAAGAGGCGCCTGCACAGGATGATTACATCGACTGCTGGAAAAGCTTGGACAAAAAATTCGACGGGACGCCCGGCCCAAAATAAGACGCGAAGGTATGACAATGACTTTATTGAAATCATGGGTGCAAAGCGCAAATAACGCCGACACGCCGTTTCCGTTAAATAACCTTCCCTACGGCGTGTTTTCCACGCCAGATACCGCGCCCCGATGTGGGGTCGCCATCGGTGACATGATCTTGGATCTCGATGCTATCGAGCAAGCAGGCCTGATCGACATCACAGATGAACCCTTGTTTGATGTGCCCTTCTGGAACGAGGTTATGGAACATGGGCCAACGGTCTGGTCCGCGCTACGTAAGCGCTTGATTTCGCTTCTTGAACACGGCTCAGGCGACCAAGAATTGCTACAAAATCATCTGATCAATCAAAGCGATGCGCTCATGCACATGCCGTTTCTCGTGTCAGAATTTACAGATTTCTACGCAAGTAAACATCACGCCACCAATGTGGGCACGATGTTTCGAGGGGCGCCAAACGCGCTGCCCCCCAACTGGCTGCACATGCCAATCGGGTATAATGGGCGGGCCTCTACCGTCGTGGTCTCGGGCACAAAAATCACACGACCCAACGGGCAAACAAAAGAACCCAACGCAGACACGCCGTCTTTTGGTCCAAGCCAACGCCTTGATATTGAAGTTGAAATGGGTGCAGTCATCGGCGGGTCAAACGCGATGGGGGTGCCTGTGACCGTGCAACAAGCAGACGACATGATCTTTGGTTATGTTCTGCTGAACGACTGGTCAGCGCGCGATATTCAAGCATGGGAATACCAACCGCTCGGACCCTTTCAAGCCAAGGCATTCGCGACGTCAATCAGCCCGTGGATCGTCACCAAAGCGGCGTTAGAGCCGTTTCGCACATCAACGCCTGCCCGCGATAAACAACTGTTGCCCTACCTTCGGGAACCAGGGCCAATGCTGTATGATATCGCGCTATCGGTAACGATGGCGCCTGCGGGCAAAACAGCCACGACAGTCGCGCGGACCAATTACAACACGATGTACTATTCCGCGGCCCAACAACTGACCCATCATGCGTCTTCGGGATGTGCGATGAACGTGGGCGACCTGATCGGTTCTGGCACGATTTCCGGCCCAGAAAAATCCGAAAGCGGCTCCCTGCTTGAACTCTCATGGGGTGGCGAAGACCCCATACTTTTGGACACCGGCGAGACCCGCACATTTATCCAAGACGGCGATACCATGACCCTACACGGTGCCGCTATGGGCGACGGCTACCAAGTTGGTTTTGGGGTTTGCAGCGGTGAAATCAAGCCCGCGTTCAAGATGTGACATCCAAGCGCCACTGGGCAACTTGGAAACAGTTCAAGACCTACAAAATTTGTCGATGCCACCCTAACAGCCAACTCAAAAGGGCCGCGCAGTTTCCTGCGCGACCCTCAATGTTGAATACCGATAGTAAGTTATCCGAAGAGAGCCTCGTCGGTCAAAACAAAGTTACTTAGCGCCAGATCCCCGACCGATGTGTTCAATAGCGTTAACGTATCGCCACCGCCAAAATCAAAGACAGCGTCTGCGCCAACTTGGCTCAGCTCTGATAACTCAAAATAGTCGATAGAGCGCGTGATCCAGATTTGATCTTCAGCAGTGTCAAAATCGCGCACGGTATCGGCGCCATTGCCTTCATCAAAGACAAAGATGTCAGCGCCATTGCCGCCAGTCAACTTATCGTCCCCCGCGCCACCATTAAGTATATCGCTACCGTCATCGCCAAACATGTTGTCGCGGCCTTCGTTGCCGTCCATCACGTCGTTACCAGCAGCGCCGCGCATGGCATCGTTGCCTTTGCCGCCGCTCATAAAGTCATTGCCAAAGTTACCGTTCATGTTGTCGTGGCCGTTACCGCCAATGACGCGGTCATCGCCTGCACCACCGCGTAACTTATCATTGCCATTGCCGCCATTGATGTAGTCGTCGCCCACGCCACCATAAACAGTGTCGCCACCGTCGCCACCAAAGAGCGCATCATTGCCGCTGTCGCCCCAGATCTTATCTCCGTCTGCGCCGCCCTCGATGCGATCGTTATCGTCGTCGCCACGGATGCTGTCGTTGCCGTTGCCGCCGGCAAGAACGTCATTCCCCGAACCGCCCCGAATAATATCATTCCCATCTTCGCCAAACAGACGATCGTTGCCTGCGCCACCATATATCTTGTCGTAGCCTGCGCCGCCCGCGTAAATATCGTGACCTTCGAGCAGGTAGACGATGTCGTCGCCGTCGGTCCCGGCAATAATATCCCCACCAGATGTCGGGCCGGTTGACAGTGTTTCAGCGCCGTAAACGGCATCATAAATCGATTATTCAAGAAGTGATAATGGCATTTGTTTCCCCAAAATTTTCGGGACTAGTTGACTGTCGCCAGAGTTGAGACCTCGCCTCGCGCGGATACCGCGAACGTCTCAGGTCTTAAAAATGGCTCAAATTTCCTAGCACTCCAGTTAGTAAAAATGTTCATTTCAATGATGCCGAACACTTTTCGCCTAATTAATTACACATCAATGCCATATTCTGGCCATATTTCCGTAGCACCGCAAGTAACTTGCTGAATCGTGTACCAAAACGTAGGATTTTCGAAACAACACCACCTAAGCGCCCTGATTGTTTCGCTTTTTCAGCAATCACCTGGATTTCTGCCAGAATGGTCGGCAGAAATAAGTGTTCTTTACCCGCTGATTCTGTGAGCGTTTGGGCAAGATGTCGCAACGGTAGCATGCAGGCCAATAGTCGGGACAACGCAGGGCGGCCCATATTGCCGCTAAACGCGCACATCTCTCGATTGCCCTTAAACTAGGCCTCTCACGCTTCATGCTTCGGGCAAACGATTGATATATTGGTGCGGCTTGTAGCACTCAACCGCGAAACCTTAATCAGCCTGCAGGCAACGCATGGCCCCTTCAGGCCACGCAGCTCCGCATCAAAACGCCCATTCACCGCCGCGCATCACGGGGACCACCTCGTCAGTCAATGTGATCCCGTCGATATCCACCGCATCGGACCCCATCATCCAATCAACGTGAATAATCGATTGGTTGCCACCCTTTTGCTGCAACTCTTCGGGTGACAGCTCTGACCCGCCTTCAATCGTATCAGCGTAACACTGTCCAAGCGCGATATGGCACGATGCATTTTCGTCAAACAACGTATTATAGAACAGCACACCTGACTGGCTGATCGGGCTGGAATGCGGGACCAAAGCCACCTCGCCGATCCTGCTTGATCCATCATCTGTCTTCAACAAGGCGCGCAATTGCTCTTGCCCCTTTGACGCCGTGGCGTCGACGATCTTACCGGCCTCGAACCGCACCGAGATATCCTCAATCACGCTGCCTTGATGCGCGAGCGGCTTGGTCGCCGTCACCGTCCCATCGACCTTATAGGCATGCGGGCAAGTAAATACTTCTTCAGTCGGGATATTCGGCTGACAAACAATTCCATTCAGCGCAGGCGACGCCCCGCCCTTCCAAATATGTCCCTCGGCCAATCCAAGCCGCAAATCCGTGCCCGGGCCAGTATAGTGCAACGCATCAAACCCTTGGTCGTTCAGCCAGTCAATCCGCGTCCTTAGCTCGGCAGTATGATCAGCCCAGTTCTGCACCGGATCATCACCACCAATGCGCGACGCATCATAAATCGCGTCCATCAGCTTGGATTGTGCGTCTTCAACAGGCAGATCAGGGAACACCTGCGCAGCCCAGCCTTCGGTTGGATATGCGATGATATTCCAGTTCACAGCAAACCCGACAATCGGGGTCATCGCAGGCTTGGCGGCAATCGATGTGGCCTTGCCAACGCGGGCGACCAACTTGGGATCTACCTCGGCCAGCAACATAGGGTCATCACCGGTGATCGCCATGCGCGCAGCGCCGTCAGAAAACGCCTTGCCCATGCCCTCAAACAACCACGCAGGTGCGGCGTCAAAACTGGCATCAGCGCCATGCTCGTACCGCGCCTTAGTAATCTCGCCGTCATTGAACATCGGGGTCACCAGCGACGCGCCAGCCTTATACGCATGAACGACAATACGGCGGACCAACGGCAATGCCTCAATCGGAGCCGAGATAACCAGCTCCTGGCCCTGCGCCAAATTTACTCCCGTGCGGACAGCAACTTCGGCCAAACGGTCAAGCTTAATGGGATCTATTGTCATCGGGTGGCTCCTGTTCATATTTGGCACGAACCTACGCCGATGCAGGGCGGCGTCAACCAGCCCTTGAATAAGATCAAAAAGAGAACAAATATGAGTTAACCCCTGTTTAAGGATTCCCCGCCCATGGCCTATGCTCATTCCGACAAGCGCGAGATCGACGCTGCGCAGTTCATGGCCAACCCTGCGCCAGATGTGCAGACCCGCGAAAAACTGGAAGGCGGCAAGGCGTTCGTTCTGCACACTGAATTTGAACCCGCTGGCGACCAACCTACCGCAATCAAAGAACTCTCCGAAGGGCTGCGCAACGGCGAACGCGATCAAGTCCTACTTGGGGCCACAGGCACGGGTAAAACCTTCACCATGGCCAAAATGATCGAGGAAACCCAACGCCCTGCAATCATCCTAGCGCCGAACAAAACACTGGCCGCACAACTTTACGGGGAATTTAAGGGATTTTTCCCCGAAAATGCGGTCGAGTACTTCGTCAGCTTCTACGACTACTACCAACCCGAAGCCTACGTCGCGCGATCCGACACCTTCATCGAAAAAGAATCCCAGATTAACGAACAGATAGACAGGATGCGGCACTCTGCGACCCGCGCCCTGCTAGAACGCGACGACGTGATCATCGTGGCCTCTGTGTCGTGCATTTATGGCATCGGATCCGTCGAAACCTACGGGGCGATGACCCAAGACATCCACGTCGGCCAAATGTACGACCAACGCCAAATCATCGCTGACCTCGTAGCCCAGCAATACAAACGCAATGACGCTGGGTTCCAGCGCGGCTGCTTTCGGGTGCGCGGCGACAACCTCGAAGTCTGGCCCGCCCACTTAGACGACCGCGCGTGGTCGCTGTCATTCTTTGGCGAAGAACTTGAATCCATCACCGAATACGACCCGCTAACAGGGCAAAAGACCGACAAATTCGACAAGGTGCGCATCTATGCAAATTCGCATTATGTCACGCCAAAACCAACTATGATGCAGGCTCTTGTGGGCATCAAAAAAGAACTGCGAATGCGGCTCGACCAACTGGTTAACGAAGGCAAACTTCTCGAAGCACAGCGGTTAGAACAACGCTGCAATTTTGACCTCGAAATGTTAGAAGCAACAGGCGTCTGCAACGGCATCGAAAACTATTCACGCTACCTCACAGGCCGCGCGCCCGGCGAACCACCGCCCACATTGTTCGAATTTATCCCAGACAACGCCATCGTGTTTGCCGACGAATCCCACGTGTCCGTCCCGCAAATCGGCGGCATGTATAAGGGCGACTATAGACGCAAAGTGACGCTGGCTGAACACGGTTTCCGGCTGCCATCTTGCATGGACAATCGGCCCCTGAAATTCGAGGAATGGGACGCCATGCGCCCGCAATCGGTGTTTGTATCCGCGACCCCTGCGAAATGGGAAATGGAACAAACCGGCGGCGTGTTCACCGAACAAATCATCCGGCCCACTGGGCTGCTTGACCCTGTGATCGAAATCCGGCCCGTGACAACCCAAGTCGACGACCTGCTCGACGAGGTCCGCAAAATGACCGCACTGGGCATGCGCACACTTGTCACGACCCTGACTAAACGGATGTCCGAAGATTTGACCGAATACATGCACGAACAGGGCATCCGCGTGCGCTATATGCATTCCGACATCGACACGATTGAGCGGATCGAAATCCTGCGCGATCTGCGGCTTGGGGCGTTTGACGTCCTCATCGGGATCAACCTGCTGCGCGAAGGGCTCGACATCCCCGAATGCGGATTGGTCGCCATTCTGGACGCCGACAAAGAGGGCTTCTTGCGCTCTGAAACCTCACTGGTGCAGACCATCGGGCGCGCCGCGCGTAACGTCGACGGGCGCGTCATCATGTACGCCGACCGGATCACCGGATCGATGGAACGGGCAATGGACGAGACCGAACGGCGGCGCAAACGCCAGCACGCCTATAACCTTGAACACGACATCACGCCGATGACCGTGAAAAAGAACGTCGAAGACATCCTTGCGGGTCTTTACAAAGGCGACACCGACCAATCTCGTGTCACCGCGAAGATCGATCAAGGGCTTGGCGGCGGCAACATCAAGACCGTCCTCGAGGGGATGCGCAAAGACATGCGCAAAGCTGCCGAGAACCTAGAATTCGAAGAAGCCGCCCGCCTGCGCGACGAGGTCAAACGGCTCGAAGCCGTCGAACTCACCATCGCCGACGACCCCATGGCCCGCCAATACGAAGTCGACAAAGCCGTCGAAGACAGCAAAGTAAAATCAGGCCGCAGCACCGGAGGCCGGGGCGGCACCCGAGGCGGAAGAAGCCGGTATGGGGGGAAGAAGTAAGACTGCTTGCTTAACTATAATTAATGAGAGGTCATCAATATGGGCAACGCCAAAACTTCAAATCACTTAAATCGTTAACAGACGTCGAACTCATTTCAGCGCATGACGAAATATCAAATTCAACTGTTGCTGGCCTGAACTACTATCTCGATAGAAATACGACATTGTGAAAGCGGGCACATTAATAAAAGTTTGAAGCAAATGACCGCGTAGATAACGCTGTTCACGTTGATAATGCTGGGTCTGATAGCGATGAATACATACTTAGTTTATGTACAATCCACTATGGGTTAGTTAGTTACTTCCGCCCGGCTTGCCGGGCCGCGTCCGACCTCCCCCGGAGGGCGCGTTTGCAACGTCAGCCACCCAACACACGGCCCATTTCTTGCACGCATTCACCAACCAAAATCGGTATCTGCGCCCACCAACACGGTCGTAACCCTACCGCTTCGCCCAAACAACATTCCCGCCTTTCCAAGTGCCGCGCATCATGCGGCCTTTGGTTTTCACAATCGGGAATTTGACGGACCAGTCGCGGAAGCGGTCGTTGCTGACGACCTTCAGCCCGTGGACTTGGGCCAGATCAAGGATAACCTCGTCGGCCACCACGCCCTTATGCACCACATAGACATGCGCAGCGGGCAGCCCAATCAGCTTGGCCATCGCGTCGCCGTGCATGTAACGGTCCACAAGGCGGTGCCCAACGCTGGCGTCAAAGACGACGATAGGGGTCAAGTCCAAATCGGTGATCCGATTGATAACACCTGTCAAAACTTGCAGTGACGGATCGCCACCCCAATGCATCACGTTCGATCCATCCACAATGATCGCGTTGGGTGGAACGGCATCACGGTCTTCGCGCGCTTTGCGGCGTGTGCGAATGACTAAAAAGGCGTATACAATGGCCAAAGTAATGAGGCCAGCGATCAGTAAATTCGCGTCAGATATCTGTTCCATCACCTAAACGTAGCTCACCCAAAAGTTGTGCTCAACCCACAAAAAAGGCGGGGACATGCCCCGCCTTCTTCGCAATCAATTCAGGTCAGGATCAGCCCTTGCCCTTCCAAGGGACCAACCAACGTTCGGCCCAGCGCATCAGCATATCGATGGTGAAACCGATGATACCAATCAGGATAATCCCCATCAGCACGATGTCCGTCGACTGGAACTTGGACGCGACCATGATCATCATGCCCGCACCC
>Ga0307997_10001484_pt1 | contig 11041 bp, 4 predicted proteins | sample Davwhametageno36_FD_203165 | JGI IMG/M metagenome (GOLD analysis project Ga0307997, IMG submission 203165) | Marine microbial communities from Davis Island wharf, Antarctic Ocean - #36 | ecosystem: Environmental > Aquatic > Marine > Unclassified | place: Antarctic Ocean: Davis Island wharf...
AATTTAGTATATAATCTTTTTTTTTACTTCAGACATTTAAAATTTAATTTCTAAACAAATTTTCCGGAATAAACACAGAAAAGTTCTCTCCATCCAGACCAGACGCACCATTAGCTTAGCCTCATCACGTCACGGTGCAGTCTCAATTGAAGGGCAAAGTTTAAAAAGAAATCGAAATACTTCTGAGTTTCAAACCATATTTGTTGCTGGCATGTACAGTGTCGTCTACTGCTTGTTTCTCATAACAGAAATTGTCGCTGGTTCTCTCGGCAACAACTATTATTGCAAAGGATGCTCGACTGTCATGGAGGAGACGTGGTCTGCAGCCATGCCATTGGTAGCTCGAGCACGACTTGGTGTTGAGGGTGGTGCGCAAGCAGATGTCACTGTGGACATTGAGAAACAAGTCGTGAAACATATCTGTGGACATCATTTCAATAGGTACCAAAAAAATCATCCGTTGAAGTACTCTGAACCGATTCATGATTCTTGCTTGCAGATCACTTCCAAAAATGCTGATGTTGTCGCCCAGGGATTTTATGGGACATTTCCAGATGCATACGAGCTTTACTTGCGGATTGCAGAGGTGTGTGTGGCTCGAATGGATTTGTGTGATCCACCACTAGAAGGTACTTTTGAACATTTGGATGAATGCTCACGCTGCAAAATTGTAATCAACGACATGCAGGGAATGTTAACCAAAGCAAAAGGAAGTGTTCAATACTTGACGTCCAGACATGTATGGAATATGCTGGAGAACGAGTGTCAGATGCTACCTTCGCGCTATCCCAAAGCGGCAGCGCTCGAGCTGCAAGAAACATGCGAGCAATTGCTCGAAAATCATGACAGCTTCATTGCAGAAACATTCAAAGCGAAAGACAAACAACCGGGAAAAAAAGTGTGCGGAAGTTCGGGCACGAACATGTGTCCGACAAAATCAGGCGAGGAACAAAAGTGGGATCATGCCTACACGTCACCATGGCTCTTGGAAGGACCTGCTGTTATTGGCAACATGTATCCGTACGAATTGTAAACATTTAATTTTAACTGTGAAAAAAATATATTTTTGATTTAAATATATATTATTTTGTTTTTTGAAAATTATTAATTTTTTTTCTTTTATATGTTCTATATGTGGTGGCAAAGTCTGGCAAAAAAAATAGTTTAAGAACATATGCTATCGAGCGGTCGTGGTTTGATTGTTGGGTTTGTTTGTGTTGATTGATGTTATAATATATATGAATGTTAAAATTTGACACAATTTGGTTGTTTTGTTGTTTTGTTTTGTAATGTGGAAATGTAGTGCGCGTGTTGAGCAGAGAAAAGAACGGAGAGCAACGTTTGTCACCACGCACTATTCTTTTTTTTGTTCGATCGCGACGACACCGAAGACACGGTGCTTGCTCGAGGTTTTGCGCTTACTCCACAGTTTGCATTTCTGCGACACTGTTGTCGATGAAGGCGTTCGCCAGTTCTTTGCAGTTCTCCACTTCATACATGTGAACCCGAGATTCCTCGCCAAGTGATTTTGGCATTTTCCATGTATGTATGACCCTCCATCAATGGCCGCTTGAAGAGGCGTCCTGCACTTGCCGTTGCAGCAAATACTGCCAAGATGAGTAGTAAATATTTCATTGTGGCGTCAAGAACTTGAAGCGATATAATACAGAAATGATTGATGATACCCCTTGAATTTATACCCCCTGTTTTTTAACGAGTGCAAGTTGATATTTTTCTAGGCGCAGGTGCGGGTTGAATGGGCGGAACTATTGAATCAAATAACAGGGATTTCACTTTCTTTTCTATCTACGGGTGGAATCGATCTTCATTCATCATTTTTCATCATTTTTCATCATCGTCACCATCTTCACTATTGTCACCATTGTCACCATTGTCATCATCTTCACCATCTTCGTCATCATCTTTTTTTTTCTTTTTAAACATCTTCTCGACATCAGCAATTTTTTTCCTCAACTTTCTTCTCTTCTCCTCTGGTGTGTCGTCGTCGTCGTCCGGCAATTCCAGGGGTGTTGCCTCTAAATGATCTGGAAACTCTTGCCTCTTCAAATCATCTCTTGAGTTACTTCCAAAATGCAGCACAAGACCATTCTGAGTGCAGACAAATGTGCAGCAACCACCCGCTGCAATCAGTGCCGGGTGTGGCGGGTCACCGTCTCTTCCACCACAAGCGCTTGCTCTCCAATGCTTTTCTGCTGGTCCGCTCGGCATGCAAAGATGTATTTCTTTCGGAAGAAGACTGTCTCTCCTGTCACCACGTCCAAGCTGACCATAATTGTTAGCACCCATGGCAAAGAGCTCACCAGGCTCCGACAACAGAATTGTGTGCCTGGATCCAGCCGCGGCCGCCACAACTTTTACCTTACGAATTGCTTTGCCCTCCACAAAGAAACCAATAATTTTTGGTCTTGCTTGGAAGGAGCGATCACCGTGACCAAGTTGTCCGCTCGTGCCACAGCCCCATGAGTACACGGCACCATTAGACGTCACGTTCACCGTGTGCTTGGCACCGCACGTCACAATGCAGGCGTCAAGATCAGCAATCACACGAAACATCAGGCTGTCACGACTGCCAGCGTGACCAGTGCTGACGACAGTGCCGCACGACAGCGCAGCGTATGAAGGAGTATCGGTAGAGACAGCAGAGGCAAGACTCTGATCGTGGCGACGACGACAGACAACGATCGAGTGCAACTCCCCGCACACAACATACTGTGGATCCCACGACATGCTGCTCTTTGCACTCTTTTTTTTGCTGGAGCTAGAACTACCACCTCCACCACCTCCACCACCTCCACCACCTCCACCACCTCCACCACCTCCTCCACCTCCTCCACCTCCTCCACTCACGCTTGGCAGCTCGACCAACATTGGATCCATTCGATCCGCTCGATCACCAATGCCAAGTTGTCCCTTTTTATTAGATCCCATAGAATAAAGATTTCCATTGACGGTGATCAAGAATGTGTGATACAAACCAGCAGCAACACACTTGACACGCTCTTGGACATGTGGTGGTGGAAAATATATAGGTGTGTACTGCGTGCATCGCATCATTCCTGATCCTAAACCAAGCTGACCATTAAAACCCTCTCCCGATGTTGCCGCCCATCCGTTCGACATTAAAATGACTGAGTGACGCACACCGACGCTGACCTGCTCGCATCGAATGTTTTGTCTGGCCAATGTCGGCACCAGCTTGAGCTCATGAAAGTGTCCAGCACCACCACCACCAATCGTTTTTTTCGTGTCACCAAGGCTTCCCAGCTGCGAGTCACCATTATTTCCCCACGTCAACACTGATCCACGCAATGTGAGAAAAAGAGCACAGTCGGCACTCAGCCTTTCCGATCCACCGACTGACATTTGAACAACACGACTGAGTTCTGGATTCATGTCAACATGATTACTTTGAATCAATCGTGGTGGATCAGGAATTTTGCTTGCCCACTCCTCTGTTGTCTCTTGAACACGAAGAATCAACTCGCAGTCACGTCGGCAGAGAGCAGAAACGGAGGTCATTGATTCAGCCATCATACCAGCATGATCGCGAGCGGTACTCCCATTGAAATCAACTTTTGAGACATCAGCACCATAGTGGACTAAAAGAGTAACAATCTCACCAAAACCTGCTGAGCTTGCCAGATGAACGGGTGTAATGTTGTCGCACCGACGTCCAGTACCAACTGTTGGATTTGAACCAAGTTGGAGGAGCATGGAAACGCAGGACATGTGTCCGTTGGCACAAGCGTAATGGAGAGCAGTCCACCCGTTTCTTCGATCACGATACTCCAGACGCGCCGTACGTCCAGCACCATCGGGACGGAGGATTAGCGTTTCAATCAGTGCAAAATCACCCCGTTTGGCTGCCTCGAGGAGCATGTGATCGGCAGTGTCGGCCATTATGACTTCCCGTTATAGATCTTTGATCGGCCTCGCAATTAGGGAGTAAAATGTAATGTATTACTACCCCCTCTGTATCAACAATCGCAGCACAAGATCACGTCTTCCTGTGTGTATAAGTAGAGACTAGTCAGTACCGATGTACCGATCGTCGTTTTTGTCAACCCAAATGGTCAAACCCATCGTTCACAACTACTATCGAGAGTAACGAAAAACTGTTTGTGTTTTTTTCAATAAATAATCTCAAAAAAAATCACAACATTTTATTTTTTCTTCATAATTCGAAATAGAGAAGGAAGATTATTTTTTTTACTGGTGTGTACCCTCTGTGCCATGCTATTTGATTATAATTTTATACGAAAATATTGTTCCAATTTTGTTCAGCAATGGGTGCAAGTCCACGGTGTTTGAGTCTACAGTACTTCACATATTTTCAAAACACCGTGGACTTTTTTTTTTGTTTATTTTCTTTTTAATCCTTCGAATTCCCTGACAAGACGACACGAAAGCGAAATTTGCTGTTTCGATTCTGGCAATCAAAAGGTGTCGTACAAAAAGCACTATCAAAGTACGGATAGAAAAGCGGATAATTTGTATTCCACAAATTGTTGTGAACTTGAGAGGAAAAGAAATAAGAAAAAAAAAAGAGAACGACGAGAGAAAAGAATTATTAAATATATATGAAATTAGATCGAAGAGGTCACGGTCACAACTCAACTCAAAAAGAATAAAAAAAATTAAAAAAAATCCTTGTTTTTACCATTCACGCCCATTCCAAAGATACTGCCAGTTTTCAATTGTTTCAATCCGTTCGATCCAGCTGGAAGAGGATTACCAAATGGAAAGTTTGGTGTTTGTGGGCACATGTTAGGAGCATCAAGTGAGACAATTTGCATTGTTGCACCATTCTGCGTTGTTACTATCGCTCCACCATTCCAAGTTCCATGGTTGTACTGATTGCCACCATCAATTACATCTTCAGGATCAACAGGTGTTCCAATTTTATCCAGTTGCCATGCTTTCGAAGTCAGCAGCTTTGGTGCTGGTGCAAATGTCAGCATTGTACTTTCACCCACCATTGTTGGTGTCTTGCCAAGCGTAATGAGTTCAATTGATAACTCGTTGCTCGAGACGCCAGTAATATTTAAGTACGCATCAGTGAAGCATCCACCGTACTTGTTGATTGCATCTGATGGCATTTTCATGTGAACGATGACTGTGTCTCCTCCCACATCGTCGTTGTTGTCGTCTTCTGCTCCCACCACTGGAACAAAGATGTTTTGAAGAATGGGGAGCCAATGCTTGCTCACTGTAAAATTATTTGATCCTTTTTTACAAAAACCACCACTTTCCGTGTGACCATTAATGTAATCATATGTAAATGGTTTCCAATCACTTTCATTCAGTGTTTGATAACTCAATGCACCCAGGGGCGAATCTTTGGATGCCCATTGAATCGCGGCGCCACCGCTGTGACTGCTGCTGCCGCTGCTACTGCTCGTCACCATTTGTTGCAAACCTACAATGGCACCCGTATTTGAATCAAATGTCAGATTGAAATATTTTCCTTCTACCATTGTTGTTCCTTCAATAGCTTTCCAGCGACGGTTTGAATCAAAATCAGGAACTGTTACTGTTGCAACAGAATCATACCTTCTTCTCATCTCGCTGGCAAGTGGATGTCCAGCTTCCTCCAAAGCAGCAACGGCGAGCGCGTTGTAAATTCTTTGCTCTGCCCACGATGATGCGGCATTCATGTAATTATCAGTCGCGAGCTTCGAAGTAAAGATCGTCTTGTTGTACGAATCACCACCACCCCATCCAGCAATGCCAGGTGTACCCCACGTATGCTCCGGTGTTTTCATCATCCATCTCGACATGTTGCGAATGGCACTCGATGAGTCCCAGTCGCAAGAGTCCTCGCCACTTGCCTTTTGTTCTTCTTCATCTCCTCCTCCTGCTGCTCCTGCTGCTCCTGCTGCTCCTGCTGCTCCTGCTGCTCCTGCTGCTCCCGCCACCTTTTCTGCCGCCACGCACTCCTCCCAAACCCGCTGAATTTCACGCGACTGTGCCATCTTCAAAGGATCTGAAGGAGCACCGTACATCCAAGTATCACCCACTTCGCTCGTTATAATTGGAAGCTGATCTTTCACTGGAAGCACATCCCGAATAAAGTTATCAAACGTACTAGCAAATACGGATGCTTTTGGATACTCTGCACGAACTGCATTAAGAGACGCAAGAATTTCATCGGTCGAAGCAGGTGGACCTGTGTTATCAGTGCGAAATTCCGTGCACAGTGCGACACCATTTGGACTCTCTGCACAATCACCACATTGTCCTGGTCCAGCACACGTCGATTTGCCGTAGCCACCATAGCCGTACGGGTGGTAAACAACAATGACGTCAGTGCCTGTCTTCTCATCCTTCCAAACATGAAGTTTGGGGACTTGAGGTGGATAGTTTGCACCGTTACTCCCAATCGTTAATCCCTCGACCCCATACTTATTCAAAATTGGAATCATTCCTCTGGTAATATAAATAACATCACGATCACTCATTGTTATCGTCTCATTATACTTTTTGTTGGGTCCATAGAACATGGCGTCATATTTTCTTGTCATTTTTAAACCCGCTTCGACAAGCAATGGACTTTGATTTTCAAATTGATTGTTCATTGGTGCTGCATGCCACACAATGTCACCCATCGCAACAGCATCTTTAAATGCTTGTATCTCCGCAGCAAGACCGCAACTCAAAGATGGTGCATGCGAGTTGTTCAAACTTCGTGCTGCACACGTGGCGTTTGGATGATGAGAGGGATCAGTTGGTGGACAAGGGCATTCGAGGAGCAAGGACATAAGCCACGGGTGAGTGGTGTACACAAATCGATCCGTACCTTCTAACGCTCTCATCGCGTCACCCAATTCCTCAACTTTTTGAAAGTACGTATGGACGTATTCATTCAAAACATTCATGATGGTTGTTGTGTATCCAATGTCCAAGTGATTCATAAAAATCATGTGGACAGTATGAATGTCTGCTGGATAATTTTGTGTAGATCTTTTTATCCATACACCATTGCCCCATGAAGTTTCGTTTCCAATAATATTAAATGAAGGTGGATTCGTCAGTCCTTGTTTGACACCAACATCAGTAAAATTTAAGAGAACCATCAAGTGCTCAGGAGAGTACATGCCATTCCCACTGTACCATGTGGAAGTTGGTGTCTGCGACGAATCCCACCATGAAGTCAATTGGTTAGATGTTGCATTGTGTGTCACAACATAAACGTCGTTTGATGCTGGTGTTCCATCAGATGTCCACAATCCAGTCAGCTCGCCAACGAAATGATTCCACGGAAGATCCATGTTAATTTTTAAATTGCTGTCCAATGTGGCAATTTTTTTTGAAGATGGTTCACCCGAGATGTAAAAAGTTACAGTTGCACTCCATGTTGCACTCCATCTTGCCTTCGTGGTAGGATCAGTTGTGGTGCTGCCGCTGAGATGCGCTTGACGACGCTCTTCCGAACTGAGTGTCGGCGCAACGATAACTCTTGCTTTGTCCCATCCACAAAAGGGACCCTCCTTCGTCGTCCAGTCACTCGTGATGCAGCGGACGTCGTACGAGGTGCCTGGTGCAGCAGGAGGCTCATGTGTGAAACTGTTGTCTTTGGAAGAGCCGTAGCCTCCACCGGACGGAGTAAAAAAGTAGCGATGGTTCAGACCACCAAGAGGTGATCCAGTCCAGACACCAGATAAATCTGGTGGTGTGTCACTTCTGTCATTATTGAGAGAACCAAGATCATTCAGAGTCACTGGGTCGGGCCACAAGTCATTCCATTCGGGGTGATTCGGAAAGAAGCGCTCGTGTGCGAGTACGCAAGGTAGAAGGAATAGAGCTAGAGCAAGCATCTTTTTTTTGGATTTTCGATTTTCTTGTTTTTTGATTTTATTTGACAAGTTTAGAGCTCGAGCTCAAGAAACCACAAGAATTCCTGGGAAATTTCCCCAGCAGAAATATCACAGGATTCTGAAAGTAAGACTAAGTAAGGAATAAAGAATAAGTAATAAAGAAATACACACAGAATATATAAATAAAGTAAGTTGTTAAAAGCTGCCGTTCGCGGCCGAGTGCAGATTTTGTCTGGTTATGGGCTACAACGCTTCCAGCGCAGGAAACACCGTGCCGTGACGACAGCAACAGCAACCAACTAACGTATTATTTCATCCCATTTCTCTAAAACCCAAAAATATATTTTTAAATCTCTTGATCATTCGTACAACATTTCGAGAAAAGTCAAAAAGTTAAAAATGCCGGGAGACGAGACAAGAAGCCGGGAAGAAAGTGAAATGAGACGTCTAAGCAAAGAAGTGGGATGGTCAGTCACCACCCTACCCGAGAACGCCACGTCCGCAGATTACGCGGCGTTCAAGGAGTTCGTACGAGAAATGGTAAATGGAAGCAAATATTTTGAGGGAGTCAGAACAGCATTCAACAAAATCGAGGCTCACTCAAAATGGAAAGAGGTTGTACTAAAGGAAGACTTTGACGCCATGATGGCAAACGACCCAAACAGCACGAAGAAGAACTTTTGCTCAGCGCACGATGTTTTGCGCAAGCAGGGTCAAGGCAGTGCGACAGCACCGACTCTCACACCAGCACAGATGAGAGGAAAGATTGCTCAAGAAAAATTCAGGATTTTAAATTTGGAAAGAGAAGAACACAACCTCGAGGTACAGGGGGGAATGTTAAGACTGGAACCCGAGGAACAGGGTGCCAGCCCAGTGCAAGTGAGTAATGGCACCGGGAGACCCATCACTGGGGAAGCACGCGCAAGCGCAACTCGATCCGAGGTAATGGGTAGAGAACGCATGGCGTCCGAAGAAAAAGAAGCAGTGAGTTTTAATATGACAAGCAGATCGATTTTAACTCATGACTTACAAGGTCAAGAGACTCCGACAGGAAGTGGAACAATATCCATGGCACGACGCAGGATCCAACTTGGAGAACAAGATGACCGAAGTTTGAACAGCACCCGCAGCTCATTAGCACCATCAAGTATTAGTATGGGACAAATGGGCCAACGCATGCAAGAACAAGTACAAGTACAGCAGAACACACCAATTGCAAGTATGAGACGTGATCGAGAAGAATCACAAAGAAGACTCAGACTTTTGGAGTCATCATCACCACATGGTGGGCACGCGCCAGTAGTCAACGCACGCCGAGTTACGGAGACACAGGATGGGGATGCTTACGAGCAGCTCCAGTGTGTTCATAACTACTACACCTACGCTGATGCTGTAAACAACAAGCTTGGACCGATCATTCGACAGCTGGTACCATCGACGCTGTTATCCCTCAAATTCTCGGAAGTCTACCAAGAAATACAGATATCAGGAAACATTTTTAATGCATGTCTTTTCCTCAGAATGGGGCAAGATATGTTCCTACGATCCACAGCAGTCAAGGAAATAAGAGAGATGGGCAAAGCATGCAGAGAAGCAGAAAGTTGTGCATCGCAGAACATGGCCACGATCAGTGACCAAGTACGCAAGCCTCTACTTATAGCCACAAAGATCGCCAGAGCAGGACCAGGAAGTGAGGTTGCATCAGAATTATTTTACAGAAGAATGCATATGGAATTAATTCTTGTCGCCCTCGATAAGCAAAGCACTCATAATGAACTATTTGGCCAGATGCCCTTCCTCAATGTGTTAGAGCAGTTACGAGCAGCTAACTGGTCAGCAGAGGCATGGGCAACACTCATCACGTATGTGAAAGCGTACGAACAAGCTCGCAACATTGACAGCAACGAAGAAATCTCTCTCTATCGTAGTGGAGTCGCATTCAGTGCGACGACTACAGAAGTCGTCCAAGGCAAAAATTCAGGAGAAGTTATGCCTCAAATTGGTGATTTGAAAGAAGAAATTTCGACTTGGACATTAGAGGAAATGAAGGTTAAGTGCTTCACGTGTGGTGAACAACGTCCATGTGAACACAATCAAGAAGATGGAATGTGTGCAGGCAAAGGTACTGTCATTGGACGTGCGAACACGAGAGCAGCTTTTGAGCACAAGAAGAACTTAGAAGCGAAAAAAGGGAGTCCTCAAATTGAGGAGAAGCAAAACACAAAAGCAATGACAGTCTTTAATGCGAGATCCGACCAGGCCGACAGCAACACAAGCTCTGATGACGAGGAGTACACACTATTGGATAGCATACCAGTTCACACAGGAGGGGGCACGGGCAGGACTGCCGCCTACAGACTGACGACACACAGGACCACCCAACGACCTCAGGTGAAAGGGCGAGGCAAAGCAAAAGCAAAAGAAGAAACTACCGCCAAAGCAGTTGAAGGAGACCATAACGAAGTCCAAGGAGACCCAAGCGCGAGAGCAAAAGCAAACATTAATACCAAAGCAATCGAAAGCGACCAGGAAGAAGTCCAAAGAGATCCAAGCGTGAAAGCAAACATTAACGCCAAAGTAGTCGAAGAAGACCAAGAAGAAGTCCAAGACCCAAGTGCGAAAGAAGACCAAGACGACCCAGAAGCAGTCAAAGCCAAAAGATATGTCAGGCACGTACACACAGAGTTAGTCTGTGATACGAAAAGTCATCATTAGCGCATGATGCAAAACAGATCAGTGATTAAGAGTTTAGGAAATGATCAAAAGGAAATGTCATTAGCAGTTGCAAGCCTCGCAAGCCAAACGTTGCTGATGACGAGCGCAAGACATAAAGACGTGAGGTAAATATCATAATGGTCAAATGGTACGGACCCTCAAAAACAGAACAGAAAAATAAAAAAACAATAAGTCAATGGCAGGAAAAACTAAGTCCAGCGACTCTAAGCAATGGCAGGAAAAATTAAGTCCAATGGGAGTGCAAGGTAAAGAGAGATCACCGAGGTAAACCCAATAATAAAAGAAGATTTCAAACGACGTTAAAGACAGGAGAAGTTCGAATTGAGCAACGAGAGGAGAAGTGACAAGTTTAGAGCTCGAGCTCAAGAAACCACAAGAATTCCTGGGAAATTTCCCCAGCAGAAATATCACAGGATTCTGAAAGTAAGACTAAGTAAGGAATAAAGAATAAGTAATAAAGAAATACA
>Ga0307997_10001486_pt1 | contig 11033 bp, 4 predicted proteins | sample Davwhametageno36_FD_203165 | JGI IMG/M metagenome (GOLD analysis project Ga0307997, IMG submission 203165) | Marine microbial communities from Davis Island wharf, Antarctic Ocean - #36 | ecosystem: Environmental > Aquatic > Marine > Unclassified | place: Antarctic Ocean: Davis Island wharf...
AATTCAAGGTTTTGCATCAAGTGCAAAAATTGCAAGAAAACAAGTTGTTCATGGTATAGCATCAGGTGTACGTAATTTAATTATTTTACCATTAAAAGGTGCAAAAGAATCTGGAATTAAAGGTGCTGTACAAGGTTTTGGACGTGGTATTATTGGTTTAGCAGTAAAACCATTAGCTGGAATGGCCAGAGGTATTGCTACCGTATCACAGGGTGCATCTGTTAGCATTGATCGTGCACGTTTTAAAAATAATAATTCATCAAATACTGGTATTGCAGGAAAACTTAGTAAAACACTTTTACGTGAAAGAAAACGTTTACCACGTTTTTTTTCATCCAGAGATGGATTTTTAATACCATTTGATGAGGAATTAAGTTTAGCACATGAGCTTCTACTTCGAACTTCATGGCATGAGGATGAGCTGAGTGATGCTTTTCTTTTATTACCACTTACATCAGAGCAGCTGGACGAACGAACATTCGTGGACAATACCAGTGATCATACTAACACTAACGAAACGACACCAACAGCGACAGCGACAGCGACAGCGTCACCGACAGCGACAGCGACAGCGACAATGCCAAAAAAATCTCATTCTTTTTTGAGAGGAGCTTTCTTAAAAAAATCCAAGTCGACGTCATCGCAACACTCATCCTCTGGTGAATCTAGCAGCAATGATGATGGACGGCAAGAGTTAGTTATGCTCACAGAGAGATCACTGATGATGGTTGCAGTTTTTGCTTCTAAGGATGCTAAACCAGAAGTTTTATGGTCGATTGATATTTCTAATATTGAAAATGTTACTACTAGTGATGATGGAAAAATATTAATAATTGAAAAAAAATATAAAATATCAAAATCATTATTAGAAAAATTAGGAAAAAGTGGATTATGGAAAGGAAGAAATATTGTGTGTGAAGATCAATTTTTATCATGGGAATCAAAAGGAAAATTACTTGGTGCTATACGATTCTCTTCGAATGACTGTCGATGCTCTGGTCGAAAAATTTTTGTTAAAGGTAACATGACATCACAAAGTAAAAAGGGAAGAAAAGCAGGAAAAATGAAAGAAATTATGCTGCGTGCTAGTACGATACGTTCAGCGGCTGAATTTTGTGGTGGAATGAAAGAGTTGAATGTTTCTGTTGAAAATGTAAAAAGTGAGAGAGTTGAAAGGTTAGTGTCCAAGCTGACGTCCATGGTGAGAGATGTAGGAGATTTGAGAGAAGAGGATGAGATCACACCTGCTGCCCACGGTCGTCGCCGGTCATCACTGAGCATGAATGAGGGAGGAGTGAGAGTGTTGCATGTGGATGGAGGTGCAGCGGCAGAGGAGGATGATAGCAGCGAGGAGGAGAAAGAGGTAGAAGAGAAAGAGGTAGAAGAGGAGGAGGGCGATGATGATGATGATGATGATGATGATGATGATGATGATGATGATGACAGCATGGTTTTTCCTGGGACGCCAGGAAGAGAAAGAAATGTTTCTTTAGACTCAATGGCATCATTGGATTCCATCGAAGACATGCTCCTCCTTTAGAAATGGCATGCGTGGTACGTGGTACACAATGCATTTTTTGTTTTTAATTAAAAATATTTTTAATCAAGATAAAGATCTAGAAAATAAAAAACATTTAATTTTTTTTTTATACCTTTATTTGGTAGTGTACATGAATGTTGTACCTTCGGTACACACTGTTTGTTTCTTTTCTCAACTTTGTTATGTGATCTGGACACGAAACGGAGAGCCACTCACTGGATTCGCAGTTGGAGATAATCTACTCTTTGGAATTAATCTCATCATGCTGTCAATTCCTGGTAAACCAGCACCTGACCAAAGTAATTGAACTGAACCAATTTCCATTTCTAACATGGAAAGCTCTAGAATAATTTCATAAGGAATTCCACCAATCAATGGGATAGTCCCATTTCTGCTTCCCGTCTCATACCCTTCACGAATGTCAACAATTTGAATTCCATTAACACGAAGACGTGGTCGAATAATTTTATTTGTTCGTACCTCAAAATGATATGGACCTGTACCTACTGGTACTACATAACCACTGTAACGGACACTCTTATACAATGGTAAAATTGCTGTATCAACAGTGGCATCCACACGCTCCAGTGCCAGTTTGTTGTACGAATGATCATGATAGAATTCACCAAGAAGACCACCACCACCATTCATGTACGTGTGAAGTAAATCAATGGATAAATCATACGCACCACTTATAAAACTTGGAATATATTCAGAATAATATAAACCACGTCCTAAATCTTGAAGACGAACGTATAATGATGTTGGACCAATTAACTTCACAACAAATTGATCACCACCACGATCTAAAAGATTGCCATAACGATCACGGGCATACACTGTAACATTACTGATGGCTGAGTGAACGTCATGCGTTGTAGAACCTGAAGTAGAAGCTAATGAAAGACCCACACCCTGAGCGTGACAATTCGCTGCATGTGCTACCGAGGGTGAAACATATGGACGAAACGGTGATCCATGAATAGATGTGGCACCAATGTGAACATCAACAGTCGTGTTGCCCGCAATCGTTGCATTGTAGTGAACGCGGTAGCTCCCGTTGATCAGGTACACAATCTTAGTGTGCGTGTCGGATGGCACGAGCGTGGACGACTCCTCGTGTCTAATGGTAACAGTAATGGAATCTCCACCTGTCGTTCGATTGTTGCCAGCCTCGTCTCTTGCTTGAATCGTAAAAAAAGCTTGCACACCTGCCGTCGTGTGAGTGAGACCAACACCATACGCATGCGAGGTGGATGCCTCGACACGTCCATCACTGACGCGAACGACGAAGGGACTGCCCTCCAGCTCGCTCCCAAGCTCAGACAAAGTATTTTGTACCTCAGAGAGTCCATAATCATCGTGTGCCTGTCCAGGAAGGAGGAGAGAAGCACGAAGAAGAAATGTACCTGCATCGGTCGGTGTGTAGCGAACGCGATATTGACCTTGGCTTCCCTCCAAGTATTCAATGGAATCAGGACGAAACTGTGGCTGCTTCTCACCCGAGTACACCGACTGCCCGGGTGATGCTAAACGACCCTCCGTAGGTCCACGCGTTGCAACCACATAAAATTGATCTTGATCATGAATTTGTGGATTACCATACATGTCACGTGCTTGAATTGTAAATGATGTTTGAATGGAGCTCGTTGCTCTAGAAAGACCAGGACCCAAAGCGTACGAAGAAGAGCCGTTCGTCGAATCAGGAACAACAGTGAGAGAGTATGGAGACGAAGAGACTCTCTTTGTTCCGTTGCACAACACATCGAGATGAAATCGTCCAGCTACCAAAGGTATGTATGATCCATTGTACGTGGAGTCGTCACCATTCTCCGTGCCCCATCCCTCGGAGGCCGCCTCCACCATACCAATTGGAATCAGCGGTAGTCCCTCATCGTCGATCAGATCCGTGCCACCAAGAAGAGACGAGTCGTAGTGAGTAGCAACACTCTCTACGCACTCATTAACAGTGGGGAGCGAGTGAATCCAACCATTATACTTGTCCGTACTCCATCGAAGATCATGCTCGGACATGCATCGCGTTTGAATGGTTGGTGTCGATAAAGGTCCAACACCAACGAGTCGGACGGAAAAAATATCACCACCGTTCGTTCGATTGTTGCCGTAGCGATCCTTAGCTTGGATTGAGAGGTGAGAGAGATGGCCAGCAACACCAGTAGTGAGTCCATGGAGAGCAGGAAGAGAGACGCGCGCATCAACCTCTGCAGGTTTAATATAAATTTGTCTTGGGCTGGCTGTTATGTGCTGATCATGCAGTGTCACGGAGAGATCCCATGTTCCCTTGATCGATGCGTTATAAATGCAGTGGTATCTTCCTTCTCCGAGATACTCATCACATGATCCCGTAATCTCCGTCACGTTTACAACGCCCGATTGCCCTGAGGTTGTGCTTGACTTCTCTAGTGATGCACCCAGTGTCTTTACTACCGTGTCTACGTAGTATCCAGATGGATCTGAATGTGTGAGAGAGACATGGAAAGTGTCATTGCCAAAACCTGGTCCATTGTTTCGATGATTTCCATGCTCGTCAACGCTTTGAACTGTAAAATGTCCAAGATAACCAGCCGTGCTTCCAATCCAAAATCCGTCACCACGTGCCGTTGAGTTAGCACCTTTAGACAGACCATCTGCAACCTCAACTAAAAAAGGTGATCCATCAATGTGCTCACCCGCTACACGAATCTCAAGACGATTTGTTCCAGCAAATCTAGGAACATATGTGCATCGATATGTTGCATCAAAATAATTATGAATAATACCTTGAACTGTTTGATTAGTCACGTCAACGTCAGCATTGTTTGCGACAGCAGGACGAATATCACACGTTACGGCATCAGCATTATGTCCTGCTTCATACCTAAGATTTTGAAATCGATCACGAATAGTAATAATGAAAAATGAGGGAACGCTAGACACTGCCTCTTTCAACGCCCATCCAATTGCAGTCGACGTCGTTGCGGCTGCTACTGACGACGACACCTCGATCGAGTAGGGAGAGCCACCATTGTAAGTAGAATCAGAACCAGAGCCAGTCGCAACATGATCACCGGACACTTTAATATTAAGCTCGACGACACCAGATCGATTGGCAACATAGACAAAAGAGTAAGTTGCATCATTTAAATCAACAATTTCTTTTTTTTTCTCGTAGTACATCTCCTCGTGAACGTAATGAACAGCAACCATTTGTAACAATGAAAAATCAATTGTATTACGATCTCTTCTTATATTTTGAAACTGATCACGAAGACGAACTGTAAAATGAGCATCGTCACCTGCCACTGTCGACAACAGACCCGATCCAAACGCTTGGCTCGTTCCACCTACCGCTGCTGATGGATGAATAATGACACGATATGGACTCCCAGCAATGGGTGCCAGTGCCGTGTCTGTAATGAGCTTGATGGCAAGATCGTAGGTACCCGCGATCAGTGTGCGGTAGGTAGAGGAGAAGGTGCCAGAGGAGGAAACAAAGTCTGAACCAGTAGCACTGACCTCGCGTGGACCTACACCACCATGATCGTTAGCAACGACGGACGCACTGATTTCGTACTGATCAAAACGTGCATACAGTCCACGTGCGTTGTAGTTGGCATCATTGGGGAAAATTTTAAATGGAAGATTGTCACCGACGGTACCTGACAACAGACCCGTACCAGCTGGGTAGGTCGCAGTGGCTGACGTCGTTTGTGAGGGTTGTACTTCAATGGGAAACGGTGATCCCTTCACATGACGTACCTGATACAAATACTCAGGAGGGACGACCGTCTTTTTTAAACCAATGGCATCTGACTTCCACATTAAACGAATAGATCCTCTTCCTCTCAACTCACGAAATTCAATGCGAATATCATGATAGGAACCTGGTGTTAAAAGAACATCACCACTTGTCTCACTGCATGGTTGGAGCTCGTCCCAAGAGGAGGGTGCACCATCAACCCAACCATCAAAACGATCGATTACTTCTGGATGTCGTGTTGCGTCACAATCCCATGTATCAATCAGCAGTGTCCCATCAATCCACAACCGTGTGTGATCATCAGCAAGAAGATACATTCGATAAATCTGTGGAGTGGAAGCAGTGTGAATTAATTTGTCAGTTGAAATTTTTCCATGCCATCTTGCACTGACAAAATCACGACCGTTCGTTGTCACGGCACCCGTTCCCCATGTGAAGTTAACGACACGATCGACACGATTAATAACTGGACGATCTTGAAGGAATGGATTATCAAAATACTCCCCTACTAGACCCATGCTGGTCACTAGACGTACTGCCAGTGAGAAGTTGCCACTTCTTGGTGGAACATAATCACAACGATGTGTTCCGGTCTCGTCGTTTGCATCAACACATAGACCTGCTGAGAGAGAGGAGACGTACGATTCATAAACAATTCCAGCACGACTGTGTTGCGTTCTTGAAGTCCTTCGATCGTACTCCGCACCCTCAATTTGATGGAGTCCTGGTGGTGGTGACGCATACCCATCTCCACTATTAGGTCCCGTGTTGTCTGGGAGACGATCCTCGTCCCATACTTCGTACCAAAAAACATCACCAGATGGATCAATAATTCCAGGAACAGTGTCGCCACCCGTCCTTACTTTTCCATCAGCAGTAACAGTTTGAATTTGAATCTGATTCGATGCAAGCGCCTCAGGATACGTCTCAGGATCAACACCAATTCCAGTGCAGAATGTCATGGGTGGATCTGTGGAAAATGTGTCATCATCAATAATTGTAACAATACATCTTGACTGTGGACCTAAAGTAGCACCACCCGTTGGATTCGAAAGACCTAACGTAAACGTTTCGTTTGACTCCTTGTCAACATCACTGTGAATGGTTACTTTAAAACGGAGACGGACAACACCAGGTGCAAACGTTAACGTCTGTGACGATGTGTAATGCGCAGTCGGCGTAACGTCACTCGTTGATGCCTCTACCTCACCCATATCTGGATTTGATGAGTAACGAATTGCGTAGTCCACTGATGTCTCACCAACACCACCACCAGTACGAAACACAGTCACTAATAAATGTCCAGCTGACTCCGCGACTTGATACTCAGGTGAATTAAAAGCCAACGTACCAACATGACCACACACTTTGTGCGACGCCTCGACACTCTCGCAATGCCACTGCCGATCACTTACTAAACCCTGCGTACATCCAACACTAGATCCACGGAGAGGACGATCTGCTGTTGATGAGATTTGAAATGGCTCTGCCTCGTCAAATGCCTCTGGTCTCTGTGAACCAAAGGGAAGAGTAATGGCAAGCTCACGATAAAAATCTTCTAAAGGTTGTTCTGGATCTAAACGACGTCTTCCCGAACGACGAACAGAGCGAAGAAGTGGATCCGTGCACACCAAACACTCTGCCTCGTTGCACACGAGACATCGTGGATCAAACTTAGTACACATTCCACAGACATTCTGTGTTCTTGTCGAATTCACGTAGTATCCCTCAGCACACTCCCAACATCTCTCCGTATCACATCTTACGCACAAATCATCATATGTCGAACAAATTGCTTTCTCGCATGCCTCACCAGTACGCCAAATTTTACAGACACACTTGCCTGTCGCAAAGTTACAGTCACCACCACCACTGCAATCATTGGGACACCGCTTCTTTTGTGCACACGTGTACGTCGTCTTCGCAGCATCCGACCATAATAAAAAGTGAGTCGGACGACATGTTCCACAGTCTAAACCTGTGTAACCACCGTTACAAAAGCATGTTCCAGTTCTTCGATCACAGTAACCAAACATCTCATTTGTGCAGTAGTACTTGCCGTCCAATGGTCCCACCATTCCAGGGCAGTTCTGACGTGGATTTGTTCCCTCGAAGCGTCTGAGAGAAGAGAGGAAAAGAGGAAGAGAGGAAGAGAGGAAGAGAGGAAGAGAGGAAAAAAGAAAGAAAGAAAGAAAGAAAGAAAGAAAAACAAAGATTTTGTGAGCGCGCCGCAAAGGTCGGGGGTGACAACAATGCGCAAGGATGCGTCGTGGAGGCGGGCACAGAATGTTCCCCAGCAATTTTGAACACTTACCGTGGTTTGTCAAACGTCAGAATGTTACCAGGATTGACTCGGTAACGTTGAGGATCGGAAGGTTCACCATAATAACCAGTGAAACCTTGCTCTCCTGGAGAAAAGGGAACCTGACTTGCGGTCGTGGTATCGCCGGAACTAATGAATGTGTAAGAAGTGGTACTGTGCAGGAGGAGAAAGAGGAGCGAAAGTGGAACGAGAAGAGAGGAGAGCATTGTTGCTGAGTTTGATTGTTTCTCTAGTATTTATTTTTGCAAACCAACGGTGACGGAGTGGTCTTGTGCGTTGAATTGTCTTTTGTGTTGTTTAGTTTGAATAAACCAATCAGCCATCTGTTTTTTTGCCAGTCTCGATCTCTAATTCTCCGCCTCTGACCACAGGCATGGATGAGATGTCGAATCCAAGTAAGCTGATTTTAATTGTTATGGGGGAAAAGAATTTTGTAAAGGTACACACACTAACTGGCTAAGAGCTAAACTAAACTAAACTGTTCAACTCAACCTTTTCTTCCGAAAAGATCTTACTCTCTCGGGCAGAACTTTTTTTGTTTCTAATGGGTCTTCTTGTCAAAGGTGTACCGTTGGACTGGCCAAAATCACTCGAGCACCTCAAGTATGTCCGTGAGCATGGTGTCCTTCAATTTATTAACTTGTACAAATCAATGTTGACACGCAGCAACGACGTCCTTTTGTGGGGTGACGAAATTGAGTACATGATTGTCAAGTTTGATCAAGCAACTGGAAAAGCTACTCTCTCTCTGAAGGCAACCTCGGTCATTGAGGCGCTGGAGGCGGAGGAGGCAGCCATGGGGAGCAAGTCGGAGACTGCCTGGCGTCCAGAGTATGGTGAGTGGATGGTGGAGGCAGTACCCAGCAACCCATACGGTGGTTACACCGTCTCTTTGCAAGACGTAGAAAGAAACATTCGACTTCGTCAGCAACGAATCCAAACGGCACTAGCAGCAGACGAGCATGTGTTGAGTATTGTTTCGTTCCCAACCATGGGAGTAGGCATGTTCACTCATCCACCGCTTGCACCTGGTGGCAATGTTTCCATGTCAGACTGTGTCCCTGATGGTTGTATCAATCCTCACCCACGCTTTGCCACTCTTACAGCAAACATTCGACAACGACGAGGATCCAAGGTCAACGTGCAAGTGCCATTGTTTCGCGACCAAATGACGCCCGAGTATGCTGCTTCCACAGCCACTGCTTCGAGCTCTACTTCCTCTTCCGACACTACTGGTCAAAGCGTCTTTGAACTCGACATGGGTGGTGACGTTGAGTTTCAAATACCAACTGCACCATCCACCGCATCATCCACAACACCACCACCATCACCACCAAGTGGTGTTGTCGTGGCACCACAACCCACTATTGACATGGACTGCATGGCCTTTGGGATGGGATGCTGCTGTCTTCAGGTCACATTCCAAGCAAGAAATCTGACCGAGTCGAGACAGCTCTACGATCAACTTGCTGTACTCGCTCCCATGATGTTAGCACTCACTGCTGGTTGTCCAATTCTCAAAGGTCGCTTGGCAGATACTGACGTGCGCTGGAACGTCATTGCTGGGTCGGTGGACGATCGAACGCCCGCTGAGCGCCAAATCTCTGCAGCAGCAGATCCTGCCAAGGAGGGTGAAAGTGAGAGAGGTGGTACTGTCGATGGTCCTGGAAATTCATCCGTTCAAAAATCAAGATACGACTCTATTGATTTATACATATCTAATAGTGGACATTTTAATGCCAAGTACAATGATGTTGAGACGGAGGTGGACGAGCCGAGTAAGCAGATGCTGCTTGATGCTGGTATTGACGACGTGCTGGCGAATCACATTGGACGTCTATTCATTCGTGATCCATTAGTCATTTTTGAAAATTATATCTCTGAACTCGATGATGCCGAATCGTCAGATCATTTTGAAAATATTCAATCAACAAATTGGCAGAGCGTTCGTTGGAAGCCACCACCAGTAAACAGCAGCATTGGTTGGCGTGTGGAGTTCAGATCTATGGAGGCACAGCTCACCAGCTATGAAAATGCTGCGTACACCGTCTTTATTGGTCTCGTTTCACGTGTCATTTTATTTTTTGATTTAAATTTATATATGCCAATGTCAAAAGTTCATTTGAACATGGAGACTGCTCATCAACGGAAAGCTGTCACTGAGGGAATGTTTTACTTTCGAAGAAATGTTGTTCCTCTCTCTTCCGAGTGTGGTCCAGATGACTTACAAGAGGAGGGTGAATCCAAGAAAGGTGTTGGTGCTGCCAGTGGTGGTGGAGGTGGCGGTGGTGGTGGTGGTGGCGAGGGCGAGGGCGAGGGCGGCGAGGGCAGCACGGAAGATGAAGTCGAGCAAATGTCCATTTTAGAAATTTTAATGGGAAAAAAAGTTGACAGCAACTCGAAAAGCAGCAGCAGCGGCGACAAGCAATATTTTCCTGGCTTGATGCCACTGATAAATGCGTACTTGGATATCATTGATTGTGATGCAGAGACACGATTCATGGTGGAGGACTACATAGACTTTATTTGCAAGCGAGCGTCTGGTGACTTGGTTACTACTGCCGAGTGGATGCGTAATTTTGTCAGTGCACATCCAGACTATAAATTTGACTCGATCGTGTCGGAAAAAATTGCTTTTGATCTTCTTGAAAAATGCGTAGGAATTACACAAGGGACGGAACGACCTCCTGAGTTGTTTGGCAAACATGCTTGCGTTGTGGAAGCAGATTCTTCAGCACCGACTCTGAAAGTAGAGGTAGCATCCGACTCTGACTCTGACTCTGGAACTGGTGGTAGGGATATTAATCTGGCATCATTGCTGCCACCTCGTAGAATGCTACGTGGCTCATCGTTTCGTGAGGAAGTCAAGACAATAGCGCAGTGTTCGTTAGTTCGTGCATTGATTGCAAAATATTCTAGCAAAGCACTGCAACACAGAGTGAGAGCTGAAAGTGGATTTGCAAACACAAAAGCATTCCTCACTACTGCGATGGAAACTTGAGCAGATGCACGCATTAAATAGGGTAAAGGATAAAGGTAGTACATGTACCGAAGGTACAACAAATAATAAAGTTTTTTTTAATCATTTTCACAAATTTTAAGTTTATTAATCTTCGTAAGACCTAGTCCCCGAAATAGTCCGTGGTGCAAGACCTAGGCCCCGAATAGTTTGTTTAGTTTAAATGGGTTGATAATACTTAACTGTACCATCAAAACACGTATGGATGGTGCGGGTGGGCAGGTCATCGATGGTGGTCAATCTTTTGATTTGTGTAATTTCTCGTTGCCATTTCTAATTTTATTATATTGCAAAAAATGGAAAAATTAAAAAGTCAAAACTTTTGAAACTTGACAATTGAGGAAAGGTTGGGTATGGTACGTGTACCAACAACACCAAGGTAAATGAATTT
>Ga0307997_10001496_pt1 | contig 11013 bp, 12 predicted proteins | sample Davwhametageno36_FD_203165 | JGI IMG/M metagenome (GOLD analysis project Ga0307997, IMG submission 203165) | Marine microbial communities from Davis Island wharf, Antarctic Ocean - #36 | ecosystem: Environmental > Aquatic > Marine > Unclassified | place: Antarctic Ocean: Davis Island wharf...
AGTTCTTTGATGTTGTGACCTTCACTGCAAATGGTTCTTCTAATCAAACCATTAGTCATAATCTTGGGTCTGTTCCAGCCATGATTATAACTAAGAAAACTAATGGGACAAATAATTGGTATACGTATCATAAAGGTCTTAATAATGGCACAAATCCAGAGCAATACTTTATTGAGTTAGATGGTACAGGTCAAGCACAAGGGGCAAATGCTAATTTTTGGAATAATACAGCCCCGACTGATACGCAATTTACTGTAGGATCTGCTTTTAACAGCGGAACATACGTAGCCTACATATTTGCTGATAACTCTTCTGAGGATGCAGAAGAACAGATGATCAAGTGTGGTACTGTTTCTGGTCAGCAAACACCTAATTTAGGATGGGAACCGCAATTTTTGTTAATGAAGCGCACTGATGGAGCAGGAGACTGGAGAATTTTTGATTCCATGCGTGGTCTTACTCCAGCTGGTCTTGACGATGCGCAGTTGCGTCCAAACTCAGCGGAACCCACAGGTTTTCTTGGTGCTTTAGGACTGAACTCCACTGGATTCTTTTCAGACCTTAATGGAAGTTACATTTACATGGCTATTCGTGCGCCAATGATGATTGAGCCAAAGGCAGCTACTGAGGCTTTTCATGTAAATGCAAGTAATGGCAACGGGGGTACTTCTTTTTACTCCACTGGCTTTGATGTGGACATGGCTATTACTAAAAAGCTAACTGGCGGTGTTAATTATATTTCAACTAGGTTTACTGGTCGGAACTGGTTACGAACTGAGGGTCAGAACGCAGAAGATACTAATGGGACGTTCCAATTTGATGTTAACAATGGAGTAACAAAATTAGGTGGGGGAGGAAACGGAAATGACCCGTATGTTACTTATATGTGGAAACGAGCAAAAGGCTTCTTTGATGTTGTAGCTTATACGGGTACGAATGCTCTGCACACAATTAATCACAGTCTGGGGGTGGCCCCTGAACTCATAATTATAAAAATGCGTAGCGGTACTCGCAGTTGGTCTGTTTTCAATTCATTCTCTGCATCAGGCTACCGCCGTGGACAACTTGAAGGTTCTTCTAGCTTTGGTACAGATTTACGCACTTATGACCTTAGTAATGGCTATGGTATGGCCAGCCAACCAACTAGTAGCTCGTTTCGGCTAGAGGCAGGAACCCTAATGAATGGCTCTGGATCAACTTATATTTCGTACCTATTCGCCACACTAGCTGGTATCAGTAAAGTCGGAAGCTATACTGGCAACGGCTCCTATCAGACGATTCCATGCGGCTTCTCAGCAGGTGCTAGGTTTATTCTAATCAGGCGCAGGGATCTTAACTCTAGTGAATGGTTTTACTGGGATTCTGCAAGAGGTATTGTGGCAGGTAACGACCCCCATGCGTACCTAAATGGTAGTGGAGCGCAAGTAACAAATGACGACTCGGTAGATCCGCATAACTCTGGGTTTATTGTCAATCAAGTAGCAGCAACTAACATCAATGTGTCGTCAGCGGCATACATATTTTATGCAATCGCATAAACAACCATAGGAAAAATCAACTATGAATTATCGTAATAAAACCACAGCAGCCGTAAGCACCCAAGGTGAACTACGTAGGGCTAACGCAAACACTTCATTCCCAAAAGTATGGGACGCAGCCGTTTGTACATTACTAAACATCGACCCTGTATTAGCTGCACCGAAACCCAGCCACACTGCATTGCAGCAGGTTAACTCTGTTGCTCCAGTTCAGGATGCTAATAACAACTGGGTAGAGGGTTGGGAAGTTGTGGACATGTTCGCTGACACTACAGTGGATGGCGTAACAACTACCAAGTCTGCTCATGAGTCTGCACACACTGCATCTCTTGTTGCTGTCGTTGCTGCTGCTGCTCGTACTACCCGTGATGCATTGTTAGCTGCCACTGACTGGTCTGGGAATTCCGACGTGACAATGGCATCGGGTATGACCACATACCGTCAAGCTTTAAGGGATGTGCCGGCACAAACAAACTTTCCTTCATCTATTACTTGGCCGACGCTATAAGCCTAGCTTATAAAAAGAGGTAGCTATGTCAATCACATACAGGGGTATAACGTTCGCTGGTTATAACAAGCCGAAGCGAACGCCTAGCCATCCTAAAAAATCCCACGCCGTTCTTATTAAAGACGGCGGCAAGGATCGGATGATTAGGTTTGGTGAGCAGGGCGCTTCTACTGCTGGCAAACCAAAAGCTGGCGAGTCGGATAAGATGAAAGCAAAACGTAAATCATTTAAAGCACGTCATGGCAAGAACATTGCCAAAGGTAAAACTTCAGCGGCCTATTGGGCCTCACGTACAAAATGGTAGGGGGTGATCTTGAGTCTGTATAAAAATATCCATGCAAAGAAAAAAAGGATCTTAGCAGGGTCTGGAGAAACCATGAAAAAGGCTGGAGCAAAGGGTGCTCCAACTGCAAAGAATTTTAAAACCGCTGCTAAGACAGTAAAGAAGAGGAAGTAAATTATGGTAGTAAAAAAGAAAGTACCTAAAAAAATGCATGTAATGCCTAACGGCAAACTCATGAAAAACTCAGCCATGCCTAAGAAGAAGAAGGCAAAAAAAAGTTATTAGAGTGTAATTAATGTGGTCTAGCCCTTTAGAATTATACCCAGTGCATGTGTCTCCGACTCTTGCACCTGAAGGGCAAAGACCATTAATTGAACCTACTACATATACAGTGAATGCAGAATATCTTGTGGTGCAGCCGTCTAGGGAGCCCTATGGGATTCCCCAAGAATATACACGGAGACTATGGATATGCTAGCAGAATTAATGGTCGCGAATGCGGCTTTTGCAGTTATTAAAAAAACGCTAGCTAATGGTAAAGAGATAGCGGACGCTGGCTCTGCGCTCACCAAATATTTTGGGGCAAGCCAGGCGATTGAACAGAAAGTTAAAACTGGTAACGGCGATGTGTTGGGCGCTTACCAAGCGAAGCAAGCTATAGAGCGACAGGAAAAAGAGCTAGAGTTTATGCTGAACAAACAAGGGTTGCTAGGCTACTACAAGTACTGCCAATTCCGTGATGACTTTTATAAAAAGCAGAAATCAGCGGCTAAGAAACATAAGGTTAAAGTTAATCAACGTAAAGAAAAATGGGCAACAGGTCTGTTAGTAACAATTATAATTGTGGTGATGATACTAGGGGTTCTTTTTGGTGTAGCCATTTATACGAGGTAACACATGGGTATTTTAAGTTTTTTAAATCCTATTGCAAGCTTAGGTAAAACTTACCTAGAAGGTAAGAACCATGTCGCCAAGGCTAAAACTGCAGCTGCTATAATAAGTTTAGAAGCCGACGCAGATGTTAAGGTAGCTGGTGCTAAAGCTGCACATAAGCTAGCGGACAACGGACAGACACAAGAATATAACCTGGACCTTGTAGCTATGCAGGCAATGGACAAGTCTTTTTTAGATGAGATTATGATTGCGCTACTGCTGGTGCCTATTGCAGCGTCGTTCTTAGGTTACCAAGCTGAAGTCACAGCTGCTTTTGAATCCTTTGCCTCAATGCCTGATTGGTATCAATACTTAGTACTTGGCGTTTACATTGTTAAATTTGGTATGCGCGGTTTATTGACTAAGCTAGTGTCTGGCAGGCTGGGCGTCCTAAACGCGAAAACTCCTTAGCTTTAATATATAATATAAGCTGTGCTAATATATTGGGATTGACATGTCAGATTTAGAAAAACGTATGACCAAAGCTGAGTACGTTCTTGAAGCCCAAGCAGAGCAGATTGAAGAGCTTGAAGAAGCCTTTAAGGGGCTTAGCACAACTCTTAATGGTATAGAAAAACTTCTAGCCCAGATTAAATGGATCGCAGTTGGCGCATTACTTGTCGTTGCCGTTAGCGATCATACTTTTAGTGCAACCTTAATGAAGCTACTATCATGAGCGATTGGAAATATTTTACCGAAGACGAGTTAAAATGCAGCCATTCTGGAAAGTGTCTGATGGACCCTGGCTTTATGATTACGCTTGAAGCCATCCGTATTAAATGTGATTTCCCTTTCACAATAACCTCTGCATACCGTGACCCTACCCACCCTATAGAAGCTAAGAAAGCAAAGCCTGGAACACATGCCAGTGGTCGTGCTGTTGATATAGCTGTGCGCGGTGACAAAGCTATTAAATTAATAAAGGTAGCTTTTGAGTTCGGCATTACAGGGCTCGGTGTTCAGCAAAAAGGTGGTGGTCGATTTATACATCTTGACGACCTAACAATTGATGATGGGTTTGCACGACCAAATATTTGGAGTTACTAATGGCTAATTTTAGCGTCTCACAGTTCAACGGCATTGCCCCTAAGATTGCTCCTCGGTTACTTGCCGAATCAATAGCGCAGTCAGCACTTAACGTGCGTTTAGATTCAGGTCGTTTAGAGGCGTTACCTGACCACTCTGCGTCAGTGACTACAGTACCAAGTGGAACCAACACAGTTTATCTCTACTCTGGCTCCATCTGGAAAAGCTACGCTTCACAAGTCGACATTGTTGAAGGTCCGATTGTGAATGACGTAACTGAACGGGTGTACTACACAGGTGAAACGTACCCAAAAGTATATCGAAATGACGGAGGTCCATATCGACTCGGTGTGCCAGCTCCTGCAGCTGCGCCAACTGTTTCAGTAACAGGCGCCGTATCGCCAGATGAACTAGAAGAGAGTAGAAGCTATGTTGTTACATTCGTCACTAGTTGGGGAGAAGAGGGCCCGCCATCATTTGCAAGCACAGCAGTTCCGTTTAGAAACGGACAGACTACAACGCTCAGCTTACCAGCTATGCCTTCTACTTCTGGCCTTAATTTTATTAATGGTTCTCTAAAACGTATTTATCGAACTAACACAGGTAGCTCCTCTACTGGTTTTCAGTTTGTTGGGCAAGTTGCATACACTGAAACAACTTTTCCAGACACAGTTGCCAGCACTGCACTAGGGGAATTAATCCCTTCAGTAACATGGATGCGTCCGCCCGACGACGACGCCACAACGTTTCCAACGGGCCCAATGCAAGGGCTATGCTCAATGGGCAATGGCATCATGGCTGGGTTTACTGGTAAGACACTCTGTTTTAGTGTGCCTTACCTACCGCACGCTTGGCCCGTTGCTTATCAGCTAGCAACAGAGTCAGAGATTGTAGCGATCAAGCCAACGCCCGGTGGACTAGTAGTTGGTACTAAGGGCAAACCGTACATCGCCCAAGGTTCAGATCCAGCGTCTATTAGCCTCATCCAATTGGAGAGTGACCAAGCCTGCGTCAGTAAAATGTCCATGGTAGATATGGGCGGGTATGTAATTTACGCCTCTCCTGATGGGTTGGTCACAGTGCAAGGTCAACAGATACAGTTAGTGACCGAAGCATTGCTACGCCGCTCACAGTGGCAGGCTTACAACCCAACTACTCTAAAAGCCATGAATTATGAGGGCACGTACATTGCCTCTAATGCTACAGAGAGTATTTTGTTCGACCCCCGTGGAGGCAAGAACGCTTTGTCTACAAGTAGTGAGACCTATGGCGGTGCTTACAATCATTTGGAAAGCGACTGTTTGTATTTTGTCGACGGCACAGCGGTCAAGAAATTTGGGCAGGGCAGTGGTTTTGCTAACTACGTTTGGAAATCTAAATCTTACGTTAGCACCAAGCCACGCAATTTAGGTTGGGCGCGCGTTGACGCTGACTCTTATCCTATTACGTTTAAGTTGTTTACAGACGTCACACCGCCAGCTCTTACTACATTTGCAGTTACAGTTTCTAATCCAGGTTCAGGAAATAAGTACTACATCGACGGAGTGATGCAAGCTACAGTTAGTTTAAAAGAAGGCTACACTTATAAATTTGATCAGTCAGCATCAAGCAACAGTGGCCATCCTTTAAGATTTTCAGCAACGTCTAATGGCACACATAACAGCGGTTCTGCTTATACCACTGGCGTCACAACAGTAGGAACTGCTGGTAGTGCTGGGGCTTACACGCAGATTGTTGTTGCTGCAAGTGCCGCAACATTGTACTACTACTGTACTAATCACAGTGGTATGGGTGGGACGGCAACGACGCCAGCGAATGCAAATCTTGCATATACTTATAGCGTAACTAGCAATGATCCTTTTCATTTGCCCTCGGGCAGTCGCGTAAAGCAATGGGAATTTGAAGTGGCAGGAACAGCGCCTGTAAACAGTATAAGCATTGCAGACAACGTGAACGAACTATTATGAGCAGACCTACAAAAGTAACAGCTATACCAGCCGTACCATCTCAGGTAGACCCTAACCTTAAACCTATATTGACTGCCGTAAAGGAAGCCTTAGAAATCCAAGTAGGGCAGCGCGGCGAAGCGCTGGACAAAGCTGTTACCTTTCGAGACCTGACCGAGTCTGGCATAGCTACGTTTAAAGCAAACGCTAACGCAAATATAATAGGGCAAACGGGCGGTGGAACTCTTTTACCAGCAGGTGCAACGATTAGCGACTCGACAGTGCCGCAAAATCCTTCTAACTTATCTGCAGCTGGTGCTTTTACTAATATTCTATTGTCTTGGAACGGAAGCTTTGCAAATAGAGCTGTTGCATCCGTAGAAATATTTCGCAGTTCCACTGACGTTTTAACTGCGGCAACACACATTGGTAGCACTCCTGGCAGCATTTATGTAGACACTGTTGACCCCGGCAGTACTTTTTATTATTGGGTGCGTTTTGTGTCAAACTCAGGTGTGATTGGTCCATTCAACGCCACTGATGGCACAGTTGCAACCACTAACAAATCAGTTGCTTCTGTATTAACCGATCTAAACGAAGCCATTGGTATAAGTTCCTTAGATACTGCTTTGTCAGAAAACATTGCTACCATTGGAACTATTGGTACATCAGTTACCTCACACACATCAGCTCTAGGCGCTCTTGAAGGGGAACAGTACATTAGAATTAATGGCGCAAACGAAGTTGCAGGATATGGCATTGCTGCTGGTGCTACCTCTAGCGAGTTCACAGTTAACGCAGGCTTATTTAAAGTCGGTAATGGAGTTGGCGGCAGCACTATACCGTTCTTTATTGTTATAGGTCACGGTATGACCGTTGCTGCAAACGGCACAAAATATACAAATACTCCTCAAAGCTATCAACTAGCAAACCATCCATCAGGCAAATGGTTTGCTGCTGGAACATACATGGACACAGCAATGATTGCTGATGCGTCCATAGACACCGCAAAAATTAACAACCTGACTGTTACTACAGCTAATATTACAGGCACATTAACTTCTGCTCAGATAGGCGCGGGAACAATAACCGCTGATAAAATCGGTGCTGGCGCTATAACAAGTAACAGGATTACGATGGACGGCAATATTCAATTTGCTAACACGCAGTCGGGCGTACAGTTTGGTAAAAACTCATTAGGTGATTCGACGCCGGGTGCATTTTTTGGGCGTTCTGGTGGAGTGGCTGGCTTTAACATCTCATCGCCTTCGAGCGGTATCTACGCAGACTCTGCTGGTCAAGTGGCATTGAACAACGTGCGCTTGTTCACAGGTTCGGCTGGCTCGGCAGCGGAGTTTCCAAACCCTGGCACTTTTACGCTTAACATTTCGTCCATAAGCACAACGATTACTATTATTGTTATAGGTGGGGGTGGTGGTTCATGTAATGCTGGCGTTTTTAATCCTCCTTACGGAAAATTAGCAGGGGCTTCAGGGACAGCTTCATATCTTAAATGGTACTCGGGGCTAAATGGTACAGGCAGTGTACTAGGTACTTACACAGCAGCTGGCGGTGCTGGAACGGCTGCAGGATCAGTGGGTTCAAACAGAAGTAGTGCTTCAGGCGTAGCTGGTCAAGCTTCATCGAAAGCCGCTGGTGGCACTGCTGGTAATTATTCTGGTGGCGCTGGAGGTCATGGTAGTTTCGGATCTGGCGGTGGTGGCCCAGCTGGTACAGACACTTTTAACGGTTCAAAGAACGCGCCTGTTAATGTAAGTGCTGGAGCAGGAGCGACTGTTTCACAGCTTATTAACAAACCAAATGGTGCGCAAAGCGTAAAGGTTTTTGTAGGTACTGGCGGCGCAGGCGGACAAGGGTTTAGTACATTTATCGGGGGCAACGGTAATGTTCAAGGAGCAAACGTGGCAGCAGGAGGCAATGGCGGCAACGGCTTTGTAGCAGTAGCCGATCCTAACTCAGGTGGCATTGAAGTTGACTTACTTTCAATCGTTAACCGACTTACAGCAGCAGGTATTTAATTAACTAAACAGTACCTACAAAGGTAATAAATGTGGCATCAGTTAAACGGCAGCGCATAAGCACCCAAGAAGCACGAATGAAATCGTCGTTAAAATTTGCAGAGGAACGAGAAAGACCTCCGTTACAACCGAAGACACCCAATCAAGATAAGTATCTTAAAGCATTAAAAAACCCACATTGCCCGGTGATCATTGCATCGGGTGTGGCGGGGTCAGGTAAAACCTTCCTAGCGTGCGCTTATGCCGCTGATCAATTCATGCAGAACCGTGTACAGAAGATCATTCTGTGTCGCGCCAACATTCCTACTGGCCGAAGTCTTGGCGCATTTAAAGGTGATAAAGACGACAAGATGATGAACTGGGTTATGCCTATGGTCGACGTACTCAAGCAGCGCATGGGTGCAGGCCGTTTTGACACAGCTTTGGCTAATGGCAACATCGAGCTGCAACCTTTAGAGACGATCAGAGGGCGTAGTTTTGGTGGTGAGAAAGAAGGTGCGATGGTGCTCATTGATGAAGCACAGCAGATGACTGTTGAAGAAATCAAAGCGGTGACTACTCGGATCGGTGAGAATTGTGTGTTGGTATTGATGGGCGACTTGGCCCAATCAGACATTAAACAATCGTCAGGGTTAGGTGTGTTAATCAAACTACTTGATAAACATAAGCTGCCGATTACAGTTATTGACTTTGAAATCTCAGACATTCAACGCAGCGATATTTGTCGTATGTTCGTGGAATTATTCTATAAAGAGGGGATATGATATGGAAGCATTATGGGAAGCGTTAGCATTTTTAGTACAGGCAATTACAGTGGGAGGGATAGCTGGCGTTGTGCTAGCGATCATTGGTATAGTGCCTGTAGAGATTCACCGTAACATAGAACTGCACGTTAACAACAAGGAAGAAGGAGCTAGGATTTTAAAATCCTGGGGGCTAGCTTTAGGCACTGAACCAGAGGACGAAGAAGGCTAAATAGGGCTTAAAAATTGCTGGCAGGAATGCTGGCAAACTGTCCCGAAACAACCCGATTCTACCCTAAATGCTGGCAAAATAATTTCGTTAAGTTATTGATTTATAACGATAAGTAGAGTGCATTTAAAAGATCGAGTCTCTCCGTCCGCACCATTCGAGCCCTTGATTTATAAGGGTTTTATTTTCAATGCTGGCAAAATGCTGGCAGAAGGTACACGATTATGTACTTAATTCCCCAAGTGCTTCTTATACGCTTCCTCTAATTTAGACCCGTGCTTCACACCTGTTTGCTGAATAAACCGTGCGTAATATTTCAGCGTGGTCGAACTGTCAGCATGTCCCATTTGTTTTGAAATATAAGACAGGTTCTCGCCAACGGCTAACATGGTCGATGCGTAAGTGTGTCGAGTTTGATAAGGGACTCTATAACGAACGCCTGCTTTCTTTAAAGCGGTGATCCACTGAGCTCGTATTTTATTAGTCGTAGACCAAGGCTGACCTGTGAGCGGGTTCAGAAAAACAATGTCATTAGGCGGAGTAGATTTAATAAATGAATATTCTTTGTACGCTTTTAAACACTTCATTGCAGGTTCGACTACATCAACTGTTCTAAAAGAGGCTTGTGATTTAGGTGGCTGGAACGTATTAGGGCTAGCATCAACGATTACTTGGTCAATTAGCACAGTACATCCAACGAAATCGACACGACACCAACATAAACCTCGGATTTCTTCTGGGCGCAGACCTGTAAAGAACTGGAACATTAACTGCAATCCAAGTTGTCTAGGAGCGGCTCTGATGATAGCTTCTCGTTCTTCCCAAGAGAAAGGGTCAATTCGAGTGGCTTCAGATTTTATAACCACTGTTTGTTTTTTGAGCTTTTTACCTAATAGGGGATTCACAGAGATAATCCCTTCTTCTACTGCTTCGTTGAGCGCATCACGCAGCACAGCGATACGCTGGGCGCGAGTACTAGGCAGCACATCCATCGCTAAAGCCCAGTCTTTAACCATTGCCCAGGTCACATCAACGACGCAAGTATTAGCAAGCTCAGTTCCTAAGAGCTGCCCATTGATAATCCGCTTATAGAATATGTAAGTACCAGGTCCGATGCTGTAGTGACTGTTAAGCCAATGTTCTAGAAAGGTATAGAAGTTTTTGCGGTCAGAATATAGCAACGCCCTTGGAGAATTGGGAAACGTGGCTAAGTAGTCGAACGTCCCTAATTTAATAGATTCATTGATTTGCGCTAAGTGAACATAGCATCGTTTTAGATTAGCGGGCGTGGGCTCAAGTTTGATTGATTCGCGTTGCCTGTCTTTGGGTGTTGGGTAGCGGAAGACAATTTCGATCGTACTTTTAGAGATCGCTCTGACGTTCTTGAACTGCTCACTTTTCGGTCTACCCATGCTTCGTACCCTCCAAGGCTAATCAATATCCTATTGTCGGGTGCTCTAGAGAATACTTCATTCTCTTGCCACACACCTTCACTTATTTTAGAACGTATGGCTATTTCTGTATAGCCTGATAATTCTGAAAACTTACTAATCGTTACTCTATCTAGCATCTTCATATGATTCAACCAATTTATTGAGATACCACGCTGCCTTTTTGGCATCCTCTGCGGTGTCCCATTTTTCCCTCCATAGGTATTTAATTACGGTCGCTCTGCAATGGGCCCGGAATCCTTCCGGTCCTAGTGCAGCGCGTATGGCGTCAATGCATTGCATTCCTGTATCGGATTGATAGTGCATTGGTTGTTTAA